>Ga0307378_10006559_pt1 | contig 15884 bp, 14 predicted proteins | sample UN1MG_FD_202238 | JGI IMG/M metagenome (GOLD analysis project Ga0307378, IMG submission 202238) | Soil microbial communities from Risofladan, Vaasa, Finland - UN-1 | ecosystem: Environmental > Terrestrial > Soil > Coastal area > Acid sulfate soil | place: Finland: Risofladan, Vaasa | collected... | reverse complement strand
ACGTTATTTTAACTACTAAGCGCGGAAAATCTATCCGTTTTTCAGGAGATCCAATAAGATCCATGGGGAGAACCAGCCTTGGAGTGAAAGGTATAATTTTAAAGCCTGAAGATGCTCTCGTAAATATCAGCTTGGTCCCCCCGGATACGGATAAATACTTATTGTTAGTTACCGAGAAAGGATACGCCAAAAGAACAGCCTTACAGAAATTTAGGGAGTTTAGCAACCGAGGCGGCCAGGGGTTAAAATCTATCGGGATTACTGAAGAAAAAGGCTTGGTAGTAGATGTTAAAGTGGTGAGTGAAGAAGATGAATTAGTATTAATCAGCCAACAGGGGATTGTTATCCGGGTCTCGGTTAAAGAGATTCGTCATACCGGGAGATACTCGCGCGGGGTTAGGGTAATGAACCTTGCACCGGAAGACAAGGTGGCCAGCGTTGCCCTGGTATCAAGTGAAGATATTGATTTAAGTTAAAATGTTAGAAATATTTTTCTTTCTAGAATAAAAAAAGAGTGCAAAGAGGTGGTTTAACTGTCTTCTTCAGAATCTTTTTTAGAAAAGATGAATAAAATTAAAAAAGCTCGGGAAAGATTTATTGGAACCGGGGAAATTGATTCCTCAGTTGTTCGTCCAATAATTGCTAATTCATGGAAAAGATGTAAGTTGGCAAAAGTGAGCCTATATTTAAAAAATTCTATTAATAAACTTAACGATAACGATAAAGAAATAAAAGTATTATTAGACAAAAATAGAGATTTAAGTAAAACATCGAAACCTATAATGGAAATGGCAGAAAAAATGATAAGGGGTTCTGGGTTCAGAATAGATTTGAGTGATAAAGATGGTTATATTCTTAAGATTATTGGTGATAAAAAGATATTAAAAGAATCTGAGGAAGTTGGGGTGGTGATAGGTTCAAATAGATCTGAAACAATTGTAGGAACAAATAGCATAGGAATAACTCTCTTTACTGGGAAACCCGTTCAAATTATTGGCCCAGAACATTATAATGTTTATCCTCGTTATTGGACCTGTTCTTCAGCGCCCATTAGGAATCCCTCTGGTAATATAATTGGAGTTCTAAATATGTCAGGTAAATACCATTTGCTACATAAACATACTTTAGGCATGGTTGTCGGTATTGCTAATGCTATTGAAAGTGCACTTAAAACGGAGAAAAAAGTTTTTGAATTAAGCATAAATAACAAATTTTTAAATACAATAATTGAGTCAATAAGCGATGGTTTAATCGTACTAAATAAGAAAGGAGAAATAACTCATTTAAATTCTATTGCAGGAAAAATATTAGGCAAAGAACCGCATGAAGCAATTGGGAAGCCGATAGATAAATTAGTCAGAACAAATTTTTCTCTGCTTAATGTTTTAAATAACAGAAAAGGATATTTGGAGAAAGAAATTATTGTCACTCCCCTTTATGACAAAAAAAACTCTCAACAATATCTTCTTACAGAAAAAGTAGTTGAAGATTCTGAAGGAGAACCTCAAGGAGTAACAGCCTTATTTAAAGAAATGAAGAAAGTACACAGATTAATAGGTAATTTTATTGGAGCAAACCCGAGATATAATTTTTCAAGCATAATTGGAAATAATGTGAAATTAATGAAGGCAGTTAATTTGGCTAAAGTTGCTTCGGTTAGTTCTTGTAAGATATTAATACAAGGTGAAAGTGGAACAGGAAAGGAAATTTTTGCACAAGCTATTCACAATAATAGCAATAGGCGGGATAAACCTTTTATTGCTATTAATTGTGGTGCAATTCCAAGAGATTTGGTTGAAAGTGAGTTGTTTGGATATGATGAAGGAGCATTCACTGGCGCTAAGAGAGGTGGAAAACCGGGCAAATTTGAATTAGCGGAGAGCGGAACTCTTTTTCTTGATGAAATAGAAAGTATGCCTCTAGAATCTCAACCAAAGTTATTGAGGGCCATAGAATCAAATCAATTAATGAGGATAGGAGGCAATAAAATTATTACTACTGACGTAAGGGTTATTTCTTCAACTAACCAAGATTTGTTATTAGCTGTAAAGAAAGGTAATTTTAGAGAAGATCTTTTTTATCGTATAAATACAGTTACCGTAGATATACCCCCATTACGAGAACGAAAAGATGATATTCCAATTTTGGTAAAATATATTTGTGATAAAATTGGGAGAAGAATAAACAAAAATAACACTGAAATTAATAAAAAAGTTTTAGAAGTTTTGCGTGAGTATAATTGGCCAGGCAATATAAGAGAATTGGAAAATGCGCTTGAAAGTGCACTAATTTTAAGTAAAAATAATAAAATTATTATTGAAGTAATACCCGAAAATATTAAGCTTTTTAAATCTAATGACCTAGACATTAAAGAGGATAGGGAAGTTAATTCTTTAATAGATATTGAAAAAGAAGTAATTTTCAAAGTTCTGAAAGAGGCTAAGGGTAATATCACTAAAGCCTCCCGAGCATTAGGGATTGATAGAAGCACATTATATCGAAAAATTAAAAAATATAAAATTTCCGAATAAATTTTGAATAAACATTCACAATTTTAAACTTACTACAACCATCTTTTGACTTTTTGGCAGCCTCATCTAATAAATTAATCCTTTCTAAAAAATTTTTACACATCTCTATGGTCTTAATGAACGCACCAACCAATCTACTTTTTTATTTTCCAATAAATAGAGCAAGAGGCAAATCTTCTGCATTCCAATTTTTATGAGAACATAAATAAATAACCAAATATAAAAAGTGGTGCAAAATGCTGTAGCATAACACAGCATTAATAATTAAAAAGCTATTTATTGCAAAATATAAATGTACGCCATTTATCGTGAACTTATTGATATCTCTTAAGTTTTCAAAGAAATTATATCCAAAAAATATAATTGGCATGAAAATTGCTTACTTAATAGATATATAGATATTAGTAAAAACAATCGGACAATTTGGGACTTATGATTAAAGTTTTTAGAATAAATAAATATAAAAATAAAAAAATTAGAGGGTTAAGATAAACAATGGCCGTTTTAGAAGAACCAATAAAAGAAGTGAAGGTAATAAAAAATTATATTGCTGGAAAATGGATAGAGCCAAAAAATAACGGGTATCTAGATGTAGAAAATCCGGCTACAAGGAGAATAATAGCCAAAGTTCCACTTTCAACAACTAAAGAAACAAACCGTGCTATTGACGCAGCAGCAAATGCATATCCCGGATGGAGTACTACTCCGGTAGCCAGGCGAATAAGACCTCTATTTAAATTAAACGACCTGCTTAGAGCCAACGAAGAAAAGCTTTCAAGAGTCTTGGTTTCTGAGATGGGGAAATCCACACCTGATGCAATAGCGGAATTTAAACGTGTTTATGAAAATATAGAAGTTGCAGCGGGGATGCCTATACTTCAGCAGGGGGATAAAATAATTGGCACTTCCTTTGATATAGACGGAGAAGTATTAAGGCTGCCCATAGGGGTATTTGCTATGATTGCACCCTTTAATTTTCCAGCTATGGTTCCGTTCTGGTTTCTGCCTTACGCTCTGGCCACTGGAAACACTTTTGTAATTAAAGCATCGAAACAGGTTCCTATGACCATGCAGGTGATTACAGAATATATAGACCAGGTTGGCTTTCCTCCAGGCGTATTTAATCTCGTCAATGGAGATAAAACTGTAGCAGAAGCTTTTATGGATAGTCCCAAGGTAAAGGGTATATCCATAGTAGGTTCTACTAATACCTGTAAAATTGTTGCGGAAAAGTGCGCTAAGACAAATAAAAGATTTCAAGCTATGGGAAGTGCTAAAAATCATTTAGTAGTTATGCCAGATGCCAAATTAGACCAGGTGATAAGAAATGCGACTACTTCCTGTTATGGTTGTGCTGGACAGAGGTGTATGGCTTCTTCTGTCATTATCGGAGTAGGAGATGTGTATGATACCCTATGTGCTAGATTTATAGAAGATTCAAAAAATATAATAGTAGCAGATCCGCTGGATCCAAAAGTAGCAGACCAGTCTTTAGTTATGGGACCGGTAATATCTAAAAAAGCCAAGGACTTTATTCTATCCATGATTGAAGAAGGCATTAAAGAGGGGGCAAATCTGGCACTGGATGGAAGGGATATAATAGTGCCTGGCTGTGAAGACGGATATTTTATTGGCCCTACGGTATTTACTGATGTAAAACCTAAAATGAAGATACATGATACTGAAATATTTGGGCCAGTTGTATCGATAATTAAAGCAGATACTTTAGATGATGCAATTAGGATTATAAATGATCATAAATATGGCAATGGTGCTTCCATATATACCCAGAATGGCTACTATGCAAGAAAGTTTAAACTGGAAGTAGAAGCAGGTATGATCGGGATAAATATTGGTATTCCTGCTCCTGTCTCCTATTTACCATTTGGTGGCATGAAAGAATCCCAGTATGCTGATATTAAAGCCCAAGGAAAGGCCATAGTAAACTTCTTTACTGAAGATAAAATAATTACTGAAAGATATTTTACGGAAGAATAAATTCCTTTTACGAAATAAAAGACTATAAATAGAAATTTATTTAAAAACCCAACCTATGAGGTCTTAAATTATTTTCCTGGGAGCTTGATTATTACTTTAAATAATAATAAACTAAGAACAAATTAAAGGTATTTATTTATTTTAGGAAGAATTAGAAATCAAAATAACTTAGAAGGAAAAAAAATGACTAAAACAGAAGAGAAGATTAAATTTCTAACGGAACATAGTTATGGCACCTGGAGAGCGCAAAAGGGATGGAAGAAGCCATTATTTATAAAGGATGCTGAAGGTGTTTATATGTATGACGATGATAATAAGCGTTATCTTGATTTTTCATCTCAATTAATGTGCTCTAATCTTGGTCACAAAAATAAGGTAGTGATTGAGGCTATAGTTAAACAAGCAGAGAAGATGCCTTATATATTTCCCGGACTTGTACATGAAGCATCAGAAAATGCAGTTGAATCTTTACTTACAGTTTTGCCCGAAGGTTTAGATAAGATTTTCTTTTCTACCTCTGGGACTGATGCAAATGAAGCAGCAGTAAAAATAATTAGACAATATATGGCGCCAAATTATAAGATAATCTCTCGTTATCATTCTTATCATGGATCTACAGCTGCAAGCATATCATTAACAGGAGATCCAAGAAGATGGTATGCAGAGAGAGCAAGATGCACAATACCCGGTGTAGTTTTTGCACCCGACGCTTATTGCTATAGATGTCCATTTGGACTAAAATATCCAGATTGTAATATACAATGTGCCAGATATGTGGATTATATGATTAAAGAAGAAGGAAATGTGGCTGCGGTGTTTGTTGAACCAGTAGTAGGGACAAACGGTAGAATAGTTCCACCGCCAGAATATTTTCCTCTATTAAGGAAGATTTGTGATGAAAATGGTGTGTTGCTTGTTGCCGATGAGGTGATGAGTGGTTGGTACCGCACGGGTCCAGTTTGGGCAATGCAGAATTGGGACACCAAACCTGATATATTGACTACTGCAAAGGGGTGCACCGCTGCATATCTTCCTGCTGGGATCACGGTAACAACAAGAAAGATTGCAGATTACTTTGAGGAGGAAACTTTTTGTCATGGACATACATATTCATTTCACCCCCTTGTCTTATCTGCTATTCCTGCAGTAATATCAGAATATAAAAAACTTATAACAAGTGAACTTCCTCAAAAAGTTAGTAAGCACCTAGAAAAAAGATTATACGAATTAGGAGATCGCCACGAGTGTATCGGAGATGTGAGAGGAATTGGACATTTTTGGGCTCTTGAGATAGTGAAAAATAGAAAGACAAAAGAACCATTTAATACCAAAGCTGATAAATTTCATAAGATTCTTATGACGGACAAGATAGCAAATGAGGCAATGAAACTCGGATTATATGTAGCTCATTGGTATGATACTCTTACTATTGCACCACCGCTAATTATTACTGAAGAACAGGTTGATGAAGGCATAGAAGTTCTGGACAAAGCATTAAAAATTGCAGACCAAGAGGTAATACATGCTGGTATTCCAGCATCAAGAAGTACCGAAATATTTAAAAAACAAACAAAGTCTAATAAAAAATAAGATTATTTTATACAAAAAATAATATACTTAATTTAAATAAAATTATTCTATGTTGATAGGCAATAAAAAATTTTAATCTAACGGGAACTCCCCATCTGTTAAGGTGGGGATGAGAGCAAGTTCTCGGCAAGCTGGGACAGATGATAGTCTGTTAAAGCGAGTTCCACGGCTATAAAGGAGTGGGAGTCTAATTAAATAAAAAATATTATCATCTCAAACGAGTCAATAAAAATTTTAGTTAGGAGATTTGTAAGTATGAGAAATATTAAAATTGATTTATTAAGTGATACCGTTACTTTGCCAACAAATGAAATGCGAGAAGCCATGAAGAGTGCTGAAGTTGGAGACGATGTATACCATGAAGATCCTAATGTAAATAAATTGCAAGAAATAGCAGCTAGAAAAGCAGGAAAGGAAGACTCCTTATTTGTACCTAGTGGTACTATGGGTAATCTAATTGCAATCTTAACTCATTGCAGAAGATCCGATGAAGTAATTATTTCTCCTAAGGTTCATATTTATGATAATACTATTAGCGGCATGTGTGCTTTAGCAGGAGTGCAACCATATACAATGATTCCTGAAGATGAGAATGGTATAATTCCAAAGGAAGTAGAGAAATGGGTACAAAAACCTGAAGATCTTCACTATGCTAATACTAAATTGATTTGTTTAGAAAATCCACGAAATCATACTGGAGGGAATGTTGTTTCCGTTGAGAGAATTGATGAAATTTGTAAAATTGCAAAAAAAAATAATGTATTTGTACATCTTGATGGAGCAAGAATTTTTAATGCCGCTATTGCTTTAAAAGTGGATGTCAAAGAAATAGTGAAAAATGTCGATTCGGTTATGTTTTGTCTATCTAAAGGATTATCTGCTCCTGTTGGTTCAATTTTAGCTGGTACAAAAGAATTTATTAACATTGCTAATAAGCATCGAAAAATGCTAGGAGGAGGAATGAGACAAGCTGGAATATTAGCAGCTGCAGGGATAGTTGCCCTTAATAAAATGGTAGATAGGCTCGAAGAAGATCATAGAAATGCGAGACTTCTAGCAATAGGTTTATCTAAAATAAAAGGAATAGATGTTGATTTAGATAGTGTTCAAACAAATATGGTATATTTTGAAGTTACAAAATTAATTAATAACTTAGGAATAAGCATTGAACAATTTTTAGATGAACTTGCTAGTCATGGTATACGAGGTTCACAGGAAGATCCAGCAAATTTAAATAAAATACGATTTGTGACTCATTATGGAATAAAAGAAGAAGATATTTACTCAGTAATTGAAGCAATAAAAAGTATTTCTAGAAGAGCGAAATAGAAACAGATTTTAGATATCAATACTATAAAAATCTGAGAAATTTTTAATGAAACTCCCCCAGCAGGAGCTGAGGGTATCTTAAACCTATGGTAATGTTAATTGCAGTTGCCCTTTATTCTTATATTTTACTCGTTCTAGGTAGAGAGTGTTTGAATTAGAATGTTGCAATATACTGTAGCATAATAAAGCATCAATAATTAAAAAGCTATGTATTACAAAATATAAATGAACGCCATTTATAGTGGACCTATTGATATTCCTTATGTTTTTAAAGAAATTATATTCACAAAATTTAATTGGCATGAAAATTGCTTACCTTACCTAATAGATAGTAGGAAAAATAATCGGGCAATTGGGGACTTATGATTTAAGTTTTTTAGAATAAATAAGTATGAAAATAATATCTATTAATAATTGATAGTCATGATATACAAGTAATTTCTATTTGGAAACATAAAAATGGTCCAGGTATATTCATGTTCTACATTATTACAAATAAAAAATTGAAGAAAGGAGGCTATAAAAATAGTAAATGATAAGATAAAAATAATTAAGGACGATATTTTTAAGGTATTAAATTCGATAAAGGATCAATTAAAAAAGATTGTAATTGAATTATATAAGAACCCTGAAATTGGGGGAGAAGAAGTTAAATCAAGCAAATTGTTAAAAAAAATATTACAAAATAAAGGTTTTCATATAAATAAGGAACCAATTGAAAATTTGCCCACTGCTTTTTTAGGGGAATCATTTTACAAAAAGAGCAAGCCGAATATAGCCTTTTTGGTTGAATATGATGCTTTGCCAGAACTTGGGCATGCTTGCGGACATAATGCAAGTGCTGCTGCCAGTATTGGCGCAGCACTTGCATTATCTGAATGTATAAAAAAATGGCATCTTAAAGGCACTTTAATTGCTATGGGAACCCCGGGAGAGGAAAATATTAGTTGTAAATCAATTATGGTAAAGCAAGGAATCTTTAAAAATATAGATTTGGCAATGATGGTTCATTCTGGGGATTATTGGTTATTAGATCCGAAAGCTATTGCTTTAGAGGCTTTAGAAATAAACTTTTAAGTTAGTTTTTAAATTTCATCTATCTGGATAATGTGTTTCTTTTGATTCTGTTATCCAGATAGATTTGCATACCATTGTTTTATTTAATCGCTTGGCCCAAACTTCACCACAATCTCCTCAAATATTCCAAAAATTCACTACTCAGGAAATGTAAGCCATAGAAGCCATAGAAGTTATGCGGGGATTAGCAGAAAGAGCAATAAGATTTTTTCCTGTGATGAAAGACATTCATGTTATTAGGGCATATGCCGGATTAAGACCTTATGTGAAAGATCATATGCCGATTATATATCTAAAGTAGACGAGATTCCCGGTTTTTATATTGCTGCAGGTCATAAAGGAGATGGCATTGGTTTGTCTCCATTAACCGGGAAACTAATCAGTCAAATGATCAATGATCACCGGTGAAGAAACAATTTATACCCATTGACACTTTAAGTATAAACTGATTTAAAGAACAGAAAAAACGATAATTATCAGTTTCTAAGAAATAGATAAAAATAAAATTATCAAGGAGGTAATCTTTATGCCAGAAAGAATTGAAGGTTATATGGGAAAACAACTAAGAATTTCATTAGACAATAAAAAATATAAAATTGAAAAAATTGATACTCAAACGTTAAAAGATTATTTAGGTGGCGTTGGCTATAGTGCAAAAATACTTTACGAAGAACTAGAAAAAGGCATTGATCCTTTAAGTCCCGATAATAAAATAATCTTTGCCACCGGACCATTAACCTCTTATCGTGTTCCCGGCGGAGGAAGTATTGAAATTTGCTTTAAATCACCTCTGACCAAAGCCTGGGGTGAGGCAAGATGCGGAGGAAATTTTGGACCGGATATGAAAAAAGCCGGTTATGATTTTCTTATCATTGAAGATAAAGCCACAGAACCCGTTTATCTTTTTATTGATGATAACAGGATTGAATTCAAAGACGCAAGCCATCTTTTGGGGAAAATGGTATCTGAAAAAACAAGGATGATGCGTGAAGAACTAAATAATAATGATATTTCTATTATGTGCATCGGAATTGCCGGAGAAAATTTAGTAAACATAGCTACGGTGATGTTTGAAGGAAGGGCTGCCGGTAGATGCGGTGGCGGAGCGGTTATGGGTTCAAAAAATCTTATCGCTATTGCCGTAAAAGGTTCAGGCAAGATAGAACCGAAGAATCCGGATGATTATAATATTGCGCTTAAAGAAATTCGTAATGTTGTGAAGAACAGTGAAATAGCAAAAGGGTTTCGTGAATTTGGTACCATGGGTGATATGGCCGGTAATGACGCAGCCGGAGATTGGCCTACAAAAAACTGGCAGGCAAATAATTGGGGCAAAGGTGAAGAGTTATTTGATTATTACAATAGGCACAATTTTATAAATAATAAAATGTGTTACAAAGGCTGCCCCATTGCCTGCGGCAGAATTGCATCGGTAAAAGAAGGTAAATTTAAAACTCCCCAACACGATGGTGCCGAATATGAATCATTAAGCGCTTTTACTGCTTTTGTATTTAACGAAGATATGGATGCTGCCGTACATAGCAGCTATTTATGTGATGAGTATGGTATTGATACTATTTCCGCAGGAGGGATTATTGCCTTTGCCATGGAGTGTTATGAAAATGGTTTAATCTCCAAAAAAGATACAGAAGGGCTGGATTTATCCTGGGGAAATGCCGATTTACTTCCTATTTTAGTCAAGAAAATATCTAAAAGGGAAGGCATTGGAGACATTTTAGCTGATGGTGTATTAAAAGCGGCAAAAAAGATTGGTAAAGGAGCGGAAAAATTCGCCATACATTGTAAAGGGCTGGAAGGGCCTGCCCATGATTCACGTTCTGGTAAGGCCTTAGCGGTAACATACGGTACCGCAAACAGAGGTATGTGTCATATTCATCCTTTAGAAGGGATGGCTTATGATTCGGGGAAATTTGATTTTGGAATGATTCCTTATGGTGTACCGGATCCCAATAAAATAGACCGCTGGGATGAAAAAGGGAAAGGTAAGACTGTAAAGATTCTCCAGGATGGCTTAATTATGCCCGATGTTCTTGGTGTATGTAAATTCTTTATGTATGCTGGCATAACTTTAGACCAATATGCCAAGCTCTTATCTTCACTTACCGGTTGGAATTTAAAAGGAAAGGACCTATTACGAATCGGGGAAAGAACAAATAACCTGCAGAGATTATTTAATACAAGAGAGGGATTCAGCAAAAAAGATGATTCTATTCCGGATAGAGCCAAGCAACGTCCTTTATTTGGTGCATACAAAGATGAAGATAGATGTATTGTCAAGGATTACGAGGGTATGCTAAAGGAATATTATGAGGCACGGGGATGGAATACTGAAACGGGCATTCCGATAAAGGAAAAGCTATTGGAGCTCGGATTAGACGAGTAAATAATATAAATTCTATAATTAAACTGTAAAACAGTTTGTTAAGTTTGAGACCGTATTTTTGCAGAAATTTTTCTTGTAGGGGAGTCCCAACAATGAAAATAAAGGTTAAGCTCTATACTATTTTAAAGAAGTATGCTAAAGGCAAAGTATTGGAGGAGAATACGATTATTTTACATAAGGATACCACACTGCAAGGATTGTCTCGTTCTCTCAACATACCGGATAATATTGGAATAATATTTTTGGTTAATGATTCTCCCCAGGGTAAAGAGTACAGATTACGCGAAGGAGATGAGGTTAAGATTTTTTCATTCATCTGCGGCGGTTGAAATTATGCAACTTTTATGGCGGCGATATTTAGCTCATAAAAATTGAAGGAGGTATAGTGTGAATCTAACAATATCAAGGAGAGATAAAGGATTTTTAAAAGGAAAAGAATGGGGAATCGACAAGAATAGCAAAGGAGGTGGTGGTCGAGCTGGCCAAATCCTATAGAGCCAGTAAGTTTATTGATGGCAACAAGCCCATATAGATGGCTGCTCTTTTGCAGATACAGGAGAAGCGGGACTGGAATTTGCCGAAAAACTGGCAGCGGAGGAAGGTAAGGTTGGTAATTTCTATAATATATACTTTAAACCGAATCTGTAATAAAGAATCTTTAATATTATCTTAAATCCAGCTATATACTAGATGGCAGTACGTATATTTTATGACATAGTGCTAGCAAGAGCGGCCAATCCAGTAAGTAAGCAGAACTCAGTAGGCATGTTAGAAGGAGGTTTTGGAGTAAACCTTGATTTGTGCTTATAATAATCTAAAAGTGTACCACTTTATCGATTGAAAAGTACAACACCTTGAAATACAATTCTCTATATAAGAAACAAAGAATTATATAGGGGACGAGAGGAGGTATTAAAATGATATATTAACATTAGTGGTGGAGTTAAATCTTTGGTAAAAAAGAGCTACATCTCATGCAAGTAGCATTTTTAAAAAATGCAGCAGTACAGTGTGGTTTTCATACTCTGGGGATGATACTTACCGCGGTTGCCCTCTTAAAAGAAAATCCAAATCCCACCGAAGAAGAAATTAAAGATTATATGAGAGGCAATCTTTGTAGGTGTACCGGATAATGTACAAATAATTAAGGCTAATTAAGACCTGCGCAGAAGGAAGGAAAAGGGAAATATTTATAGAACATGCTTCCGATTTATTGAGTTTTTCTAATTAGATAGTTATAAGATATTGTTTTAAAAGAAAAGGATATTAGAATTTTTGATTTTACTTAAATTAAAAATTAAAAAATTATTTAGTAGGATTTTATAAAATGACTAAAGAAAGAAACCCATTTAAAATTGTACAGGCTCAATTCGACCATAATGCAGAAGTTTTAGGACTTGATCCCACTTTACGAGAATATATGAGAGAACCAGAGAGAGAATTAAAAGTTCGTATTCCGGTAGATATGGATGACGGAACAACTAAAACCTTTACCGGTTTTAGTTGTTCAACATTCAAGTGCAAGGGGACCCGCAAAAGGCGGTATTAGATTTGCAGAAGAAGAGACTATCGATATGGTAAGGGGTTTAGCTGCAATGGGAAATGCAGTTACCGAAGAGAACGTAAATGATATTAATTTTGATACCGTTAAAGTATATGCCGAAGCTGCTAATACCCCTACTACCTTAGAGGCCGATGAAGTTATCAAAGAAAAAGGCGTTTATCTTATCCCTGACTTCCTTTGCAATGCTGGTGGAGTAGCTGTTTCCTATGTTGAAGAAGTTCAGAATAATATGAATTATTATTGGCCAAGAGAAGAAGTTTTAGAAAAACTCGATCGTATTATGACTAATGCCTTTAATGCAGTTGCGGATTTAGCGGAAGAGAGAAAATATTATACCCGTGATGCTGCTTATCTTATATCTATTCAACGAGTAGCAAAGGCAGTAGAAGGAAGAGGTTGGGTAAAAACTAAGAAATAATTAAATTGTAATCCTTAAAACAGGAGAAAATAAAATTAATTGAAAAGAGGCTGATTCATAAAACCTGCACTCAAGTAAAAATGTAATAAAACAAAAGGAGGAACACAAGATGCTTTTAGAAGCAATTAAAAAAAGACAGAGTGTACGAAGCTATCAGGACAAAGAAATTCCCGAAGAAATACTTCAACAAATTTTAGAAGCAGGAAGGTTAGCTCCTTCGGCAAACAATGGGCAACCATGGAAGTTTATAGTAGTAAAAGATAAAGATTTAAGAAAATAGTTAGTTCCAGCCCGTAAAAACCAAAAATTTATAGGAGAAGCGTCAGTAGTAATTGTAGGTTGCGCTACAAATCTTAATTATAAAATGGGTAATGGTGAATATAGTTATACTATTGATTTGGCTATTGCCCTGGACCATATAAGCTTACAGGCAACTTCTTTGGGATTAGGAAGCTGCTGGATAGGAACATTTTATCAAGATCAAGTTAAAAAAATTTTAGATGTACCAGAGGAAGTACGAGTTGTGGCTTTAATGCCAGTAGGATATCCTAAGGAATTAAGTTTAAAAAGTGGAAGAAAACCTTTATCAGAGAATATTTGTTACAACAAATATTCTTTATAGAACTTTACTATTTTGACTTTGTCAGGGAATAGTCTTTTGATAAACCATTTTTAAAGATAATAGGATAAATATAAGGTCTTGGCTCCTTACATAATTTTATTTATCCTTAAAAAACTACCTTTTTTGAATGTGGTAATGGCCAAATGGTTTTACTATAAAAATTGATGTATATTAAGATAAGATATGACCAAATGGAAAAAGTTATCTCGTACAATCTATCAATGTAAATATCACATAGTATATAGTATCCAAAGTACAGATACAGAATACTAAAGGGTGTAATGGCTGAATTTGTAGAGCAAATCCTAAGGATGTTATGTGAATGGAGAAGTATAAAATACTGGAAATGAATGTAAAAAGAGGATCATATACATAATAATACTTTCTATACCTCCCAAATTATCGATATCCACAGTAATGGGAATGCTAATAAAAGGTAAAATATCAAGAAAAGAAAGAAAAGAAAGAAGAGAGTAGCCAGCAAGAATTTAGCCTCTTTTAGAGGTTCTTAAAGCCACCTGCTTAGCGGGTGCGTTGTTTACTGAAATTTTATCCCGATTTTTCTTTATTAATGTTATAATTATAAGTACAAAAGGGAGTGTGATCTCTAAAATTACGCTCCCTTTTTTATGGCTATGCCGAAAGATTTAACGCACGTTTCCCTTCCGGTTTTTTATTTTATTAGATTAAAATATTTTTCAGAAGTTATAAAAATACTGCAAAAATTAACAGATCATGCTCAGCTTAAAACTATTAAGGCCTGGAGGTGATTATAAGCTAAACCCTTAATTCATGCCACGCCAAAAAGGGTTTAAATTATATTTAAAAGTATAAATGAGTACATAAAATATGATTATAGTCTAATACCGATTGATAAGGAAAAGAAACCTTATATATATTGGAAATCTTACCAATATAAAAAAGCAAACATAGAAGATATTTTTGATTGGTGTAATAAATTTCCCGATGTAAATGTTGGAATAGTTACCGGGGATATAAGTAAGTTAGCGGTTATTGATGTTGACAATATTAATATTTTGCCGGAGTTAAAAGAAATATTACCAGAGATAAAAGAAACAACCAGAGTTAGAACAAGAAGGGGTTATCATTACTATTTTTCTCTCAATGGCGAACAGGTTAAAAGCACCAATAGCTTATTCGGTAAAAGGCTCGAATTAAAAAGTAATGGAAATTATGTTGTAGCTCCCCCATCAATAATAAAAGCCCACCAATATGTTTATGAAATTCCCCTTAGTGAAATGCTTCCCATACCAAAATTATTAGTCAAAAAAGACCTGTCTGCGTGTGGACACGCACAGGCAGGAAGGAAACTGGCTCCTTGTGTAGAGGAAAGAAAGCACAAAACCTTTAAAATACCAAAATATCACGGTCAAAAAGTTGACTGCATACGCCAGATATTAAGCAGGGATTTAGAGGAAGGGGAGAGAAACAACAGCTTATTTATTCTCTACAATCTATTACTCCAAAATAAGAATACGGAAGAATATTCAAGAAAATTAGTTATTGAAAAAAATGGATCACTATCAAAACCTTTATCTGAATCGAATTTAAAAAATGCTTACCGGAAAGCTTACAATTATGGATGTAGTGGTATCAGGGATAAGCTTGCGTATATAAAATGTGAGGCTTGCGAATATAGGTTTAAGAACGGTAAATTAAAAGATAGTAACATATTGATTAAAAATATAAGAATATTATCGGAATTAAGTAATGCTCAACGCGGAATAGCTTGTCTTTTAGCCACTGTTTTCCAGTCATGACCGGTTAACCTGGCAATCATCGATTTATTCTTATGTCTTTCCCAAAGTGATTTTATAGTTATATACATCGCTACTCCTACCATTTTTTCTACCTCCCTTTAAGTTAAAATTATAACTTAAGGGAGGTATTATTTTATAGATATAACTATGGAATTTTCTCTGGCGTTACCTATGGAATTTATTATAGCTTTGAGGAAAGTAAAAATTGTTCCTCTTGGCCCGGTCGATGATAGTAGGCAGAGAGACCTTTTGGCTATATTTTTGTTCTAAAAGATCTTTTATATAACTGTAGTTATAATACTTAATCGGTATATCTTTATTCTCGATTAAATCTTTTTCCATCTTTAGTTCTTTTACAATATTTCTCTCGATATCTTTTGAGTAGGAGTATTCCGGGAATATTAAATAGAGAAGTTTTCAGGATCATCTTTTAATCCTTTTAGTAAAGCAAAGAATCTTCTCTTTTTAATACCTAAAATTTCTTGGATATATTTCCTTTCTATCTTTTTATCTAAATATCGTTCGATAAGATCTTTAACTTGGGAATCTGTAAACTTTTTATGAATCTGA
>Ga0307378_10006558_pt1 | contig 15887 bp, 13 predicted proteins | sample UN1MG_FD_202238 | JGI IMG/M metagenome (GOLD analysis project Ga0307378, IMG submission 202238) | Soil microbial communities from Risofladan, Vaasa, Finland - UN-1 | ecosystem: Environmental > Terrestrial > Soil > Coastal area > Acid sulfate soil | place: Finland: Risofladan, Vaasa | collected... | reverse complement strand
CCCTTGAGGGGAAAATAAGATCACAGCACCTATATAAAACTGGACTTGAGATTAAAAAATGCTGAGTACAAAAAGGAAAACATCACGATATATTTATCCTAAATGTCCTTAACCGATGACCAGTGAAATCCAGATAAAAACGATAATTTAGGATGGCTATTGGTGTTGTGCAGAAGCATTGTAGGCTACAATCTAGAATCACAGAATTCAAGGAGCATAGAAATATGAAGGACGATAAAACACATCTATGCCCAACTGATAAGAACGATGATTGGAGCTGGCTATCTGAGCTTTTTCATGCAAATGAATATCTGAGAAAATTAAGTGTATCTCTTCGGTGGATAGACCCCAAGACGCCAATTCTTAGGGTCTCAGATAAGGCCGGAAGTATTCATTTCGCTGAACCAAAAACCAAAAAGGATCTGAAACTCATAATCCATCCTAAGGTTCCAGGTTCAATAACGGGCATGCTATGGGCGATTCTTCAGTTACCTCGTGATAATCCTATGAGAATTAATGAACAAATGATCGATATCAGCATATTTCCAAGCGTCTGGTTGGCCTCTGTATATATACATGAACTGGAAAGGTTCCTGACCCTTTTGCGGCCTCGTGGTGAAGAGCACGAGGAGGATTTAATGGGCCGTGTCAGAGGTCGGTTCCTTGTTGATTCTTACCTCAAGAATAACTATTTCCAGAAGCGTCATGTAGTACCTTGTCGGTTTGTAGAATGGACTGTTGATAATCTTCCGAATAGAATCTTGCGTTATGCCCTTTTTCTCAGTCGTCGAATGCTTCCTGTTAATATTATATTGGAATTCGGATTAGCTCGACGTTGTGAAGCGGTTCTAGCAGATGTACAATTAATTCGAATTCAGAAAGACGACTTCGCTAAAGTTCAATCTTTCTTGCAGGGGCCTTTTCGTTATTACAGAGATATTATACATTTGGCTAAGCTAATTATTTCTGTCTTAGATCCTTTTGCAGTGGAATCGAGAGAATTAGGGGATATGCCGATAGTAAAAGCTTTTAATACAGGCTCATCGGAAGATAGCTCGATAAAATGGGATCTAATAGACATGCCTTTACTATTCGAAGAGTATGTTCGTTTCGTAACTCGAAATGATACAAATAGGCGGAACTACGCTGTCTCGCTTGAAGGCGATTTGCCGCTAGAATTAGAGCATTTGGCAAACAAAACCATTGAGCTAGACCGACCACCTATTGAAACTACCTTAAATGGCAACAGGCTTGTTATTGATGCTAAATATAAATTAATAAACATAATAAATTTGAAAACTCCACATATTGACCCAGATGGCACCTATCATATAACCGAGAACCAACAAGTCGACTTAAGGAGTCCCTTAGAATCTGAAGCCTTTGAAAGGAGCACCCAGGTTAATAATGCAGATATCTATCAGATTGTAGCATACGCTACGCATGAAGAAATTCGAGCATCTTCTGCTGCCCTAATTTTTCCAACCGCTTCTAATCATCAAGACGTAATTGCACCCCCCCATTATGTAGGTCTGGGATATCCAAGAAACGGAAATTGCGGCATTCCCGTGTACATTCTAACGGTTAGAATAGATCCCATGGGAATAAAAAATGAAGTTAGGGGCATGGGGGTCCTGAAAGATATTAACCTGATACGTTCCAAGGTTGCCAAAGAGGCTAATATCTATTCTTAACGCGAATGGGTTGGCGACTGAACTACACCAAGAAATGGTAGACTATGATTGGGCCTTATTCTTGACTATGATAGAAAGTGTAATCTTCTAATACTAATAGATTCAATTGTGTTTATCTTATCGGGGATTCAGTTTGACTAAACCAAGGTCTGCCAAAGGTTGGCATAATAGAGGCTTGAACTTGTACAACGTGGGCAAGCTAGACGAGGCAATTGATTGCTTTGATAGAGCGATCAAGTTGAATCCATCTTACACAGAAGCCTGGATCTATAAAGGGGATATTCTCAACGAACAGAGCAAATATGATGAAGCAATTAACGTCTTCGAAGAGGCTCTAAGGATAGAACCAACCAAGGCACGAGCTTGGATTAATAAAGGTCTTTCCCTATATAACCTAGCTAAAAATGAAGATGCTATTAGATGTTTTGACATGGCGATTGAGCAGGATCCACAGTTTGCTGAAGCTTGGATACAAAAGGGTAATATTCTTCTCGCACAGAAAAAGGAGAACTTAGCTATGGAATGTTTTGATAGGGCGATCAAGGAGAGTCCGTCGTATATTGAAACATGGTGTGCGAAAGGAATTGCCCTCAATGATCTAGGCAAATATGATGAGGCAATTAAATGTTTTGATGAAGCCCTAACGATAGATTCAGAATCTTTTGCCGCCAGGTTCAATAAAGGCGTTGCTTTCGATGCTCTGGGCAAGTGCGATGAGGCCATCCAGATATACGATGAGGCTATAAAGATCAATCCACAGTTATCTGAAGGCTTAGCTTCATTCAAAGGCGTTGCTCTCTGTCATCTGAGCAAGTATGATGAGGCCATCAAGGCTTACGATGAGGCCATTCGGCTGGATCCCAATGATGCCAATACCTGGAGCAACAAAGGCGTTGCTCTCTATCATCTGAGTAAGTATGATGAGGCCATCAAGGCTTGCGATGAGGCCATCAAGGTAGATCCCAAATATGCAGATGCCTGGAGCATCAAAGGCTTAGCTCTCGATAATCAGGGCAAGTATGATGAGGCCATCAAGGCTCACGATGAGGCCATTCGGCTGGATCCCAATGATGCCAATACCTGGAGCAACAAAGGCGTTGCTCTCTATCATTTGAGCAAGTATGATGAGGCTATCAAGGCTTACGATGAGGCAATCAGGCTAGATCCTAATGGTGCAGATGCCTGGAATAACAAAGGCGATGCCCTCAAGGGCCTCGGACGTGCTACAGAAGCCGATGCAGCCTTCACCAGGGCAAAAGAACTGGAGTATGCGGTCTAATCTCAGCTAAGCCTTTCCTGACGTTGCAGTTCATTGTAAATTACCGTTTTCAGGACATGGACCGAATAGAGTGCCTGTTCAACATTGCTGCCAGCCCCCCCAGCATCATGAGGCCAAGACCGATGGCCATTACCTGCCAGTCGAGCTGGGCAAGCATGAAGGTGTTAAAGAATATCCCTAAACACGGAAGCAAAGGAAGACGGCCCCAGGAAAAAGGTACCTGGAAGGGACGATACATCTCAGGTTTCCGGTATCTTAGCACAACTAGCGCGGCATTGATCACCATAAAGGTCACAAAGATGGTGAAGTTGTTGACGTTGGCCACGAAGGCTATGTCTTGAAAAGATACGAAAGCCATGGCAAGGGCCATGGACAGCAGCGTGGCTGTCCAAGGGGTGCGTCTCTGGGGATGGACGTTAGCCAGAATTTGGGGCAAGGACCCGGATTGAGCCATGCCATAGATGATCCTGGATGAAGCCAGGAGCATTAGCAGCACAGTGTTGGTAGTGGCAAATAAGGCTATAATCGAGATTATGGTGGAAGCATTCGCCCCTAAGGCGGAATAGGCAATATCGGCAAAAGGTGCAGACGATTGGCTCAGCCTCTCCCAGCCAAGAACGCTCACAGCGGAGAGGGCCACCGTTATATAAAGGACAATACTCGCTGATATGGCTAGCATCAAGCCTCTTGGGATATTTTTTTCCGGGTCTTTTGTCTCCTCGGAGAGTTTGACCATCTCCTCAAAGCCCATGAAGGCGAAGAATATCAGAGCGGACGCCTGGAATATGCCCGAAAAGCCTAGAGGCGACATCTCCAGGAGGTTAACTCTGCCCAGGTACGGAATTCCCAATATTATTATAATTACAAGTCCTAAGGCTTCTATGGCTGTAAAGGTGATGGCCAGTCGGGCCGACTGCTTGATGCCCACAGAGATGATCGCGGAAAGAACTGCAAGCAAGAGCAGAGCAGAAGGCAATAAAGGAACTCCTGTGAGCGCCTGAAAGTACCCGGCAAAGCCAAGGGAGACTGCAGCCGAACCGATAACACCGCTGAAGATGATCAGCCATCCGATGATGAATGCCGGAAAACGTCCGAAGGCCTGAGATGTATATTCGTATTCTGCGCTGGCCTTGGGAAACATGGAAGCAAGTTCGGCATAAGACAACCCGGTGAAGACGGCAACCAGTGCCGATAGAGCGAAGGATATCCAGACGGCATTTCCCGCTAGGCCCGCCGCCTCGCCTATGAGGGCATAAATGCCGGCACCAAGGATGATGCCTATGCCCGATAAGGTGACCTCAAAGAGCCCTAAAGTGCGCCGAAGCTGGACTTTTCCCTGCACAAATTATCTTGGACTGTATTCTATTTATTGTTTCTTGAGCTGCAAAAATGTAAAAATTATATAATATTAGATCGAAGGATATATCTCTGAAGAGAGTCGCAATGATAGCTGCTTGGAGCTGACATACTCATGCAAGGCATCAAAGACAAGTTTCCCCATCTACCGGAAAAGATCTCAGGACTGCGAGAGCTGGCCTACAACCTCTGGTGGAGCTGGCATCCCGAGGGCCGTGGGCTCTTCAAGCTCCTCAATCGCCAGGGCTGGTATTTGAGTAACCATAACCCGGTGAAGATGATCAATCGCATGGACCAAGGAGAACTGGAGAAGGCCTCTTCTGACCCCCATTTCATGAGGCATTACGACTCGGTGATGGCCCGATTTGAGAGCTATATGAATCCGTTCAGTGGCTGGTTCTGTGACACCATAGCTGAATCGGGAAAGTGCAAGATCGCCTACTTTTCGGCTGAATACGGCCTGCACCATGCTCTACCATTCTATGCAGGCGGCCTTGGCTTTTTGGCAGGAGACTTTCTCAAGGAGTGCAGTGATCTGGGCATACCGTTGATTGGGGTAGGATTCATGTATCCTCAGGGATACCTGCGCCAACTGATCTCGCCGGAAGGCTGGCAGGTGGGGGCCTGCGAGAGGATGGACCGGGAGAATGCACCCATTAGAAAGGTAGTGGATTCCAATGGGGATCCTCTCACAGTCAAGGTGCCGATCATGGACCCACCGATTTATTTGGAGGTCTGGATGGTTCAGGTGGGAAAGACCAGCCTCTATTTGATAGATACCTCCTGCGAGGCCAATGAACCCTGGAATCGCGTCATATCCGACCGGCTTTATACAGGCGATCTGGAACAGCGCCTGCGCCAGGAGATCGTCTTAGGCATTGGCGGAGTGCGCATCTTGCGCCATCTAGGATTGGACTATTCAGTTCTTCATTTAAACGAGGGCCATCCTGCTTTCGCCGTCCTGGAGAGGATTCGGGAGAAGGTAGAAGGTGGAATGAGCTACCGGGATGCCTTCGAGCAGGTCAAGAATACCACCGTCTTTACCACGCACACGCCGGTCCCCGCAGGCCATGATGTCTTTTCCTATCCTCTCATGGACAAGTACTTTGGCTCCTATTTGCCCACACTGGATCTCTCTAGAGATGAGCTCTTCTCCTTGGGTATGAATCCTGCCAAGCCGGAGGGCTTTAACATGACTGCCTTTGCTCTGCGCTGCACTGCTTATCGAAACGCGGTGAGCAAGAAGCACGGGGAGGTCAGCCGAAAGATGTGGCAGCAGCTTTGGCCAGAACTCGCTTTAGACAAGGTTCCTATTGAGCACATCACCAATGGTGTGCATGTGCCTTCCTGGATTGACCGGCGCCTGGGAGATGTGATCTTCAGCCGCTGCATGGGCAGGACCTGGCTGGAAGAGCATGATCAGCCAGCCATCTGGGAGCTGATCGATGAGATACCGGATAGCGTTCTCTGGGAACATCACCGCTTTATGAAAGAGATGCTAATTGCCAAGATAAGAGAACGGGCGCGCAATAAGTGGCGCAGTGAAGGTTCGGACCCCAATAATGTCATGGCCTCCGGCGTGCTGCTCGACTCGGCTACCCTTACATTGGGCTTTGCCAGGCGCTTTGCCTCCTACAAGCGGCCCACGCTCCTTTTGCAGGATCTGACCCGGCTGGCAAAAATAGTGAGTGATCCCTGGAGGCCGGTGCAGATCGTCTTTGCCGGCAAGGCTCATCAGGACGATCAACAGAGCAAGCAACTCTTGCAGCAGGTCTTTAATGCCGCCAAGGATCAGACCTTCGGAGGGCGCATTGCTTTTATAGAGGACTATGATGAGTTGCTGGCGCAATATCTGGTGCATGGAGTGGATGTTTGGGTGAACAATCCCCTGCCGCCCATGGAGGCCAGCGGAACGAGCGGCATGAAGGCCACCTTGAACGGCGTGCCGCAGCTTTCCGTGCTGGATGGTTGGTGGATTGAGGGCTACAATGGCAAGAACGGCTGGGCCGTGGAAGGTGCGGAAAATGGGCCGGATAGGGATGCACGCGATGCCTCGGCCATCTATGATCTTCTGGAGAAGGATATTGTGCCCCTCTTCTATGATGTGGATGAGGATGGAGTCTCACACGGCTGGGTGTCTGTGATGAAGGAGACCATCAAAATGACTGGCCCCAATTTCAGCGCCCGCAGGATGGCCAAAGAGTACACTGAGAGGTTCTATCGCAAGGCACTGGAGGCGGCCATAAAGGCCGAGTACAGGAAGGAAAAGGGCGTAGGGAAGGTGGATCTATTCGGAGGGATTTAAAGATCTAATATTTTCTATTTTTAAAGAAATTAACAAGACTTTTGCAAATGATTTCCTATCTTGATAAATCCTACACGTTAAATTCATCAAGCTTAGCAATGTCATGCAGTCACAATAGCAAGCTATTTAGGCTAACATTTGAATTATTTAGATTAGACGATGAAAGATGACGACCTGTTGACTGCTGATCAGCAAAAAGCGGACGCCTTCCTGGAGGAGTTCGTCGGTGAGCTTGGCAAAGCTTTAGGCAGCGAGATTGACTTCATTCTGCTCTTCGGAAGCGCGGCCAGGGGCGAGTTTATCCTGGGAAAGAGCGACGTAGACCTCGTCATACAGGCCAAGAGCGATGCAGCTGTAAGGAATGTTGAGCAGTTAGCTGAGCTGCTTTTCTGGCGGCTGGATGAAAAACACGGCACGCAGTTTAAACGGGTAGTCTCCACGGGAGAAGGCGGCAGCCTGCTGGAGGATGCCCTTAAGTTTTTGGAGACGCAGGCCAGGCTCTATAAACCCTTTGAGGTCTTCGGGCCGGATGACATCGACTGGAGATCGGGAAAGATAAAGAGGCTGAACCTCTTGCCGGGAGCAACCCTTGTTGCCAGTCAACTCACTTTGTTCTACAAGATGAAGCATGAGGGAAAGATCCTCTTTGGCAGGGACATCCGGCCGGAGATAAAGCCGCGTTTCACCTGGTGGGAGAAGCTCAAAGCCATCTGGGCGGCGCAGAGCATCGCTTTTGCTTCCGTCATCCTGGCCTTGCTCCTGCCACAAAAGGCCGTAGGCTACGCGGTCAAGGCCCTTTTTTATGAGGTGGATTCGGTAAACATCATCCAGAGAGGTATGGTTCCTCCCGGCCAGGAAAAGATGGCGAGCTTCGCTTCGGCCACGAAGTTTCAAGAAAATGTATTGGATGATGTGCGGTTTTTCCTGGAGAAGAAGCTCGGCCTCTTGAGCGAGCAGAAGATTCAGCTCCTGAGAAGAGCTGCCCAGATCAAGCGAGAGGGTTTTTGCGGCGGGAGAATGGAAGCGCTATATTTCAGTCTGACAGCCTTCGGGACGATCTGGCAGACCAATGCTGTGGTGATACTGAAGGCTGGGGCAGGGCTATGAAGGACATTTATTTCAAGAATTATCTTGGCCAGACCTAAGCTCCTTCTGCCATCCTCTCGTAAACCTTCTCCATCATCGCCATGGGTGACACTGAATTCATCTCCAGCCCCAGCTCATCTGGCCCCAGGCCCAGGGCGATGCCCACCAGTTGCGTCACATAGAGTACTGGAATGCCGATCTTCTCGCCCATCTTCTGCTCCAATGTCTTTTGCTTGGCATCGAGCATCAGGTGACAGAGCGGGCACACAGTGACGATGACCTCCGCCCCTGCATTTTTTGCATCCGATAAAATCCTAAAAGCGATATCATCTGCCGCCTTTTCCTGGGGCATGAAGATGGGCCCGCCGCAGCAGAAGGTCTTGAGCCGAAAGTCTACAGGCTCCGCCTGCAGCCTCTTGATCAGCTCCTCTAGAATAGTGGGAAACTCCGGGCTGTAGATGCCAGTGGGACGCGTGAGCAGGCAGCCATAGTAGGGGGCAACCTTCAGCTCCTTGAGGGGCACTACCATCCGCTCATCGTCCTCAACAAGAGTTTCCAAAATGACATCCAGAGCATGCCGGACTATTGAGCCGCTATACTTCTTGTCCAGGACGGCATTCACTCTTTTCAGGATCTTTGGCTCTTCCAGCCGCATGGCAGCAGCCCGTAAATTGCTGTAGCAGATGGAGCAGGCTGTCATGATCGGAAGGTCCGTCTGGGCCATATTTCTGGCAGCCAAGCCCGTGGCCACCAGCTCATTGGAGACGTGCGTTGCCCCGCAGCAGTTCCAGTCGTCAAGCTCCTGCAGCTCAATTTCCAGAGCAGCGCAAACGGCCCGAGTGGATGCGTCCATCTCCTTTCCCGTCGATTTGGAGACGCAGCCCGGATAGTAAGCCAGCTTCATTCTCGCCTCAGCTCCTCTACAATCCTCTTAACCTCATCTCTGCCTTTGATCTTCTCAATCTCCATGCTGATCTTGCCCTTGGGCAAAAGCTCCAGACCCATCTTCATGGACTGCACTGCTCCCTGGGGAAATACGAGCAGGAACTCGCCGGTTAAAGCCAGCTCGGCTATCCGGCCGTAATCCTTGATCTGCTTTAAGAAGAACTGCTCGTAGTCGGCGTCCTTGCTTCGCAGCCCCTCTCGCTCAGCTATGTCTTTTAGGGCCGAGACAACCGCCTTGGGCCGGATGCCACGTGGGCAGCGCACGGTGCAGAGAAGACAGGAGGTGCACAGCCACAGGGTTTCATTATGCAAAGCCTCCTCCTTTTTGCCCTCTAAGCAGAGTTTGATCAATTTTCTGATGCTGGGATCCATGAGATTGGCCGTGGGGCAGCTGGCGGAGCAGGTGCCGCACTGAATGCAGGTCAATACCTCAGCCCCGGCCAGGCGCAGAACCTCTTGCTTGAACTGTTCATCTCCGGTCATTCTCAAGCCGCCTCCTCGGTGGTATCCGCAGCGGCAGCCTTCTTAGCCTCATCCTTGTGCAGCCGCTCTACAATCTTCCTGATGGCCTCTTCGGCAGGCTCTTTCTCCAAAATCTGTCGTATCTTGGGCTTTCTCAGCAGGGGCTCCAGGGGCTTGAGTGCCTCATCCACCAGTTGCAGCAGCTCGGGATCTATCTTCGGCTTCTCCGGCGCGGGCAGGGGCTGGCGCTCTATGTCAGGCGGAGATACGGCTCCGCTCACATCCGGTATTTGCCGCACCCCTGTCTTTATGGCGGATATGGCCTGCTTCCACTCCTCTGCCCAGGGGGTTTCTTTTATCTCCGTGTGCCTGACATCGGACCGTTCGACCTGGATGGCCAAGACGGGACAGGCCTTCTCGCAAGCTCCGCAAAAGATGCACTGATCCTTGACCGGCGCCGCTTTCCCCCGTTCATCCACATACCAGCACTTGGCCGGGCAGACATTGAAGCAGGCTTGGCAGCCCTGGGGATCGCAACGCACCAGGTTCTTTTCGACCAGCTTTATCTCGCCGTCAAATGGCTTTTTTATGTCCATGGCCTCATATGGACAGACCTGGGCACATCTGCCGCAGCCGATGCACAGGTCCTGATCGATCTCGATTTTGCCCACGAACTCTTTTTCGGCTTCCGGCACTTCTAAGGGCTCGCCTTCTACTTTTATTGCTTCCTCGGGACAGATGGGCACGCACAGACCGCAGTAATCGCAAAGCTCCTCGTCTACCAGGAGCTGTTCGTAGGGCACCAGATCGCGGGGATCTTTCTCTTTCTCGTCCTTGTCCACCAGCAAGAAGGCCTTGCAGAATTTGGCGCACCTGCCGCAGAGGTTGCACTTCTCCTGATCAATGGCAATCTTGCTTTCTATTCCTGTGCGCAGGGGGCCATAGTCTTCTCGGGTTTTATTGAATGTGATTTTTATGGCCTTTGTGGGGCAGACAGGCTCGCAGAGCAGGCAGGGCAGACACTTCTCGTTGGGCAGGGCCTGCGCCAGGAGCCGAGGATACTGCTCCTGCGTGATGAAATCAACCGACTTTTCCATCCCTTTGGCATCTCCCTTCTTTTCTGTCTCTTCTGTCGCTTCCGTCATGTTTGGGCCCCAGCAGTCTCGGCTGCTTCTGCGCCGTCCGCTTCCTCTGCTGTCGTAGTCCTTTCCTTTACCGTCATGCGAAAAGCCTTCGTGGGACAGAAATTGACGCACATGCCGCAAAAGGCGCAGGCATCCAGATCAATGAGCACGGGCGGCGCGTCCAAGCCCTTAGCGATCTCCTGCAAAGGCCCCTCCTGCAAGGCTTTTTTGGGGCAGAGAGCTACACAGATGGAGCAGCCGGCGCACTTCTTGTAATCGTAATCGAGGACGATTTCCCTCTCCTTCGTTTTTTGTTTGGCCAGGATATGGGAGCCCTCAACATCCATCTCCTTTTCAATCTCCATCAAGGCTCAGGCCCCCTTCTCATTATTCGTGCCTGTCTTGCTCTCGGCTTTTGTCTCCGCTTCAGGCTTCGTCTTTGCACCTGATCCCACTTTGCTGTCAATGCTCGCCTTGCTCTTCAGCTCCGTTCCGATGGGGCCCATGGCCTTTAGCTCGCGAATAAAATCCTTGAGATCCTTGGCATAAATCTCGCCCTCGCTGGCCGCACACCAAACTATCTTGACTCTTCCCGGATCAATACCTATCTTCTCCAGGACGCCTTTGAGCACATTCACCCTCTGCTGGGCCTGATAGTTGCCATCCCGGTAGTGGCATTCGCCTATGCGGCAGCCGGCGATGAGCACTCCGTCCGCACCACGTCGCAGGGCTTCCAGGATGAAGCTTGGGTCCACGCGTGCCGAGCACATTACCCGGATGTTACGAGCGTTGGTCGGGTACTGGATGCGCGAGGTTCCGGCCAGGTCAGCAGCTCCGTAGCTGCACCAGTTGCACAGGAAGGCCACAATGAGGGGAAACTCTCTCTTCACTTCTGTGGCGGCCCGCACCTGGGCTAAGATCTGCTCGTCGGAGAAGAAGCGCATGTTGATGGCATCTACGGGACAGGCGGCGGCACAGGAGCCGCACCCCTTGCAGGCTGCCTCATCTACGTAGGCCGGGCTTTTCACGGCTATGGCTTTCTGAGGACAGACATCGACGCACAGCTTGCACTTGATGCATTTTTCTGGGTCCACATAAGCCGAGGTGGGCTCCAGCTCCAGCACGCCTTTATGTAGAAGCTTGATGGCTTTGGCAGCCGCAGCGCTGCCCTGGGCAATGGAGATGGGAATTTCTTTGGGGCCTGAGGCGCAGCCGGCGATGAAGACCCCATCGATATGTGCCTCTACGGGCCTCATCTTGGGATGGGCGATTTCGAAGAACCTGTCCGGCCTTCGAGAGAGGCCAAGCAGATTGCCCAAAACGTCGGCTTTGCTGTCCGGCTCCAGTCCCACGGAGAGGACGGCCAGATCATGCTTCACGCGCCTTAACTGGCCTGTCAGCGTGTCCTCGAAAATCAGGAATATCTCGCCGTCTACCTCTTCAATGCGGGAGACGCGGGCGCGCACAAAGTTGATGCCCAGCTTCTGGGCCCTCACGTAGAACTCTTCATATCCTTCGCCGCATGCCCTGATGTCGATATAGTAAATGGTGATATCAGTATCAGGATACTTCTCCTTGACCAGTTGCGCGTTTTTCAGTGAGGCCATGCAGCAGACGCGAGAGCAGTAGAGGTTTCCAACGGTTTCGTCGCGCGAGCCGACGCACTGCAGGAAGGCTATTGATCCGGCAATCTCGCCCGTGCTGGGCTGCACAACTTCTCCCTTGGTCGGTCCGGAGGCGTTGAGCATCCTCTCCATCTGCAGGGTGGTTATCACATCTCTGTACCTGCCAAAGCCGTACTCCTCCTTTCGGGTGGCGTCGAATGGCTGCCAGCCTGTAGCCACAATGATGGCGCCCACATTCAGCTTAAAATCCTGGGGCTCCTGGTCGAGCTTGACTGCCTGAACGGGACAGGCCTCCACGCAGCGAGCGCAGCCAATGCAGGCCTTAGGATCGACACAAGCTACCAGGGGCACGGCCTGGGGGTAGGGAACGTAAATGGCTTTTCTCTTGCCGATGCCAAAATCGTACTCGCTGGGAACCTCCACCGGGCAGACGCTGGCGCACTCGTTGATGCAGCCCTTGCACAGCTTCTCGTCCACATAGCGTGCTTGGCGAACGCCGGAGACGGTGAAGTTGCCCACGCTGCCCTCCACGCCCAAGACCTCAGCGTAGGTGATGAGAGTAATATTAGGATGGTTGTAGACCTCAGACATCTTTGGCCCCAGGACGCAGATGGAGCAGTCGTTGGTGGGAAAGACGTCGGTAAGCAGAGCCATGTAGCCGCCAATAGTAGGCCGCCTCTCCACTAAGAAAATGTGCAGGCCGGCGTCGGCCATGTCCAGCGCGGCTGCGATCCCAGCCACGCCTCCTCCGATGACCAGCACATCCTTGCTGACGGGAATGCTCTCCGGTTCCAGCGGCTGTAGCAGCGCTGCTTTGGCCACAGCCATGCGGATGAGGTCCTTGGCCTTTTCTGTGGCCATGGCCGGCTGGTCCATATGCACCCAGGAGCACTGCTCCCGAATGTTGGCCATCTCCAGCATGTAAGGGTTCAGGCCTGCTTTGGTGATGGCCCGGCGGAAGGTGGGCTCGTGCAGGCGGGGCGAGCAGGCAGCCACGACAACACGATCGATCTTAAGTTCGGCAATATCCTTCTGGATCTGCTCCTGGCCGATGTCTGAGCAGGAGAACTGCAGATTGCGGGCTACGGCCACGTCGGGAAGCTTCTCGGCAAAGCTCTTCAGATCTTCCACGTTTAAGACGCCGGCGATGTTCAGGCCGCAGTGACAGACGTAAACACCTGTAGGCATGAGACTTCAGTGGAGTATGATCGCCTTAATTCACTTAAACTTATGCCATTGAGATTGTTACTTTTCATATTTTGTCTGGAATATCTGTTGGTTTCGTAAACTATTTATAATAATATTTGTCTAATTAATATAAATAATATTTTGCAGATTACAGGAAATCTGGTGTTTTTCATGACAGCAACAGTAATTGAAGATAGCAGACTAAGCAACAGGACGGGAGTATACCAGGATCGAGATGATGCCGGAGAGCATCTGGCCACTGCTCTGGAGCAATTTCGGGGAAAGGATGCCATTGTCCTGGCCATACCCTCGGGAGGAGTGCCGGTAGGCTTGGCCGTCTCATCTTGCCTTGAACTGCCGTTTGATCTCCTGATAATAAGGAAGATTCCCATTCCCGGCTACACGGAATCCGGCTTTGGAGCGGTCAGCCTGGAAGGGGATATGATGCTAAACGAGCCTTTAGTCAGAGAGCTGGGCCTTACACGTGAGGAGATTGAGGTGCTCGCCAAGCCGGTGCATGAGGGGCTCTTGGCAAGAAACCGCATCTTTCGAGAGGATCGTCCCTGGCCGGAGCTTGCAGGCAAGACAGTAATATTAGTGGACGATGGGCTGGCCTCCGGCTATACCATGCTGGCTGCCGTTCGCGTCGTGCAGAGGCGTAAGCCCTCCCAGATAGTAGTTGCCGTTCCTACTGCCTCGGCAAGCACTATCAAGCTCCTCGCCACTCGTGTAGACACTATCTTTTGCCCCAATATCCGGAGCGTCTACAGCTTTGCCGTAGCAGACGCTTATAGAAACTGGTACGACCTTGACCGAACTGAGGTGATAAATTTGCTTAAGTCTCACGGGCTGTTATCTAAAAAATAGGTCTAATTTGCTCTTATTTTTCCCGATAGTTCCCATAAGTTTATATCTTATAAATTTTAATTATTATTTGATTTCAAAATGAACCTGCTCCATTTGCTCTCTATCTTGCTTGAGGCGGTCGTGGCTGCCCTGGGCGTAATGCTGGCCATCGGCAAGAAGAAAAAGTACGGCTGGTGCATAGCCCTTACCTTTGTACTCTACGTCATCTATGATCTGGCACATCTCTTGGCTCTGAATATCTCTCAGGATACTCTGCATATGATATTCTTCGTGGCTACCCTTTCCATCCTCTGGGCGGTCTGGAACATCTTCCTAGAGGCTTGAGGCCAAAGATATATTCCTTTTTGTCTCTTTACAGGTATCCAGTCGATATCCGAGGACGGTCAGGCTTTTGAGGAGTGCGGACAGATAATATATTGATGATCTCCAAAGTCTACATCTCCCACAGCCGTGAGGATGAGGAGATGGCCCTGCAGATCTCCCGCGCCCTCTGGCGGGTGGGCCTGGAAAGCTACGTCGCTCTCTATAATCTGTCACCAGCCATCTCTTTGGCCGAGCGTGCTTCTTTCGGTCTTCGCAACTGCGAGTGCCTGGTGGCCCTGCTGACAAAAAAGGGCTCCTTTTCTCCAGAGGTCTGCCAGGAGATCGGCCTGGCCCGGGGCCTGGATCTGCTCATCATCCCTCTGCAAGAAGAAGGTGCAAATCTTCCCTTCCTCATCGAGCACCTGCGGCCCCTGGTCTTCCGGGTGGAGAAATATGCTGATGCCATAGGCCTGCTGATCAAGACCCTGCGGGAGCTGTCCCGGCTGGAGTGGCTGAAGGTGACCTGTCCCAAATGCGGGGAGGAGATGACCCAGTACCTCACGCCCCAGGTGGAGGTGGACGAGGCAATGCAGAAGGGAGGATGGCTGGAGACGGTCTGCAGCTATTGCCAGAATAAGATCTGGCTGGATGCGAGGACGTTTGAGCCAAAGCTTTAATTTATCTTGTGACTGAACTTCCAGAATTTTATTTTACGTTAAATCAAATCGATCGTGAACCTTATTTAGTCATCTTGAAATACTGTTCCCAAAACAGGACACCAGAGGGAAGTCGATGGGCCAAGACCCGACAATCACATTATCCATAAAAGAATCAGGAGTGCACCCTAATACCAATTATCTCTTTCATATCTTTCTCAATGAAAATCCTGTCACCAGCAACCAGAGCCTTTCCCTGCCGGACTCTCGGGCAGTGCGGGAGATCTCACGTAGTTTTGGAGCTTTGTTCGAGCAGGGCTGTAGACCGGAAAAGGACGCTGACGGCCAGCGAGCCCTGGGAAAGCAGCTCTTTGACTTCTGGCTGGCAACATCTTGGGAGAAGATCAAATCCGGTGTTCCTGTTTGTGCACTGCGATTCCTGGTCATTGCCTCGGATGTCCCGGAGATCCTCAACCTCCCCTGGGAGCTCTTGCTTCCTCTTGATAGTGACTTCCTCGGCATCAATCCCCTCTTCCGAATCCGTCGCTTTCCCAGCTCCGTCAAGCAGATGGCCCTGTTTGCAGGAGAGTTGCGCCCCAAGCCCCTGCGCCTGCTCTTTATGGCTTGCTCTCCTTCGGATCAGCCGACTCTGGACTACGAAAGGGAGGAGGAAGCATTATTTCGGGCCATTTACGGTCAGGACGTAGCCTTCGATTCTTGCGACCTGGGCACCTTTGAGGAGCTGAAGGAGAAGGTGAGCGAGTTCAAGCCTCACATAGTCCACCTGACTGGCCATGGTGCAGTCCTGAATGGCCAGGGCCGCTTCGTCTTCGAGAAAGACGATGGCACCGCCGATCTCGTCCCTTCGGAAGAGCTGCGCCGGTTCCTGGCGGGAAGTGGTGTGCAGTGCGTTTTTGTGAGCGGTTGCCAGTCGGGCAAGGCACCCTTGCAGGCTTTGAGCGGCATCTGCCAGGCCCTGGTAGGTGCCGAGGTGCCT
>Ga0307378_10006557_pt1 | contig 15888 bp, 13 predicted proteins | sample UN1MG_FD_202238 | JGI IMG/M metagenome (GOLD analysis project Ga0307378, IMG submission 202238) | Soil microbial communities from Risofladan, Vaasa, Finland - UN-1 | ecosystem: Environmental > Terrestrial > Soil > Coastal area > Acid sulfate soil | place: Finland: Risofladan, Vaasa | collected... | reverse complement strand
CATGCGAGGCCTTTTCCCTGACGCTCACCACATATGCTCTTTACATATGCAGCTCAGGGCGGTTTGGTAACTGCTCCTGCAAGCCGTCACCGGAGGGCCTGCCTCCATCTGCCATACAGCTTTTCATGGCACACCATAGGAAATTGGTTTTTGTGACTGCATTGAGTTCGGCTCATTTTTATTCAATTTCCACCTTCTAACCTGCTCTGTAGATAGTAAACGTATGTTTATTACCGAGGCACAAACGAAAGGGGTAAAATGTCGCTTGCGGTATTTTCGAGAGGGAGAGGAAATCTTAGAACTCATTAATAGCCTTGAGAATCAATACGTTAGAGCAGATTTTGAAAATAAGGCAAAAATGCTGAAAATCATACTTTCGAACTCAGCATTGACTAATGAAAAGTGTTTATTTTCATATAGAAAGCCATTTGATGTGCTTGTTGAATTCGGGAAAATGGAATTAAGCAGCGCTACGGGGATTCGAACCCCGGTCTGATGGCTGAGAACCATCTATCCTAACCCCTAGACGATAGCGCCGCAAGGATTTCGAGCCCCAAAATAGCAGATATATCCCCTATTGTCAATGACTTGTATGGGTCCATAACATTAGTGACACTCACTTTTCTGATTTTTCAACCACAGTTGATAATATTCGTTGGGAGTCAAGTAATCAAGGGAGGGTGTTCGGCTTGGAATCTGAGTTTGAGGTGGTCGATGATATTGTCTATGACTTTATGATCTTCGATAAAAGCAATGAATTTTATTTCTGCACCGCAGTGGGGGCAGAGAATGGGGTCTATTTCAATATTGGCTTGCAATTTTTCCAGACTGGAGAGAAGAGCCGAAAAAAAGGATATCAATTTATTAAAGAATTTACTTGCAATTTTATTAATTAATACTTATAATAGTGTACGATATAGCGAACATATAAGTGATAAAGCAATCATATGATTGATAAATCGGACAATAAATAAATGAAATTTCATAATACATTAGAAGAAATGTTTTCAAGCAAGGTCAAAATAGCAGTAATGAAACTTATGTGTCTTAATCCAGAAAAGAAGTACAGCGGAAGAGAAATGGCAAGGTTATTAAACATATCTGCCTCAAGAGTATGCGAGGTGCTGGAGTTATTTCGGAAAAATGGAGTGGTTAGCAGGGAGACGGTTGGAAGAGCATCGCAGTGGGAGCTAAATAAAGAAAGCATCGTGGTCAATGAAGTCTCAAGTCTGATTAATGTGGAGAGGAAAATATATAAGGAGCTGAAGTCAAAAATATCTGAGACTCTTATTAGGGAAAAGAGCATCCTAAAAGTCATCCTGTATGGATCTGTTGCGAGAAAGAGGGAAAAGCCAGAAAGTGACATTGATGTATTTATTTTAGTCACGACTAAGAAAGATAAAGAACTAGCCGCAGAGTTGGTTGGCAAGCTAAATAAATATTTACTCCCCCGATATGGGAATGTGATATCCGAATTGATATATTCGGAGAAAGAATGGAAAGATATGGGAAGGACTAAAATATTCAAGAAGATAGAATCAGAGGGAGAAATTATATTAATTAGAGAGAAGATAAGAGATGAGAAAGAGGCGAGAGATATTTATAAAGACCGGTCTGAGATTAACTGGGATAAGGTAGCGGAAGTTTACGGGATTAAGGAATTGATAAAAAATATAAAGTTCTGAATTGGAACTGATCATAATGGAATAAAGGGGGCACTTTTAAATATAATAATTTCCTTTTTGTGCGCGCTACAAATCCCTCTCAATCTTCCGCAATTTCCATAGGTTGACGTCCTTAAATGAAAATATCACGCACAAGACGGAAACGTCAGTTTTAGATGACTTCCAGCGTTCTGTATGCCAAATTTTAAAATCGTTCTATTTAAAGCTTAAAAGTGTATTAAATTTACGCCTTCATTTTTGATTCTTTGGGGACAAACTACCTCCTTATTACACCATATTCAAATTCTGCTGATCCTGCTTTTTTGGCCAAGGGATTAGATTGACTTTTTAAAGAAAAAGTGTAAAAAATAAGCTAAATTAAAAAAATTTAAGCATTAGGAGGTGATTATGAAATTTAATGTAATTCAACTCGGGCTTACCTTAAGCAAACTTTTTGCTATTGTAGTTTTTTTTGTAGGTATTGGCAATCTCATTTTTCCCGCTTATGGTGTGGCATTTTTACAGCTTATTGACTCCATATATCCAGGCTACCATTTTGGCAAATGGGGTTTTGGAGGTGTTATCGTAGCTACTTTGTATGCGGCTTTAGATGGATTTATTTTGGGTGTACTCTTTGCCTGGCTGCATAATCTCGTTGGCAAATTTATTAAGAAAGAAGGATAGTAGATTTCTCCAACCTAATTGAGAAAGCTAAAGGAGGAAAGAAGAAGGAAAAAAAGCTAGAAAGAGAAATGCTGGCTGTTTTGGGGGAAAAGGAGGGATATGAAATGTTTTTTGTGGGCATTGCCTTGCCCAGCCAGCATAACAAGGCTCTCTTAGATTGACAAACAAGGCTTAGGATTTCAATCACCTTTAAAGGTGATATGGGGGGTGATTTTTCGTCGCCACGAAAATTGGGGTCTGTCCCTGTTATATTATCTTTTAATATTATTTCACTTCAGGGTTTAGGTTTGTGCATTTTTTCTATATCAGGCTCTATGTGAACCAGGATATTAGAAGGTTTGGACAATTCCTTTTTGATTTTCCCTTCGATTTTTATCGAGATATCATGACTTTTTTGCACAGACAGCGCAGGATCAACCAACAAATGAACATCTACGAATAATTCAGCTCCAAGCTTTCTTGTCCGGAGGGCGTGCCAGGAGGAGATGTCCGCTTCTTTGGATAAAACATTTTCTATTTTCTGGACGGATTCACTGTCCGCAGAATGCTCAGAGAGCTCGATAAGACTATCGAAGAGAATTTTACCCGCTACTCCAATAATCATGAAACCGACAACTATTGTCGCCACCTGGTCGGCAAGACCCCACCCTAAAAGGCTTGCAGCACCCCCGATCAGGACGGCAAATGAAGAAAGGGAATCTGATCGGTGGTGCCAGGCATTTGCATACAGGACTGTGCTTTGAGTAATCCGGGAAACTTTTCGCGTTGTATAAAATAAGATTTCTTTGAAGACAACAGAAACAAACGCCACTACAAGTATCATGTAGCCTGGATAATTGTGCTTATGCTGATAGATTGAGATACCTGCTGACCAGATGAGCCCGAAGCTTATGATAAGAAGCACCAGGGCAATCAAAATAGAGGCGATCGCCTCTAATTTGCCGTGACCATAAGGGTGAGTTTTGTCCGCAGGTCTGCTGGATAAACGAGTTCCGATCAATACGATAAAATCTGTGGCCAGGTCGGAAAGAGAATGCACACCATCAGCAATAAGAGCAGAAGATCTAATAAAGCTTCCAGAAATGAGCTTTAAAGCCACAAGAAAAATATTAACCAAAACTCCCCAGAGAGTTATCGACCGAATTTTTTTCTGCCTCTCATCTCTGGATTGAAGTGGCATAAATTTTCCTCTTTCCTGATGCGTGGAACTTAATTTTTCCTTTGTATTATAGATGAAGCAATTAAATAAATAAACAAAAAGGGGAATACAAAAAGAGGCCTATCCCCTTTTTATTGATTTGACCCTGTTTTCTGTTTTTTGTATTATTGAGCGAATTCCAGGAGAGATCAGTTACAAAAGTATACGGAAGTCAGGAATGATTTTTCTGAATGCTCCCACCTTTAAAAAATATATTTTACCCGGACTAGTTTTCCAATCAGTGGTTATCGCTGGAGGTTACGGCACAGGACGGGAGCTGGTGGAATATTTTCTCAATTACGGACCTCTCGGAGGTCTTCTGGGAATGCTCATAATCACAACCATGATGTGGTCAGTATTATTGGCTTTGACTTTTGAGTTCTCCCGGAAGTTCCGCGCTTATGATTATCGAACGTTTTTTATAAAACTCCTTGGGCCCTTCTGGTTTCTCTTTGAAATTCTGTATTTTATTCTGCTGTTTATCGTCCTTGGTGTGATAGGGTCTGCGGCCGGTACCCTACTTCGGGACAATTTCGGCATTCCTTTTATAATCGGGGTAATGATTATGCTGGGAGCTATAGGCTTTTTGACCTTTAAGGGAAGCGGCTTGATCGAAAAGTTCCTTTCGAGCTGGTCAATCGTCCTCTACATTGTCTACGGACTTTTTCTCATCGCCGCTGTTGTTAAGTTCGGTCCTGAGATTCAGAAAAACTTTTCAAGCGGCATCGCCCTTCCGAAATGGCCTCTGGGAGGATTTAAATATGCCCTCTACAATATGGGAATTATTCCCGCCGTATTATTCTGTGTCAGTCATATAAAAACAAGAAAAGAAGCAATCTCTGCCGGTCTTCTAGGAGGTCTGATCGGCATCCTGCCAGGCCTTCTCTTCTTTATTGCCGTGGTCAGTCATTATCCGGCTGTTTTACCCGAGGAAGTGCCAGCTGACTATCTCCTTCGAAATTTTGGATTTACTGCATTAAGAATCTTATACCTCGTTGTTCTTATCGGAACCTTAATTGAAACAGGTACAGGTTTTATTCATGCTGTAAATCAACGTATCCAATCGGCTCTTCAAGCAAAAGGAAAAAAGCTTCCTCGGTGGCAAAGACCTGTTGTAGCCCTGGTTCTTCTTTTAATAGGTCTGGGACTTTCAACCTTTGGGCTGATTCCCCTGATAGCAAAAGGTTACGGAAGTGTAAGCTGGGGATTTTTCATCGTCTATATCATTCCCCTCGTGACTGTTGGTCTGTACAAGATTATCAAGAACAAGATGAATTAAACCGATACAGGTAAATTATACGAATATAATAATCAGAAAATGGGGCCTGGCCCAGTGCTGTCCGGCTGTTGAATTTTGAAATCCTTCTAACTCCAATTAATACAGTTAGTTACGGCAGATTTTCGCCGTAATCGATTTGAACAGGATTTTAAATCAGGAAATGGGGCCTGGCCCCATCTTTCAAACCAAAGCCCCATATTATAAGGATATAAGTAGTTGGCCGCCTTTAAATATATTCGATGGTTGCGGGGGGCTTGGGCGTAATTTCATAGGCAACGCGCACCACTTCCGGTATTTCCCCGGTCATTCTCTTAGATATCTTCATGAGAATATCCCAGGGGATTTGAGTAGGTTCGGCTGTCATGGCGTCTTTGCTCTCCACTGAGCGAACTATAACTATTTTCCCAAATTTCCTTTTACCTTCTTCAACTCCTGTTCCTCTGTCACTCAGCAGAACTGCAAAAGCCTGGAATGGCTTTAGGGGCTCGATTTCCTCCTCGACTATCTGGGTTGCTTTTCTGACGAGAGAAACTCTCTCCGGGGTCACTTCCCCCACTACTCTTGTCGCTAAACCGGGCCCTGGAAAGGGCATCCTGCCGTAAATCATTTCCGGAAGCCCCAGCTCTTTGGCCATTTTTCTGACTTGAGGCTTAAACAAATCCTTCACAGGCTCAACAACTTTAAATCCGAATCCTTTCTCAGGATCTATTCCAATCTGCTCTAGAATGTTGTGTTGAGTCTTTACACCGCCCTTTGTTTCGATAATATCAGCCGCAATGGTCCCCTGCACCAAAAATTTAGCTTCACATTTCAGTACTTCTCTTCCAAAAATAGTGTAAAATGTCGAGCGAAAAGCTTTTCTTTTCTCCTCTGGGTCAATTTTGCCTTTTAGAACCTGAAAAAATTCATCTTGAGCCTCTATAATATCGACCTCAATTCCCAGGTCTCGAAATACATCTCTCACCTGCTCCGGCTCTTTTTCTCTCATCAATCCATCATCTATAAAGACAACCTTCAGGTTTGAGCCGATAGCTCTATGAGCCAGGACCGTGCAGGCGGAACTGTCCACGCCTCCGGATAAAGCGGAGATTGCTTTCTCCGACCCCACAGTTTCTTTTATTTCCTTGATCCTTTGTTCAATAGATTTTATTTCATCCATCCTTCAACTCCTCGTTTTTTCCTTTGAAATAATACATTATCTCAGAAAAAATGATAACAAAAATCTTTCTTTTTTCAATTTTGGCAACCGTAAATTTTGGTTCTCCTCTCATTAAAGGGATAAATCCTTAAGAGATGGGGTCAGGTCTTGTTTTTTGCGTCTCTGCATTAAATAAATAATTTGGATAATTAAAATGTGGGTTTGATAAATCGGTTCTCTTCCATTTTGTGTGGGTAAAAGAGTTTTTAAGGAAGCATTGAGACATGGTAATATCCTATGGTGAAGTATCAACCATAGGAGGTGTCTTGATGAATGAATTATCTTTATTTACTCTTGCATTGGGTTTTACAAAGCCCTGGAAGGTTGTTGAGATTAAGTTCTCAAAAGAATCTGGCCGATTGGATCTGAGAATAGATTTTACAAGAGGAACGACTTTCCCTTGCCCTTCTTGCAAGGAAGGCAAATGCCAGGTTCACGATACAAAGGATAGGACGTGGAGGCATCTTAATTTTTTTCAATATGAAACCTATCTTCATGCTCGGGTACCAAGAGTTAACTGCCGGGAGTGTGGCATAAAACAGGTTGAAGTTCCCTGGTCTCGTCCTGGGAGTGGTTTTACCTTGTTGTTTGAAATGCTGGCTTTACAATTAAGCCGTGAGATGTCAATAGCTGCAGTAGCCAGCCTGGTCGGGGTGCATGCTAACCGCATCTGGCGGATACTTGAACACTATGTTGAGCGTGCTCGCAAAGAGGTAGACCTTTCTGAATTCCATATTCTGGGTATAGATGAATTCTCTGTACGCAAAGGTTATGAGTTCATGACGGCCTTTAGTGATATTGATGCCTCACGCATTGTTTTTACTGGCGAGAGTCGGAGGGAAGAAGCTATTGATGAGTTTGCTAAGGATATGGAGTGCAGGGGTTTTGATCTTGATGGTATCGAATTGATCTGCTGCGATATGTGGGATCCTTATCTTAACGGTATCGAAAAACACCTTCCTCAGGCCAGCGTGGTTTTCGACCGTTTTCATATTATAAAAAAAATGAACAAAGCTATTGAGATGGTCCGTTGGGCAGAGCAGAAAGAAAATCAAGAACTTAAAAAGACTCGATTTATATGGCTCAAGAGGCCCGAAAATCTAACTGAGGAACAAGAGGCGAAATTGGCTGAGCTGAAAAAGTTGGATCTAAAAACAGCTCGTGCCTATCAAATCAAGCTAGCGTTGTCACGGTTTTGGGAAATAGAAAGCTTAGAGAAATCTGAGCTTTATCTCAAGAAGTGGTACTTTTGGGCTACGCATAGCCGACTCAAACCTGTAATCGAGGTGGCAAAGGCCATCAAGCACTACTGGCAAGGAGTAATTAATTACACTCTATCACGCATAACCAATGGTGTTGTTGAAGGTCTAAACTCTAAAATTAAAACAGCTATGAAAAGAGCATATGGCTTCAAAAAAACCCAATATTTAAGGACTATCGTCTACCTGATAGCCGGTAAACTATGTTTTAATTAATTACCCACACAAAATGGAAGAGAACCGATAAATCAAACCCCTACAAGCTATTCAATCCACAACAATAAGGTGGGCTTGATGAATCAAGCCCCTACAAGAAAAACCCTACATGAAAACCAATATAAGCAAATAAAAGAAGAATCATTTTTTAGGCGGAAAAAAGATCTAGAAATTGGGGCCTGGCCCCATTTTTTTTGGAATAATACATTATCTTAGAAAAAATGATAACAAAAAAAACTTTTAGGCGGAGAAAAGGTCTTTAGTGGAAAAACTTGGTTCGCTGGTAAGGTTAACTCCCAATTTTTTTAATCCTGCTTCATCGCCTGGAGTGGGAATATGTGTTAGATGGACTTCGCAACCTTTGAGTTCTTTCAATTTCTCCAGGGCTTTCTTAGCAGTAGGGTCGGTGGTTGCACTTATGCTTATGCTGATCAGAGCTTCTTCCAGGTCCAGACTTATCGATTTTGCACTCAGAATATCTTTTTTAAGACTCGATATCGATTCTATTATGACGGGTGAAACTAAATGTATCTGATCTTCAATTCCTGCTAGCTGTTTTATCGCGTTCAGAACAAGACTTGAGGCAGCATGCATAAGTGGAGAGTTTTTGCCAGTCAGAATTGTGCCATCCTTTAATTCGATAGCTGCTCCGCAAAAGATCCCCTTGTTTCCTTTTTTTTGCTTCTCTGCCTCCAGGGCTGCTTTCCTAGCAGGTTTCACTACTGTTCTGTCCTCTGGCGTAACATTCAGCTCTTTCATCAGAAGTTCTGCCCTCTGGACTGTGTCCTTATCCACAAATCCCATCGCATATTCACAGGAGTACCTGAAATATCTCCTAATCACTTCCTGCTCGGCTGCCCAGCTCACCACTTTATCATCGATTATACCTGAATTTGCTCGATTTACGCCCATATCCGTGGGCGACTTATAGATGGGTTCAGTTCCGGTAAGCTTTTCTAGTATGCACTTAAGGACAGGGAAGATTTCAACATCGCGGTTATAGTTCACTGCTGGTTTGCCGTAAGCTTCCAAGTGAAAAGAATCTATAAGATTGAAATCTCCAATATCAGCCGTGGCTGCTTCATAGGCAACGTTTACAGGATGTTTTAAAGGCAAATCCCAGATGGGGAAGGTCTCAAACTTGGCATATCCAGCTTTTATTCCTCGTTTATAATCATGGTAGAGCTGAGAAAGAGACGTGGCTAATTTTCCGCTTCCCGGACCAGGACCTGTCACTATTACCAGAGGTTTTTCAGTAGGGATATATTCGTTGGCTCCGTAACCCTCGTCGCTAACTATAAGTTCAATGTCTGTTGGATATCCTTTTGTAAATCGATGAGTATAAACCTTTATGTTCCGCCTCTCTAATCTATTTTTAAATATCTTGGCTGATGGCTGATTATCAAAGCGAGTTATGACAACACCCAAAATCCCCAGACCCCAATCTCTTAAATCATCGATCAATTTAAGAGCATCAACGTCATAAGTGATTCCAAAGTCGGCTCTTACCTTTTTTCTCTCGATATCACCAGCATAAATACAAAGCAGAATATCAGCCTTATCCTTTAGCTGAAGGAGGAGCCTCATCTTGACGTTTGGGTCAAATCCGGGCAGCACTCTTGAGGCATGATAGTCAAAGAGAAGCTTGCCGCCAAACTCAAGGTATAATTTATTATTGAACATCTTCATTCTTTCCAGAATGGCAAAAGCTTGCTCCTTTATATATTTTTCACTATTAAATCCTCTGTTCTCTTTCTTCATTTTGTCTCTTTTTATTTCCTAACGAAAAGCCTGGTTTTTCTATTCCTTTCAATAAATATAATTTCTGTACTAAAGTCAATATTTTCCTTTATCCGATTTATCCTGTTTATCCAAAATCTCTATGATTTAGAAACAAGTCGTTTATTATCTCACCCTTAGAGGTGAAAGAAAATATAGGAAAAATCATCATCAAAACCACCCTAAAAGGCGATTGTAGCTAAAGGCCTTTTGGCTCATTATTTACAACTGAGGCGCTAATTTATTTGATTTGAGGAGGGCTGTCCAAGGCGTTTATTAGACAGAATGGGAGCAGGTTGAATTGAGGATCCTCTCCCTGCCCTCCTCTTCAACACAGCCTCTAAGGTAAATTGGATCAAATCCTTATTATTAAGACAGCATTTGACGCATTAAGAAAAAAAATAAAAAAGGGGACCGGCTACTTTTTAGCTCAAAAAGCACAGTCCTTAGTTCTAAGGTAGGGGTTGATAAATCAAATCTTTACAAACACGGTGGGGGTGATGAATCAAGCCTCTATACCTAATGTGGGGTTGAGAAATCAAATCTTAACAAACACGGTGGGGTTGATGAATCAAGCCCCTACACCTAATGTGGGGTTGAGAAATCAAATCTTAACAAACACGGTGGGGTTGATGAATCAAGCCCCTAAATAAAGAGAAAAGGACAGGCCCTTTCATAAAAAAGTAGCCTGTCCCACTACTGTCCCAACGTTTCTAAAATAAAAAATTTTGTGTTGATATAATTGAAGTTGCAGCATAAAAAATAGAAATTTTGGTTCAAATCGATTATGGTAAATTTCATTGTATCTCATTTTATTTCAACAATTTACGCAAGTTCAAATGAAATCTTTGGGACACTAGTGAGCCTGTCCCCTTTTTTTAATCTTTTTTTAAGGTTGACGTAATTATAATTATGTATGTATAATTTAAAAAAATAATGCGTGAAGGAAAGGGTCCAATGAATGGGGTAGATAAAAAAGCAGCAACAATAATTGTAATTTTGCTATTTGTTTCTTGTATTCCTCGTCTTACTCCTAAAATTGCTCATTTTGTAAATTTGGAAGCAAAAGAATCGGAATCCAGCACAATGGTGATTTTAACCACCTCCGAGCCTGTCCAGTACAAAGATACAAAGTTAGAAAACCCTCCCGGCATAATATTAAGCTTTCCCGATAAAAAAGTTTTTAGCAGCGAAGAAGATGTAGTGATAGTAAATAAGGGACCAATTAAAAGAATAAAAAACGAATATTACCAGGCTGAAGGTGAGGGCAATCGCCAATTGAATCTGGTGATAGTGGAACTCGTTCAGGATTTACCTTATAAAATCTCTCATAGTGGCAGTTCAATAATAATACGAATAGAAAATCCCAAGCAATCTGAACTCTTAGCTATTGAGGAGAAAATAAAAATTGGAGGTGATTCGCAAGCAAAAGCCACGGATCCCCTTGCTGATTCGGGATATCTTATAGGACCCGGAGATATCCTGAACATAGAAGTCTGGGATCATCCTGATGTATCCAGAGATGTCGCCGTAGACTATAGAGGTGAAATTAGACTTCCTCCTGTAAAAAGAATGAGTGTGATGGCTTTTACTACTTATCAATTAGAGGAGGAACTGACTAAATTTCTTTCCAAATATTTAATCGATCCTATAGTTTTTGTTACTGTAAAGGAATTTAACAGCCAGAGAATAATAGCTTTAGGTGAAGTAACAACTGGAATGTACACCTTGAAAGGAAAGACTAGTTTAGTGGAGTTTCTAGGCCAAATAGGCGGCCCTACAAGCAATGCCAATGTTTCCAAAATTAAATTGATTAAAAAAGATGGAGAAATATCCATTCATGATTTATATGAACTTATTGGCGATTCCAAAAAAAGCGGTGAAGTTCTCGTTTCAGCAGGAGATACAGTCTATGTCCCTCCTTTGGAAATGAATAGAGTTTCTGTGCTTGGCGACGTAAAATCGCCTAAAATGATAATTGTCAAAGGAAAACTTACCCTGGTGGAAGCTGTAACGGAGGCAGGGGGATTTACTGAAAATGCGGTTAAGAGCAGTGTTATAGTCTTAAGGGGTGAATTAGGTGCCATGAAAGGATATAGGGTTAACATGGCACGAATTTTTAAGAAAGGTGATATTGGTCTGAATATCGAGCTTGAGCCAGGTGATATTGTCTACGTGCCAAGAAGCTTTATCGCTGATATAGAGCGATTTCTAAGAGACATAACACTTCCTTTAACCTGGTATTTTTGGTATTTAAAATAAAATAATTAATATTTAAGATAATATAAAAAAAAGATAATGAAGGATTGAAGTAAATGCCTAAAGTTGAGATGAATCTAAGCGACTACTTGCGAGTAATTCGCAAGAGAAAGCGAATCATTGCTTTATCTTTTATCCTAGTTTTTGCTTCTACAATCTACTATACAGGTAAACAAACTCCCGTTTACAACACCTCTTGTAAGGTAAAAATCGAGCAAAGAAAATCAGTAGCCGAAATATTAACTGAATTAATTACATGGTCCCCTGGAGATCAAATGGCTTCCCAAGCAAACATTATAACGAGTTATGAAGTCATTAAGAATGCAACCATAAGATTAGGCTACATAAAGCCAAATATGGCAGAAGAAGAAGAGATGCCAATAGTCAAAGCCTACCAGGGTCAAGTTACTACTGAACAAATAGAGATGACAAATATTATTTCTATTATTGCAGCTTCAAGCGATCCTGAAGTGGCAGCAAAATTAGTCAATACAGTAGCCGAAGTTTACAAAGAAACTCACTTTGAAAACAAGAAGAAAGAAGCATCCAATGTTAGAGAATTTGTTGAGGGGCAGTTAGATAACTATGCTCTGCAACTGCGCCAAAGTGAAGAGGATCTTCAGAGATTTAGGGAAGAAAACCCATTGGTCGTGGAGAGAATTTCAACTACTGCCTCTCCTACTCAAGCTGATTCCCGCGTAGCAAGCCTTGAGGGAGAAATTATCAAGGCTGAGCTAGAGCTGATTTCCTTAAAGAGCAAATATACGGATCTACATCCAAAGGTTATAAGCCTTAGGCGGAAAATAGCAAAGTCTAAACAAGATTTATCTGCGGCTATAGCCGAATTATCAGCTCAACAAAAAGACCTTTCCTCAAAAGAGATCAGGCTTGTCCAGTTAAAGCGCAATGTTTCTATGGGCCAAGATATTTATATGATGTTTAGGACAAAACACGAAGAAGCCCGCATTCTGGAAGCAGAAAAAGCTGAGGATGTTAGTATTATAGAAAAAGCGATGGTCCCCACTGCTCCCATAAAGCCAAATAAAAACCTTAATATGATTATCGGCATTTTCAGCGGACTCTTGATTGGCTTAATCATGGCCTTTGTTAGTGAAAGTTTAGATACTACAATTGGCCGGATAGATGACATAGAAGAATTGCTTAAGGTGCCTGTTTTAGGCATTATTCCCAATACTGGATTAGAAAAAGGGAAAAAAAGCTTTTTGAGCTTATTTAAAAAAGAAGATAAAACTTCAGATGTTCCAGATCTTCATAAAAGCTTGGTTGCCTTATTTGACCCAACGTCTATTGCCGGAGAGGCTTATAAATCTCTGCGTACAAATCTAGATTTTTCAGGTCTAAAAAAAGTTGGAAATGCTATTGTTATTACCAGTTCTGCCCCGCAGGAAGGAAAAACACAGACTCTATGTAATTTAGGTATATCTATGGCCCAGGCAGGACAGAAAGTTATAATCATTGGTTCTGATTTTAGAAAGCCGATGATTTATAAATTATTTGGACTTAAAAGAAGCCCTGGTTTATCCGAGGTTTTGATAGGGAAAGCACCTTGGCAGAAAGTAATTAATACTGCAACCGATATTCTGTTAGGCGGACTTGAGTATGAAAAGATATTGAAGACCCAGGGCATAGAAAATCTGCATATTATGACATGTGGAGAGCGAACGCCTAATCCAGCCGAATTACTCAGTTTTCCTGAAATGGATAACTTAATTCAAGATCTCAAACAAGAGTTCGACGTAATACTGTTTGACAGCTCTCCCACACTTCCGGTAACTGATTCAGCTATTTTAGGAGCTAAGGCTGATGGCGTAATTTTAGTATATCAGGCTGGCAAGACCGCAAGACAAGCACTTTTCCGTTCCAAAATTCAATTGGAAAATGTGGATGTTAAAATTATTGGGGTTGTCATAAATAACCTAAAGGCTAAATACATTGAAGATGTTACGCCTTATCAAAAATACCGCTATTATGGATATTACGGAGAGGAAAAAGAAAAAGAATAGCAAAACATGCCTCTCGCTTGGCGCTTATAAGGCCAGAATATCCGCCAAAAACATAATAAAACACTATTTATTTTGGAAATCTGAGCTATGCCCATAAATATAAACTGGAGATCGCCACGAGTTGCCACTATTACTACTCTCTTAGCAATCTCTATCATCGGGATTTCTTTAGGTATTGTTGTTAGCAAATTTTCCTTTGAAGTTCCCCTTATAATAGTTTTAGGGATTATTGTCTTTATATTAACGCTGGTAAATACTGAAGCGGGGCTCGCTATATTGATCTTTTCGATGCTCCTTTCTCCAGAAATAATCGTAGGCGAGGTTCCGGGCAGAGACATAGTTATCCGCATCGATGATCTATTGTTGATAATTATTACCTTTGCCTGGATGGCAAAAACAGCCATAAATAAAGGATTAGCCTTATTCATAAAAACACCCCTCAATAAAGCCATAGGTATCTATGTAATGGTATGCGTAATCGCTACTTTGAGAGGTGCTGCGTTAGGCTATTTGACTCCCGAGAAAGGACTTTTTTATGTCTTAAGATATATTGAATATTTCTTGCTTTATATACTGGTAGTAAATCATATTCACAGCAGAAAACAGGTAAAATTCTTTCTTGGTGCTTTCTTCATAACCTGTGCTATCGTATCTGTCTATGGGTTAATACAAATTCCCCAGGGTATTAGAGTAAGTGCTCCCTTTGAAGGACAAGTTGGCGAGCCCAATACTTTTGGCGGATACTTACTCTTTATATTTTGCCTAGCGCTGGGAATCTCTTTGAAAAAAGTACCTAAAAATTTACGGTTAGCTATGGCTGGGCTGATTATTTTGATCTCCTTTCCATTTTTATACACCCTTTCTCGGGCATCATACATAGGTATTATCTTCTCCTTTCTTACATTTACATTATTTAGCAAGAGAAAATTGGTATTAATTACAGTAATGGCAACAATAGCCGTATCAGTCCTCGTTATAAGACCGGAAGCGGTTTTAGAAAGAGTAAAATATACATTTGCGTTTGAAGACGAATCCTTAGCCAGAGTAGGCGGTATCTATCTTGATTATTCTTCCTCGGCAAGAATTTTTAGTTGGATGGATAGCTTCCAAACCTGGAAAAAACACCCTATTTTGGGTCGTGGTGTATCAGGGATTGGATTAGTAGACGGACAGTATATCCGCACCCTCCCCGAGATGGGCATTATTGGTCTCCTCGCTTTCTTATGGCTTCTATGGACAATTTATAAGAATTCACTTGGTATCTATAACCAAATGGATGATAACCTGTACAAAGGTCTCACGCTTGGTTTTATAGCTGGTTTTATTGGCTTAGCTGTCCATGCTCTCACAGCAAATACTTTTATCCTAATTCGCGTAATGGAACCTTTCTGGTTTATTGCGGGAATAATTATGATGCTGCCCAAGCTGAAAGAAGAGGAAGAAATAGAAATAGAGAGAATAGAGAAAGAAGAAAAGAAAATGAAGGAAGAAGAGAAAAAAGAGGAAGAAGAAAAGAAAGAAGAAGAAGGAAAGAAAGAAGAAGAAGGAATAGGAGGAGGGTGGCACTGGGATTATTAAAAATTTGATCCCTTTTTTTTCTTCAATGATACCTTAATAAAGCCAAAAAGCTGCACGATCCTTTTCAAGTAAAGCACCCAGACTTTCCTGTCTGCGGAATCAGGGAACACCTGCCTCAATATTTCTGGTCTTGGGAACAGTGTTTCCAGAATAAAGGAAAAACGCGCCTTCAATCCATTTCTAGAGGAAACTAGGAGAAGCGGCGACCAAATAGGAAGGGAATCCCTTTTTATTCTTTCTTCGAGAGCCTTTTTTTCCAGGAAACCCAGTCTCTTTCTTTCCAGAAATTGGCGGGCTTCGGAGGGAAGTCGAAAATCAAAAAGGCGAAGGAGGAAAAAAATATAAACAAGGGTTTTTTCCTGGCCTAGCTCACCTGCACGATTGATAAGCGCATCCCAGTCAGGACTCTTCCAATCTGCGAGCAAACTTTTGATATCCGCTATCCAGACCAGTCTACTCACGTTATGCTTGAGTGCATGAAGACCCAAGAATAAAACCTGATCGTACTGGCTAAGACAAAGTACTTCTTGGCCCTCAAAGTCGGCAGCCTGGGTCTCGTAATAAATATCCTCCTGGCTCTTGGCGAAGAGCATCTTGCTGGCCTTAATACGATCTGCCCATGGAATTTGGGTATGAAGGTCAAAGATAGTAGTGCCTTTTCTGAATGTATTGGGATAAAGGTGATCTCTCTCATAATCCTGGCTGCCCAGGATACTTATTAGGGAGGCATAGTCCTTTTGTAATACCCAG
>Ga0307378_10006556_pt1 | contig 15889 bp, 15 predicted proteins | sample UN1MG_FD_202238 | JGI IMG/M metagenome (GOLD analysis project Ga0307378, IMG submission 202238) | Soil microbial communities from Risofladan, Vaasa, Finland - UN-1 | ecosystem: Environmental > Terrestrial > Soil > Coastal area > Acid sulfate soil | place: Finland: Risofladan, Vaasa | collected... | reverse complement strand
TCTAACTTCTTATAATCCGGAAATTGTTGCTTAAATGTATCTCTCATTCCCGAACCTTTTTCTCTCCATATAAAAGGATATTTAATTAGGTTATCAAAAGTAATTATGTCTCCGTCTTTTAACAATTCATGATTAGGAGAGCATATAAATTTAAATTCATCTTCGCCTATTTTAATATATTCAAACTCTTTTTCATTATAACCCATAAAGCTACCAATGCCAGCGTAATCAGCTTTCCCATTTTTTAAATTTTCAATGGATTTCTGAGAATTATTTATCAATATCTTGAAATTTACGTTTGGATTCTTATTTCTGAAATTTGCTATATATCGTGGTAAAATATGAGAACCCGGAACTGTTGAAGCTGAAATAATAATATCTTCTTCTATTATATCCTTGAATTTTGATATTTCTAGTTTACAGCTATCATACAACTCTATTATCTGTTGTGCATGCTTAAGTAAAACTTTTCCCGCTTTTGTTAGCTCAAATTTCTTTGTAGTTCTATCAATTAGCATTACTCCTCCAAAATCTTTTTCTAACTGAGAAATTTGATGAGATAATGTGCTCTGTGAGATTGGAATTTCATTTGCTAATTTTGAGAAACTCTTATATTGAGTTAGCTTTATAAAGTTCCTAAGATATTCAATATTCATACTTTAAATCGATTTGAAATATCTATTATGCTATTTAAAATATAAGATAATTAGATTATTATTATTTATCGATTTTTTTAATAGATCTTTACGAAAAATTTAATAAATTTTCTAATTTTTATTTAATTACTCATAGAAAACTAATTTTAACTTAAAAGCTAATAGAGGAAAATTAAAAATGGCTGAAATTAGCAAAACATTTACAATTGTTATCGGAGATGGTGCTTACACAAGTGAACGCCCATATACAATGTTAAGATTTGCCTATACTGCGTTATTAGAAGAGCATAAGGTAAATATTTTCTTAGTAGAGGATGGAATCTTTGTGGGAAAAAAGAATCAAGATCCAACAACCTATGATAATGTAGCAAAGTGGATGACTGATGTAATTTCTGAAGGAGCAATTGTAAAAGCCTGTGGTGTATGTATGAAGGCTCGTGGATTATCGGAAGATGAATTATTAGATGGAATTAAGAAAACTACTATGAATGGATTTGTCGAAATGTGCGAAGAAGCAGATAATGTATTATTTAGTTAATTTTAAGGAGTAATTAAAAATGACAAGTTCATATAAATTAGATTGTTCTGGACTTGTTTGTCCAATGCCTGTTGCTAAAACTAAAAGACAACTACTTGAGATGAAAAGTGGAGAAATTCTTGAAGTTTCTGGTGATTACGCGGAGGCTGGGGAGAATATTAAACGATATATAGATAGAATTGATGATAAAATCTTAGAATTCAAGACTGAAGGAGAAAATTTTTATTTAAAAATCGAGAAAGCTTAAAAATTATTTTTTTATTTTTTTCATTTAATTGCATCAAATAACCACATATTTTCATATTTTTCAGTTAAGTCATATGCTAAAACGGGATCCAAAACATTTAAACATGCAAAAATTTGCCATGGTTTAAGAGGATTTTGGAGTTTTATTAATACTCTATTATTATCAAATATATCATAAAAAGTAGGAATTTTCTTCTGAATATATCTCATTTCAAATTCATTTATGTTTGAAGATAAGTTGAAAAATTCTTTAAGTTTCTTTGATAATTTTTTGAAGAGATTTTCATTTCTAGATTTTTGTTCTTCTGACAATGGCCTCTCATCAAATTCGATGCTCCATAAATATTTTATTTGAATACCCCGATTTAAAGCAATAAGGATTCCTTTGTAGAATGGTTTAGCTTGCGGAAGAATCTTTAAAGTATTTTCATTTAAAAATCCTGTCATCAATAAATTTTCTTTTAAAGCATTAAATCTTTTTATATACAATTCAAAAATAGACCGCCATCCATAAGCTGTAGACCAAAATATTTTTGAAGATTCTGTTTTAATAGAACTTTTTTTATTTTAATGTAGAATTTATTGTTGGAAATGGTTAGAATGCCAATAAGGTAAAAATTTTAAATGCTTTTATTAGCAGAAATCAAAATTTTAGGGTTTTTTCGTTTAACTAGGCAATGGCAGAAGAAAGAAAACAATAAGAATAGGAGTAAAAATACTGTTAATCCAAAAATTAATAATACATTTACAATATCTGAGGATTCTAAATCATAAGTTCTCCAATAGAGGCGATAAAATATTAAATAGATAAAGAGGATAATAATAGATTGTATAATTTCTTTAATTTTTGGGTAAAATCCACGATTGTTATTATTTAAAATATAATTCAAAAAGTCATTATTTATTTGACAATCTTCTAAAGTGATATTTTTAATTCTTTTAAATTTCGTGGATATATTAATGATTATGCTTGTTTTAAAAGTAATTTGCTTTGTCCTTGATAGCTCTATATCAGATATATAGCTCGTATTGATTTTGAAATTTTTGCTTCTCCTTAAAACTAGCTTTTCAAATGTGCAATCTTTCAATAAAATATTACAGCACCCTTCAAACTGAGCGTGATTAAAGTTACAGTTTATAAAAGAAATATACAAAGATGAGTTCTTAATTAATATTGCTTGACCAAGAATATTCGCATTTTGTATAATAAAAGGATCACTTTCTGTTCCTTTCCCATTCCATATTTGATCATGCGCTATTTGTTGTAATCCTTGTTCTGAATAAAAACTTATATCATTTAACATTCTTTGTTTAGGTTCTCTACAAGTTTAACTTAATTAAATTAAAGATTCTTTTTACTTTATTATCACAACTTAGAATTTAAATATACTCTTAAATAAACTATTGTTATTTTATATTCCTTTGATTCAAATTATCGTGATATTATAATATTTAATCATCTGTAAGAGTAATTTCCTTTTTTAAGGATAATCATCTTCTTTCGGTTTTTTGTGATTCTCTTTTATAATATCTTTTTTTCCAACTTCTTCCTCTTTAAAAGGTTTTACAGGCTTTGTTATATCAATTGGAGTGTTACAAACCCAACATGCGTTTTCAATTTCAGTTAATGCTCGAGCGCACTTTTCACAATATAGAGCACCGCAATTGCATGCGTAAATGAAACCTAATATATCTCCCTTACAGATTATGCAGATTTTCCGTTCCTTATGCACTGTAATTTGATCTTCTTTGACTTGAGTAGATAAAAGAGTACGATTCCGGAGGAGATGTTTCATTTGATCATCCATACCTGCTAACTTTATTCGTTCTGATACGGAAAGTTCCTTATCTCTTAGGTTATCCCACATGTTTAATTGATTACTCAAATTATCATGTTCTATAGAAATTTTGGTTGCTAATTGATTATAACCAAATCTTTCAGCTATTCTTTCTGCTTGTGTCAAAAATCGTCTAGCGTCCTTCAGATCTAAAGTTAATAAGGCCAACTTGGCTTTTAGAAAGTAAATTTCAGCGAATAAAATGAAAGAATGACCCTTTTCGGCGATTTCTAGTAGTTGATTGATATAATTATCCATCTCTTCCAGAACGCTTAAATCATTGGTTATGCGTAATTCAGTTAGCAATAATTCACACAAATTAAGAAGAATATTAATCTTAATTTCATATGAAATTGTCTCATCTTTGATAATTTGTTTAAAAATGTCCTCAGCTTCAATCCTATTACGCGAACGAGGGCTAGTTTTCAATACCAATGCTTTATCATAAAGATACAATAAATTAATATGTTTATCATTTAATTGATTCTTGAGGAGTTCAAGTTCTTCAAGTACCTTCTGAGCTTTTTCAAAATCTCCTTTTTCAATTAAAATTTCAATATAATTATCATAATTAATAGCTAAGTCCTGTAGTTTTCCCTGCTCTTTGCGACATTTCATACATGATTCTATACATTCGAGAGCTCGTTCCATATCTCCTACAATCATATAATTCCATGACAGATTATTGAGAACGTGTGCTATGTGATCTTTATTATTGAGTTCCTTAAAAAAAGCTAAACTCTGCTCATAGTTTATGGTACTATATTCTATATCTCCTTGTAAACTGAATACTGTTCCCCTAGCAAGAAGCCCTAGTGCGTTCCCAAATTTCCATTGATAGTTTGTTGAAATTTCTAACCCTTTTTCTATATTTTTTATAGCCTGATCGAATTCACCTTTTTTAAGCGCATAATACATTACGGTTGATATAAGGGCGTAAGCTAATTTCAGACTATCCCCTGTTTCCTCACACAAAGTTATACAAAGATCTAAATGTTCCTTTATTTCCGGTGCCTTATTTTTGAGGATGTAAAACCAAGCTTTAAGAATTTCTATAGAAGCACTTGTTTTTTTATATTCCCATGGTAATTCTAACTGTATTATTTTTAAGAGTTTTTCTCCCTCCTTAATTCTCTCTAAGACCTCATCCAAATTAATTAGATTTAATAGACTCAGAACCTCTAAATATAAAGCATTAAAAGCTAAGAGATTTTCTTTTATTCTTAAACTTTCTTTATATGTTTGATTCGCAAGCTTAATAGCACCTTCGTATAATCCTTGTTGAATCATTATATCAATTTTTAGGAGATTGCAAAATAATGTATCTTTTAGATTGGACTCTCCTCTTTCTAAAAATTTGTCCATGAGTTTATAGGCTTCTTCAAACTTGCCTTCAATAACTAATTTTTCTGCTTGAATTAATTCTTCAGGTTTTCTTTCTAATTTGGATTTGCTCATAGAATACTATTTTCTGATTTTATTTTATCTTTCTTATTTATGTTATTAGACGTATGTAAATAGGATGAAAAAATGGTTATGGAGTTCTTAAATTATCTTAGGATTTAATACTTAATAATTCTTAATGTTAATATAAAATAAGAATAAAAAATAGTTTAAGGAATTAAATTTGCTAAAGAAAAAAAATTAACTATTTTTTTATTAAATTATACTATATAAATTAAGGTGGTATAATATGCCAATAGTTCATGTAAATATGTGGAAAGGAATTTCCCAAGAGAGCGTTAAACAAATAATAGCTGGAATAACTAAAGTTTTTGTGGATATGAATATTCCCGCCCATGCCGTCGAAGTTATTGTTCACGAAATCCCAAAGACACATTGGGGTATAGAGGGTAAACCAGCTACAGAAGCTCGTCCAGACGCAGAACTTCCTTAACACATATCTAAAATAAATTAATTATTAATATACAAGAGATTTGTTATTTTTTTATTGGAAAATTTCAATAAGGAGATAAATTTAGGAGTTCATTATGCTAAAAATGAAGAGAAAAAAAAATTGTTAATTACCTTTTCAAGTTCGCGGAAACCCAATCATAATAACCTTTATCTTCTAAAACTTTAGGAACCTCAGCGAAAAATTGAGCTGTTATTTCTTTAACATGTTTTGCAGCAACCGGATGGAACATCATGGCGAGATCTAAGCCTACAAGACTAAGACTTAGGGCATTCATTATTTCCCACATTGGACCTCGGTACTGCCTTAATCCCCATTCGGGAGCTTGCTTTTCGCTCATCCATGCCTCTCTTGCACCCCATGCGTTTGTAGTTCCTCCGCTTATTGGATATGCTAAATCGGTTTCACCTAACAATCCAGCAACACGCATTCTTTGATAAATACTAAATGAATATTCCATACCGTAGCCTAATGTCGCACATGTTGGGTCCATAACTATTCGATTACGAGGTAGTCCAAGTTCCAGAGCATCTTTATTCATTTTGATTTGATTGTTCAGATCTAAGCTTGTCCAGAGTAAGCAATTATGATCATATTTAACTGCAAGAGGAATCACATCTTCCCAAGTAGCTTTATCTGCTGCGGAAAGCATCAAGACCTCACTTTCGGTAATAGGGGCGGTTGCTTCAAAGAGTTGCTTATCCTTTTCTTTATTACCAGAACATCCAATAATTACAGGTACATCAACTGCTTGAAGTATTTCTTCTAAGTACTTTACTGATTGCGAAACAGGCGCATCTCCCATAGCAGGATCGATCTCTAATGAATGGAAAGTAATACATTCAGCACCAAATTTATCTACAGCAAATTTGGCCCATTGAGCAGGATGTGCTAATACATCGCCATATTCTTCTTTAATAGGTTTTGGAAGCATCATTTTTGCGCCCATATCAAATACGTCATAGGTAACAAGCGGTGGATTAGGATTTCTTTTCTCAAGTCCCAAAAAGTTATAAAAGGGAGGAACAACTTCTCCCCCGATTACTGCTTTTTTACCATTTGAGCGAATAAATTCAATAGTTTCAATTTTTCCTGGAAAATTTAAATCAAGTGAGAATTTAGCAGGAGTCCATTCTGCTTTCCCCGGAACTCCGGGTAATACCGCTTGAGCAGCTGCTTGTACAATACTTGGAAGCATTTGAAACTCAAGATATTCAGCAAATAAATCTACATCGTGAAGCTCAATTTCTTTAGTATCTTTCATAAATTTAGCTAATTTTTTACTTAATTCTTCGAAGGAAATTTTACATCACACTTTTAGTCTTAAAATTTTATTAATATTGAAAAAAACATTATACAAAATTTAAAATTTGTTTATTGAATTTGACAATTATTTAAAAAGGGTAGCAGTCGAATTTCGTAATTTCATTCTAGAATCAGATTTAATTGCTAAAATTTTTTCCTGCAGCTTTTAATCTTTCTTTTTCTTGTTCTTCTAACTGTTTAAAATCGACTTTTCCGACTAGAGTTTTTGGTAATTGTTTACAAAATTCAATTTCTCGGGGACAGCTCCATTTAATTAAATTTTCAGTGCAATGGGTAATTAATTTATCTTCCATTTCTTCACTTTCTTTGGTAGGATCTTTTAAAACTACAAAAGCTTTTACTTTTTGGATCTGAATTTCATCTGGAACACCAATAACGCATGCTTCAAGGACATCGGGATGCTTATAAAGAACATCTTCGACTTGAGCAGGATAAACATTAAAACCAGATGATTTTATCATACGTTTTAATCTAATTGTAAAATAGAAGAATCCATCTTTATCCATCGTAGCAATATCTCCTGTATGGAGCCAGATTCTTCCATCTTCATGCTTTTTCAATGTTTTAGCAGTTTCTTCTGGTTTATTTAAGTAACCCAACATTACAGCAGGTCCATAAACGCATAATTCACCTTCTTGACCAATTGGAGCTTCGTTTGTAGTCCCTAACTCTACTATTTTCATCATCATATCTGGGAAGGGAATTCCAATACTTCCTTCCCGATATTCACCCAAGGGCATAGCACAAATTCCAGTAACAGCTTCAGTTAATCCGTACCCTTCTCTGAGTTGAACATTTGATCCATTTTTTCTACATATCTCTTCAAATTTATCTTTTGTAGTAAGTGGTAGGGTATCCGCACCACAAAAGGCTGCTTTTAAATAACTCAAATCTATGTTTTGAAATGAGGGGTTTCGGTTGAGAGCTTCAAATAATGTTGGAACTCCAAATAAGAGGTTTGGTTTTTTAGTATTAATTAATTCTGCTACTTGATCCGGAGTAAATGATGGCACCAGGATGCTTTTTCCACCTCCCATGAATACTGCATTAACACACACACCAAGGCCAAAACCATGAAAGATTGGTAAAATTGCAAGAGCTGAATCCTTATCTGATAAATTCATCCATGTAGCAACTTGTGTTCCTTCAGTTATAAAATTGTAATTTGAGAGCATTATTCCCTTAGGTACCCCAGTAGTTCCTCCTGAATACAAAATTACAGCCATATCATCCGGATCCATATCAATTTTAGGTATTTCAGAGTAAGACTTAGCCATGATATATTTCCACCATTGGATTTTAGGATTCTCAGGGATTTTCATTCCTTCTGGGCCTAGTTGGGTTAAAATTATCATTTTTAATGGGGTATTTTCTATAATCTTTTCGACATTAGGAAAAACTTTATCAATAGTAAGCATAAATGAACTATTACTCAGGTTCAAAAAGAATTCAATTTGTTTTGGAGGACTTAATGGATGAATCATGCTCGCGATTGCTCCAATTTTATTTATTGCATAAAAACAAATAATTCCTTGAGGGGTTGTTGGCATGGATATTGTCATTCGATCTCCTTTGTTTAATCCTAAGTTAGTTAAAGCTTTTGCACACTGATCGATTTCTTTAATCATTTGTGTATAAGTAGATTCATATCCCATAAAATCATAAGCTATAGAGTTAGGATATTTCTCAGCAGTTTGTAATACTGCATTGTACATGGTAGTTCGAGGATAATCAATATGATCAGGAACGTGTTTATCATAAAACTTTAACCATGGTTTTTTTTCATACATTTCAAGTTATCTTTTTCTTTTAATATTTAGATTTAGGATAATAATCTATTAAACCTAATAAAATTTCAAAAAAATACTTAGAATAAAATATTTCTGGATTTATTAAAAAGAATATTTTATTTGTTTGTTCTCTTTTTATACAGAATCAATATTGTTCCTATAGCAATTGTAAAAGAGATTAATAAGAATTCTAAAGGAAAACCAGGTATGATCGGAAGATAATATCTTGTTAAATCTTTAATTATAACTGTGCCATTACTATAACTAATAGTGGATGTTAAAAAAAAAGTATCAGGTCCACCACTGACTAATATTATCTCAATATAATATATCTTTTCTTCTGTTGAAGTATAATTTATATATGGGTTATCGTCCAGGCTATAGGCAACAGTTGGTGGATTATTAAAAATGACTTTATTTAAAGTATTATCATTATTCACATATGATTGTATGGGGCGTTTATTAAATAGAAAAAGAGTAAAATTTCCACTTTCCGAATGAGTTAAACTAAGCTCAATATTATGGCCTTCATCCAAGTCAATTAGGAAGAAAGTGTAATTTCCATTATTGTTATTATCAATATAAGTGAAAGCTATAGCATTATTAATTGGACCTATCATTAAAAGCAAAAAAATTGATATCAATATCTTTTTATATTTCATTATAAAAGTTACCGCAACATATTCAAAAAATATATTATAATATAATTATGAGTTTTAATTAAAATTCACTTTAGATCTTTTTGTTGAATTTTGAATAAAATTTAATAATATTGTCTTAAGCATATACTTTAGAGATTTCATGGAGCATTTAATTTTAGAAAATTTTGATTTTTATAAAGCACATGGGCTGGGGAATGATTATATCATAATTAATGATATTAAATGGAATATTCCAGAAGAGAAAAAATCCCTCTTTGCACTAAAACTGTGTGAAATTCATTTTTCAATAGGAGCAGATGGTTTAATTTTTGTATGTGAATCTAAAGATGCTGATGTTAAAATGAGGATATTTAATAATGATGGATTAGAAGCGGAAATGTGTGGGAATGGGATAAGATGTTTTTCAAAATATATCTATGAGAATGATATTGTTAAAAAAGATGAGATTAAAATAGAAACTCTCAAGGGAATCTTGGTAGCAAAACTTAACATTATTAATGATAAGGTTAATAGTGTTGAAATTGATATGGGTCCACCAATTCTGAATTGTGAAGAAATCCCTGTTATCTTAGACAGCTTAGTGAATCGATGTGTTAATGAACAATTAGTGATTCTGGATAAAATTTTTAACTTTACAGCTGTTTCAATGGGCAATCCTCACGCTGTTATATTTACTAAAGAGCAACTAAATGATGGCAATTTAAACATGTATGGAGCGGCAATAGAATCTCATGATCGCTTTCCAAATAAGGTAAATGTTGAATTCGTCAAAGTAATTTCCGAGGAAGAGGCTATTGTGAGAGTTTTTGAAAGAGGTGTTGGAATCACTAAATCATGCGGTACAGGGGCTTGTGCTTCTGTTGTAGCAGGTACCATATTGGGTATTTTTAAAGAAAATGTGCCTATATTAGTTCATAATGACGGAGGGGATTTAAAGATAACATTTACTGGCAAAAAAGTTCTTATGGAAGGTCCTATAGAAAAAGTCTTTGACGGAGTTATTGAGAGAATTGAAGTTTAACTATTTATTTTATAAGATAAGAATTACTTGATTTTCTAAGCTATTAATCACTTTAATAACCAAGTTGTTTATTATTATGAATTATAATGATTGGTTAAATAGAAAAGATTTAGAATACCGAGATGGAAAACTGTATTTTGCTAATTTGAATACATTAGATATTGCAAAAAAATATGGTACTCCTATTTATGTTATAAATGAAAAAGTGGTTCGAAAAAGCTATAGAACATTAAAAGGTAAATTGGATTTAGAATATAAAAGAAATCGAATCTACTATGCCGTAAAATCAAATACTAATTTATCAATTTTAAAAATATTAGCCTCTGAAGGATCTCATTTCGATTGCTCATCAACAGGAGAGATTTATACATGTTTGAAAGCGGAAATCTCACCAGATCGAATAATATATACGGGAAATATGTTTACTAATGATGATTTTGAATTTGCTGTTGACAAGAACGTCTTAACTAACTTAGACAGCTATGAGCAATTAATCAGGTTAAATAAAATATATGAGAAAACAGGAAAAGATAAACAACTTATTTCTTTTAGATTTAATCCAGAATTTGGGGCAGGACATCACCCACATACTATAACAGCAGGAAAAGAAATTAAATTCGGTATATTAGAGAGTCAGATGATTAAAACGTATACTAAAGCTAGAGAATTAGGTTTTAAAAAGTTTGGAATTCATCAGCATATCGGATCAGGTATTATTAATGCTAAAGATTATGAAAAACCAATAGAGAAATTTCTTGATATTATAGAAAAACTAGCTAATAATTTAGGAATCCAATTTGAATTTGTAGATTTTGGTGGAGGTTTAGGCATTCCCTACCATCCTGAAAATAACCCAATTGATTTAAATGAATATATTGAAATTGTGGTTGACAATTTTAAAGAAATTGTAGAAAAAGGAGAGATTGGTACCCCATTTCTATTTATTGAACCGGGACGTTATATTTCAGCGGAATCAAGCATTATCTTAACACAGATAAATACCATAAAAGATAATGGATATAAATTATTTGCCGGATTAGATGCGGGATTCAATACATTAATTCGCCCAACGATGTATGGCTCATATCATCATATTATAGTTTGCGATGAGTCAAACAAAGAAAGAATGTTGAAGTATGATATTGTGGGGCCTATATGTGAATCGGGAGATGTTCTCGGAAAAGAGAGAGAATTACCCGAATTGGAAGAAGGAGATTATCTTGCTATATTGGATGCTGGTGCTTATGGATTTACTATGAGTAGTCCCTATAATTCAAGACCAAGACCTGCAGAGTTATTAATAAAAGATGGAAATATATACAAGATCCGTAATGAAGAAACACTTGAGGACCTAATTAGAAATCAAACAGTTCCAGATTATTTAAAATAATTATTATTGTTTTGCTCAACCAACAAAGATAAAAATTTAAGACTATTATTACTATATTGAGATAAAATTATAAAAAATGGGATTATTAGGGCTTGGATACCCCTTAATGCTCCTGATGAAGTGTTGGCAAAATGAAATCTACGTAAAGTTTTACAACTTAGAAGATTGATGATAATACTGATCTGCACTGATCTTTTTTATAATTTTATCTTATTTAACAAATATTAAATCAAGAAGTTAAAAATAAATAGTTTTGAAATTTTAGCTCAATTCCAATAAGAATTCCTCTAAAATGCTATTAAAAGCCTTAGGTGTTTCCCATTGGGGTGAGTGACCAGCATTTTCAATAATTTGAACTTCTTTCTTCCAGAGTGTGGGCATGTGTATTTTCTTTATATAGTTTAGATTAATTAATTTATCATAAGCCCCGTGTACAACACCTAACGGGATTTTTAAGTTTCCTACAAGCTCTATTTCATCTTTAAATATATTTTTAGCGGTATTCCTCATTAGAAAAGTCCTCGCTTTTGGATCAGTATTATTAAAATCATCTATAAATAATTGAGGAACTTCAGTTTCTTCTTTAGTAAGTAATGAAGGAAAAAATCTCTGATCAAGAAACGGATCGTTGATTTCTGGAGGTATTCCTAAAGGAGGAGTTCCAAAGATAACAATTCCTCTAATCTCAGTTGACATATCACTAATCTCCAGTGCTATATGTCCCCCGAGGCTATGTCCTATAATTACTATTTTTGAAAGCTTCAACTGTTTTATTAATTCCAATATAATTTCTGCATATCCAGGTAAACTATAGGTGTTATTAGGATCTTTAGCACGATCAGAATCACCATGTCCAGGGAGATCAAGAGCGACAATATGAAATTTTTTTCCAATAGAGCCTTCTAATTGTTTGCTATTTGATTTACTTGAAAGAGAATTACCATGTATCAGTAATACATCTCTTCCTTTTCCTTCACTCTCATAAACAGCGATTTGATTATCGTACAATTTGAACATTTGTTTATATATTTTTTATGTTCCTCTTCATAAACTTATCAACATTTTGGATTTAATTTAGAATGTAAAAGAAGATAGTATTAATTTCACTATATTATTTTGCTTTATAGATCTAAGACATCTTTCATCGTATAGATACGATTTTCATTTTGTTTTATAATAAATTTTATTGCTTTGATTGCCCCGTTAGCAAAGCATTCTCTACTATGAGCTTGATGTTTTAATTCAATTCTTTCTCCAGGACCAGCGTATAATATTGTATGATCTCCTATAATATCACCCCCCCGAATAGCATGTACTCCTATCTCGTTTTTAGCTCCTACTTTCCTTTTATTAGGACCCTTAGAACGTCCAAATTTTATAGTTTCCTCTGGATCACATCCAAGAGTATCACAAATTGTATTAGCAATCATCAATGCTGTCCCTGAAGGCACATCTGCCTTGCGATGATGATGGCTTTCAACTATTTCAATATCCCAATCAGCAAAATATTTTGTTAATATTGAAGCAATTTTGAAAAGAACATTTACACCAGTAGCCATATTAGGAGATATTACAGCCGGTGCCTTATTATCCTTAACAATTTTTTCAAATTTAGAGAGAAAATCTTCCGACATTGCAGTGGTACCAATAACACACCTTATACCATTCTCAGCACAGGTTAAACAATTTATCTCAGTGGCTTTTGCGATTGTAAAATCTACAGCGATTTCTGGATGAGTTTCATTAATTACATCTTGTAAAGTGTTTATATCATTTATTTTTATATTATTTGGATGGTTTAGTCCTAATATAAAACCTAATTCATCACCAATATTATTTACATCACACGCGGCTACAACCTCAATTTCATCATCCTCAAAAGCTAATTTACTTATTAACCTCCCCATTGAACCTGTTGGTCCAAGAATTAGCAATTTAATCATATCGAAGCCTCATTAAAATATAAGTAGATTTAAATTTAATAATACATCTTTTATTTTCTTCTGATTAACTTCTAATGGTGGTGTAAGTGGTAAACGCATCCTTTTATTCATTAGTCCCATAAGTTCAGCTGCATATTTCACTGGACCTGGATTGGTTTCAATGAAAAGAATCTTAAATAAATCATATAGGTCTAGTTGCATATTCCTTGCCTTTACCCAGTTATTTTCAAGCATACAATTTGTGAATTCAACCATCTTTGCTGGAATAATATTAGAGGCAACGCTAATGACTCCTTTTCCCCCTAAAGCCATAATATGATATGTCATGCTGTCATCTCCGCTTAAGACAATAAAATCATCCGGTGTTGTTTTAATAATTTTAGTAATTTGATCAATATTCCCACTAGCGCATTTTATGCCCACAATATTGTCTTTAGCATTTGCCAAAGTAGAAACGGTCTCAGGTTCTAGATTTCTCCCAGTGCGACTAGGGACGTTATATAAAATTATGGGAAGAGATATTGAATCTGCGATAGCAGAAAAATGATCGATTAACGAATGTTGAACGGGTTTATTGTAATAAGGTACAACTACTAAGCAGCCGTCTACACCTGCTTTTTCAGCATATTGAGATAGAGAAATAGCTTCCTTAGTTGAATTACTTCCGGTTCCAGCTAACACAAATGGATTTTTCCCACTTTTACTTGCTTCCTCCACCACAATATCCATAGCCCTGTGGTGTTCTTCATGAGACAGTGTAGCGCTCTCTCCGGTTGTCCCCATTGTCAATATTTGACACCCATTATTGATTTGAAACTTGATAAATTCTCTATATTTTTCTTCATCTATTGATAAGTCTTCATAAAATGGAGTGATCATAGCAGTAATCACATTATTCAGTTTATCTATTTTAGCCATTTAGATCCGCTTTATATCATTTTAATCTATAATTTAAAAAATTAATTAGTAAAATTCGTATATAAGCCTTTTTACTAACATTATAATTTTTATAGATTGCATAGAGGGATTTATTTTCCATCTATATTTAAAGAAAAAAATTAATAGAGAGAAATTTTATAATTCAAACTTATTATTGATATAATATGGAAATAAATCTTCTAGACAAATTCCAAGGGTGTTTATTGGGAGTAGCAATAGGAGACACCTTGGGGCATCCTTTTGAAGGAAAACTTCGTTCACAAATCTACAGTTATTTTGATGATTTTGATGACTTTATTCAAAAAAATAAATCTATATTTAGAACGTACACAGACGATACACAATTAACTCTTCATACTGCTGAAGCTCTAATTAAAGGCAACGGTTTTAAAATCGAACACTTTCTCGATGAATATATAAATTGGCTAGATGATCCTCCTATTGGACCCGGTTATGGTTGCATATCCTCTATCAGAAAATTGAAAGATGGTGTTCCTTGGAAGGATGCGGCTTCTAATTCTGGAGGGAACGGTACAACTATGAGAATTGCTCCAGTTGGGTTATATTACTGTAAAGATCCTAAAGCATTAAAAAATACTGCAATAAAATCGAGTGTAATTACCCACACTCATCCAGCGGCTTCAGCCGGAGCAGTTGTTATAGCAAGTGCTATTGCCTTTTTAACAGGTAAAAATCCTGAAACTGGTTTTTCCATAGATGAATTTTTTGAAGTTATTACTAATTCAATTGCTAATTCTCAGGATGAGGTATGGGAAGAATTCATTAAAATCTTGAATAGATTAAAATCAAAATTAAATATACCAATTGAATCAGGACTCATTAAATTTTCACAAGCAGGAGTTAAAACACCATATTTTATCGAACAGTATTTAGGTCAAGCTTTCGTTCATCCATATACTATAAGCACTGTGATATGCTCAATTTTCATTTTTTTAAAAAGACTAGCTTCATTTAAAGAGTGTATTTTCGAGCTTGCAACAGCTGGGGGGGATAGTGACACAGTCGGAGCAATAGGAGGAAGTTTGGCGGGTAGTTACTTCGGTATACAAAATATCCCTCCTGATTTAATAAAATTAGTTAAGAATAATAAAAAAATCGTGAAAATCAGTGAGGAACTTTACAATGATTTTAAGGAGAAATATTAAAAAGGTTGTTACAAGCTCTTAAAGAAAATTGTTAATTTTTTCAAACAAGATTCACAAAATTGTGGAGGTTTCTTATCTGTATCCATTAGAGTATTTGAGAATTGCATTATACAAGAATTATAACAATGTTCTAAACTAAATGTGTGCCCAAGTTCATGAATAACTTCTTTTAATATTCTTAAATCAAAAATTGCGTTATTTTCAGGTCTTCTATAAAATTTTTCTCTAAGTCTTGTAATTGATATTAATGCAACAATAGGGAATTCTGGTTTTCTGTTTATTGGATTAATTGCTCTACCAAATACAAAATTTAAAGTATTGGAATATATATCTTCGTCCATAATTCCTAAGGTTCGAAAAAATTGTTTATTCTTGCTAAGATTAATTATTTTTTTTAAAATTTTTAATGCATCATATTGTCTTCTTTTTGGATCATATTCACTTTCTTCAAGTGAAATT
>Ga0307378_10006555_pt1 | contig 15893 bp, 16 predicted proteins | sample UN1MG_FD_202238 | JGI IMG/M metagenome (GOLD analysis project Ga0307378, IMG submission 202238) | Soil microbial communities from Risofladan, Vaasa, Finland - UN-1 | ecosystem: Environmental > Terrestrial > Soil > Coastal area > Acid sulfate soil | place: Finland: Risofladan, Vaasa | collected... | reverse complement strand
AGAGATGGGAGCGTTCCTTCACCCAGTCGAAGAAGTCGCGATAGCCCCAGCGCGTCAGCCCCTCGTAATCGAGATTCTGCACTTGCAGCCAGGTGCTGTTCAGGCTCTCCCACGCTTCGCTGGAAATGGCGGAGCGCTGGGCCCGCGCATTCTCCCTCGCGTTCTTGATGAGGGAACAGATCGAGCCGGCGTTCTCCTGATCGAGCGCCACGTAGCGAATGATGTTCTCATGGCTGAGCGTGTCATAAAACTCGTCGAAGCGTCCGTCGCCGGGCGCGATCGACAGGATCGGCTCGTACTGCGCTTGCCGGTCTAACGACGACGGCAGCAACGACATGCGGAAGCTGACATCCAGCATGCGCGCGGTGTTCTCGGCGCGCTCCATATTGCGGGCCATCCAGAACAAATTATCTGCGGTGCGGCTCAGCATCTCAGCGCTCCAGAACCCACGTGTCCTTGGTGCCGCCGCCTTGACTGGAATTGACCACGAGCGAGCCTTCACGCAGGGCGACGCGCGTCAAACCGCCGGCGATCACGCTCGTCTCCTTGCCGGAGAGCACGAAGGGTCGCAAATCCACGTGGCGCGGCACGATCTTGTCGCCGCACAGCGTCGGCGCAGTCGACAATGAGAGCGTAGGCTGGGCGATGTAGTTGTCGGGATTGTGCAGGACGCGCGCTTTGTAGGCCTCGCGCTCTTCGGCGGTCGAAGCTGGGCCGATCAACATGCCGTAGCCGCCGGAGCCCTGCACTTCTTTGACTACGAGGTCCTCGAGGTTCGCCAGCACGTGCTGCCGCTGCTTCGGATCGCGCAGCATAAAGGTCTGCACATTATTCAGGATGGCGTGCTCGCCGAGATAAAATTCGATCATGCGCGGCACATAGGTGTACATGGCCTTGTCATCGGCGACGCCGGTGCCGAGCGCGTTAGCCAGCGCCACGCGCCCTGAGCGGATCGCCGAGAGGAGACCCGGCACCGCAAGCATGGAGTCAGGCTGGAACGCCAACGGGTCCATGAACTCATCGTCGACGCGGCGATAGATGACGTCGACCTTGACCGGTCCCTCGGTGGTCCGCATCCACACGTCGCCATCGCGCACGAACAAATCTCCGCCCTCGACAAGCTCGATGCCCATTTGCTCGGCGAGAAATACATGCTCGAAATAGGCGCTGTTGAAGCGGCCGGGGGTGAGCAGCACGACCACGGGATCGTCGGAACCGCTTGGCGCCACCGCGCGCAAGTTCTCAAGCAGCCGCTCGGGGTAGTTGCCAACCGGCGAGATGCTTTGCCCGTCAAAGGCGTCGGGAAACAGCCGCATCATGATCTCGCGGTTCTCAAGCAGGTAAGACACGCCGGACGGCGTGCGTACATTGTCCTCGAGCACGAAGAAATCCCGCTCGCCGGTGCGGACGAGGTCGATGCCGGCGATATGGGCGTAGACGTCCTTGGGCAGATCGACGCCGTGCATCTCCGGGCGGTAGGCGGAATTGAGCAGCACCAGCTCCGGCGGAATAAGGCCCGCCTTCAAGATCTCCTGGTCGTGGTAGATGTCGTGGAGGAAGACATTCAGGGCCTTCACCCGCTGAAGACAGCCACGCTCAACGAGATCCCACTCGGAGCGATCGAGAATGCGCGGGATGAGGTCGAAAGGGATCAGCCGCTCGGTGGAGCCGCCTTCCGTGTAGACGGCGAAGGTGATGCCCAACCGCCGGAACAACTCGTCGGCCGCTTGCTGCTTGGTGACCAGAGATTCGATGGAAACATTGTCGAGAAGGGCGGCGAGTTCCGCATAGGCCGGGCGCACCGTGCCGTCAGGTTCTCGCATTTCGTTGAAAAAATGTCGGTAAAGGTCGGCTGCGTCGTCTGCCTTCGCTTCGGCCGTGAGTGTCTCAATAGTTTGCGGCAAGCAGACCCATCCCAGTTATGCGCTCCTGAACGCCCTCTTCTTACAGAGTTTTCGGTCTCGTATCGTATTTTCGGACATCATAGTCCGAAGCCCCACGCTTGGGCAACTCCTGCTCTTGCAAACCGCCGTTTCGCCAGCCCAGGCCCTACTCGGCGGGCGTGGTCCGCGGGTGCGGATGGGCCTTGGGCGCCGCCGCGAACTTCCGCACCACCACGTAGAAGATCGGGGTGAAAATGAGCCCGAACGCCGTAACGCCGAGCATGCCGAAGAACACGGCCGTGCCCAAGGACTGGCGCATCTCCGAGCCGGCGCCGGAGGCGATCACGAGCGGCACCACGCCAAGAATGAACGCGAGCGCCGTCATGAGGATCGGCCGCAAGCGCACCCGCGCGGCCTCGACCGCCGCCTGGAAACGGTCCTCGCCCGCCTCCTCGTTCTGTCGCGCAAACTCGACGATGAGAATGGCGTTCTTCGCCGCCAACGCGATCAGCACCACAAAACCGATCTGGCCCAGGATGTTCACATCCATGCCACGCAGCATGAGCCCACTCACGGCCGCGAGCAGGCACATGGGCACGATGAGAACGACGGCGAGCGGCAGCCCCCAGCTCTCGTATTGCGCGGCCAGCAAGAGGAAGACGAAGACCACCGCCGCGCCGAACACAAAGATCGCCGTATTGCCGGCTTGATTCTCCTGGTAGGCGAGCTCGGTCCACTGGAACGCATAGCCTTCGGGCAAGTTTTCCCCTGCCAGCTTCTCCATGGTCTCGAGTCCATACCCCGTCGAGTAACCGGGCTTCGTGCCGCCTTGCACGGCGGCGGCCGGATAGAGGTTGAAGTGCTGCACGCGATACGGGCCGGCGATGTCCCGGAATGAGGCCACGGAGCCGAGCGGCACCATCTCGCCGGCGGCGTTACGTGTTTTGAGTTCGGATATGGCGTGCAAATCCTGGCGGAAGTTGCCATCGGCCTGCGCCGTGACGCGGTACGTGCGCCCGAGGAAATTGAAGTCGTTGACGTATTGCGAGCCGAGATAGATCTCCAGCGTCTGGAAGATGTCGTCGGTGTTCACGCCCAACATCTCGGCGCGCACCCGGTCGATGTCGGCATAGACCTTTGGCGTGCGCGTGTTGAAGGTGGTGAACACGCCGGCCAAACCGGGCTGCTGATTGGCCGCGCCGACCATCGTCTGCGCCACCTGCTCCAGCTGCGCCAAAGGTCCCCCCTTGGTGTCTTGCACCTGCATCTTGAAGCCGCCGGTGGTGCCAATGCCGCGCACCGGTGGCGGCGATACGCTGATGATGAAAGCGTCCTGGACGGCGGCAAAGCCCCCGTTGAGCGCGGCGGAGATGGACTGCGCGCTCTGGCCTTTCGCGGCGCGTTCCTTGAACGGGTCGAGCGGCGTGAACACCACGGCTGCGTTCGGCGACGTGGTGAATGTGGCGCCGTCCAGGCCAACGATCGGCACCGCATGCGCCACCCCCGGCGTGTCCAGCGCGATCTGCGTGACTCTGCGGGCCACCTCATCGGTGCGCGAGAGCGAAGAGCCCGGAGGCAGCTGGATGATGTTGATGAGGTAACCGAGGTCCTGGTTCGGAATAAAGCCGGTCGGTGCGGCGCGGAATTGGAAGACTGTCAGGCCGATAAGCCCCGCATAGACCGCGAGCATGATACCGGCTAAGCGGATTACGCGGCCGGTGAACGCGCCGTATTTGAACGACATCCAGTCGAAGCCGACATTGAACCAGTGGAAGAACCGTCCGATGCCTCGCGAGATCATGGTCTTGCGGCTTTCGAACGACTCATGCGGCTTGAACAGAAGCGCGCAAAGTGCCGGGCTCAGCGTGAGCGAGACGATGAGTGAGATCAGCGTGGCCGTGGCGATGGTCACGGCAAACTGACGGAAGAACTGGCCGAGAATGCCGGTCAAGAACACCGTCGGAATGAACACCGCACAGAGCACCAGCGTCATGGCAATCAGCGCGGTGCCCACCTCGTCCATGCTGCGGTGAGCGGCCTCGCGAGGTTCGAGCCCCTCGCGGATATTCCGCTCGACATTCTCCACCACGACGATGGCGTCATCGACCACGATGCCGATGGCAAGCACAAGGCCGAAGAGAGAGAGATTGTTAAGCGAATAGCCCACCGCCGACAGCACGGCGAGGGTGCCGATGAGCGAGACGGGAATAGCGACGACCGGGATGATCGAGGCGCGCCACGTCTGCAGGAAGATGACGATGACCAGGATCACGAGGATCACCGCCTCGATCATCGTATGAATCACGGCCTCGATGGAGTCCGAAATAAACACCGTCGGATTATAGACGATGTCGTATTTCAGACCCTGGGGGAAGGACTTGGACATCTCCTCCATCGCCGCAATGACATGGTCTGCAGTCTCGAGCGCATTCGATCCCGGACGCTGGAAAATGCCCATGGGAATCGCCACGCGCTCATCGAGATAGCCGTTACGGTTGTAGTCCGCGGCGCCGAGCTCGACTCGAGCGACATCGTCCACGCGGACCACACGGCCATTGCCTTCCGACTTGACGATGATGTTGCCGAAGGCCTCCGGCGTGGTGAGGCGTCCTTGCGTCTCGACGTTGAGCTGAAACGCCCCGGGCTGGGGAACCGGCGGCTGGTTGATAACGCCGGCGGCCACCTGCACGTTCTGGCCTCGTAGCGCAGTGACTACATCTCTCGCAGTGAGATCGCGTACCGCGAGCTTTTCGGGATCGAGCCAGACACGCATGGAGTAGTCGCGGGCGCCGAAGATGGTGACGTTGCCGACGCCGTCGATGCGCGACAGCACGTCCTTCACGTGCAAGGTGGCGTAGTTGGAGATGTAGAGCAGGTCGCGGCTATCGTCCGGCGAGCTGAGATGGATGACCATCATCAAGTCGGGAGACTGCTTGACCACCTGAACGCCGAGCGAGCGCACTTCCTCGGGCAGGCGCGGCGTGGCGATGGCGACGCGGTTCTGCACCAGCACTTGCGCCGTATCGAGGTCGGTGCCGAGCTTGAAGGTCACGGTCAGCGCCATGGACCCGTCGCTCGTCGACTGGGACGTCATGTAGATCATGTTGTCGACGCCGTTCACCTCCTGCTCGATGGGTGTGGCGACGGTGTCGGCGACGATCTCGGCGGAAGCACCGGGATATTGCGCCGTCACCTGGATCGAGGGCGGTGCGATCTCGGGGTATTGCGCGATGGGCAGGCTGAAATACGCCACGCCGCCGACCAGGGTGATGATGATCGAGATGACGGCGGCGAAGATCGGCCGGTCGATGAAGAAGTGAGAAATGTTCATTGCCGCGCCCGGCCCATCATTTCTGGCTTTGCGGCGCGGCCGCCGGCGGCTTCACCTCGCCCTGCTCCGGCGTGACCTTCTGCCCCGGCCGCGCCCGGAGGAGCCCGTTGATGATAATCTCGTCGTCGGCCGTAATGCCGCTTCTGACGATGCGCAAGCCGTCATCCGTGACCGGCCCCAACTCGACCGGCTTCGGCACCACGGTGCCGTCCTCGGTTACGGCGAAAAGCAGCTTCACCGATTGATCGGTGACCACCGCGGCATCGGGCACGAGGATGGTCGGCTTGTTCTGTGACATGGGGACACGCACCCGGCCGAACTGGCCCGGTGTGATAAACAGCTTCGGATTGGGGAAGGAGGCGCGAACGCGGATCGTGCCCGAGGAGCGGTCATACTGGTTATCGACGAAATCGATCGCACCTTTGAGCGGCCAATCCTTCTCGTCCATGAGCTGGCCTTCGACCATGACGCTGTTGTCACGGACCGACTCGACCTCGCCTTTCTGGATAAGGCGCTTATAGGTCATGCCGTCGCCTTCACTCACATTGAACATGAGCCAGATCGGATCGAGCGAGACGATCGTCGTGAGTAACGTGGTCTCGCCGGTCCCCCCCATGACCAAATTGCCGATGCTGACCTCGTGACGCCCAACGCGGCCCGAGACCGGCGCCAGCACGCGCGTATAGTCGAGATTGAGCTCCGCCTGATTGACCGCCGCCACCGCGTTGTCACGCGAGGCCGTGGCGCTTTTCACTTCGGCGGCGCGCTCGTCAAAGGTCTGCTGCGAAGCGTAGTCGTTCTTACGGAGCTGCGCCGTGCGCTTGAGCTGCACCTTGGCCAGTTCAAGCTGCGCCTCGGATTGCGCGAGCTGGGCCTTTGCCGAATCGAGCGCGATCTCATAGGGACGCGGCTCGACGACGAACAGGAGATCGCCCGTCTTCACGAGTTGGCCGTCGGTGAAGTTGACGGATTCGAGATAGCCGCTCACCCGGGCGCGGATCTCCACCGATTCCTGGGCTTGGAACTGGCCGGTGAAATCGCGCCATTCCCGCAGTGTCTCCACCAAGGGCCTGGCCACGGTGACAGGCGGACCGGGGGGCGCCGCGGGCTGCGCCGCCTGCTCGGTCGTTTGCGGCACCACCATGTAGCGGTAGGCGATCGCGGCGAGAGCGACCACCACGAGCCCAATCAGCAGGATGCGGCCGCCTTGCTGCGAGGACGCCGGGGTCTTCGGTCGAGTGGGTGTGTTGGCCGGCTTCGAGGCAGGGGCCTCGGCCCTCGCCTCGTTGGCTTCCGCTGATTTCGACTGGCTGGCAAGCGCTTCGGCATCGCCTTTCGGCTCACCGGCCGCGCGCTTCGCGCCTCGATTTCTCTGCTGCATTGCTACTTCTCAAAGCGGCGAGCCTGCCGATCGCATGGTGGGGGGCGACTCGCAGCAAGGCTCTCTGGGGAAGGAAGCTACCCCATACGGGCAGCCGAACACAGGGGGCGCAAGTACAATCCTAGCAATCACTACATAATGATAACATGGTTGTCGGCAACGATTTGGAGCGGCATTCACGGCATTTTGTCCCACGCCGGGGGCGGGAGACGGGACGTACTTGCCACCGTCCAGGCGCTATAGTGCCAGCCCGATGCGCGCGTTCAAGACACGAGGCCAATGACCATGCTTGATCGGCTTGCAAGGTTTCTTACCCTCGTTGTCCTCTTGTTTGCCCTGGCGGGCTGCGGCGACGAGGCGACCCTGCCGGTCGAGGCCGGGACCGGCCCCGACCCCGAATTGCCGCCGCCGGTGCAGACATTCATGCCGACCGTGGTGCTGGCAAAGGCCAAAGGCTGGCCAGACGGGGCGAAGCCGAAGGCAGGCCCGGGGCTTGAGGTGAGTGCCTTCGCCACGGGGCTCGATCATCCACGCTGGTTGTTCGTGCTGCCCAATGGCGACGTCCTCGTGGCGGAGACGGCCGCGCCGCCGCAGCCGGAGGCGACGCGCGGCATCATGGGCTGGGCCATGAAGATGGGCCTGCGCTGGGCGGGCGCCGACCTCTCAAGCGCGAACCGTATCACGTTGTTGCGCGATGCCGACGGTGACGGCGTGGCGGAGACGCGCTCGGCGTTTCTCACCGGCCTCAACTCGCCGGTCGGCATGGCGCTTATCGGCGACGATTTCTACGTGGCCAATACGGACTCGGTGATGCGCTTTCCTTATGAGGACGGCGCCACGGAAATCACGGCTGAGGGCGAAAAGATCGCCGATCTGCCGGCCGGGCCTCTCAACCTCCATTGGGTGAAGAACATCGTGGCCAGCCCCGATGGCGCCAAGCTCTATGCCAGCGTCGGCTCCAACAGCAATCTCGGCGAGCGCGGCATGGAGAATGAGGAGGGCCGGGCCGCCATCCACGAGATCGATCTCGCCGCAGGCACTTCACGGCTTTTCGCTACAGGGCTCCGCAACCCCGTGGGGCTCGCCTTTCATCCCGACAGCGGCGCGCTGTGGACCAGCGTCAACGAGCGGGACGAACTCGGCAGCGACCTCGTGCCCGATTACATGACCACGGTGAAGGACGGCGGGTTCTATGGCTGGCCCTACAGCTATTACGGCGACCACCTCGATCCGAGAGCGCAGCCGCAGCGCCCCGATCTCGTTGCCAAAGCCATCGTGCCGGACTACGCGCTCGGGCCTCACACCGCATCGCTCGGACTTGCCTTCTACGACGGCACGCTTCTGCCGGAGCGATATCGCGGCGGCGCCTTTGTCGGCCAACACGGCTCGTGGAACCGGAGGCCGCCAAGCGGCTACAAGGTGATTTTCGTGCCGTTCGCGGACGGACGCCCCGCGGGGACGCCTCAAGACGTCCTGACCGGCTTCCTGAGCGAGGCCGGCGACGCCTATGGGCGCCCGGTCGGCGTGGTCATCGACAAAAACGGCGCATTACTGGTGGCCGACGACGTTGGAAACACAGTGTGGCGCGTCACACCACCGCTGCCTCGATAGCGATAAATCTCTAATCTGTGCAGTTTGCCGCGCCCGTTTCGCGGAAACGTAGTGTTCGTCCGTTATGCGTGCCTTCGGTTGGGTGGCCAGCACGGTCAGTTGGTGTTATAGGCTCGCTCACTCAAAAAAATCCGACGCGAAGCTCTAATCCTGGAGAAAGGGAGGCAACCCATCTCGGACGCAACGAGAACTTTGTTCGTTCCCAAGACAAGCCAAGACTACGGCGATAATCCGATCTCCGTTCGGGAGACTGATAAATACGTTACGGAATATGTCCGTGGCTTTGTCGAGAAATGGGACGAACTCATCGATTGGGATCAGCGCGCGCGAAGTGAAGGCCGCTTCTTCATCGATGTCTTGAAGGCACGCGGCAAAGAAAGCGTGCTCGATGTCGCCACCGGAACGGGGTTTCACTCCGTACAACTGCTCAGGGCCGGCTTCGACGTTACGTCGGTCGACGGCTCAGCGGAAATGCTGGCCAAGGCTTTTGAGAACGGCTGCGAGCATCACGTCGTGCTCAAGACCGTTCATGCGGACTGGCGCTGGCTTAATGAGGGCGTGCGCGGCAAGTTCGACGCGATCATCTGCCTTGGCAACAGCTTTACGCATTTGTTCGACGAGAACGACCGCAGGCGCACGCTCGCCGAGTTCTACGCCGCGCTAAAGCATGACGGCATCCTGATCCTCGACCAACGCAACTATGACAGCATCCTGGACGACGGCTTCGCCAGCAAGCACAAATACTACTATTGCGCCGATCAGGTTACCGCCGAGCCGGTGCATGTCGACGACGGGCTGGCCCGCTTCGAGTACACCTTCCCGGACGGCTCCCGGCATAACCTCAACATGTTCCCCTTGCGCAAGAACTACTCGCGCAAGCTGTTGCGCGAGGCCGGGTTCCAGCAGATCCACTCCTATGGCGACTTCCAGGCGGAAGGCGAGGAGAAGGATCCCGACTTCTTCATCCACGTCGCGGAGAAGAGCTATGGTAGCAACTAACCAGACCATCGCGCTGGCCCGTGACTACTACGACAGCGACGAGGCGGATGACTTCTACCGCACCATTTGGGGCGGCGAGGACATCCATGTCGGTCTCTACGACCAGGGGCCCGACATCAGCGCCGCGAGCCGCCGCACCGTTGAGCGCATGGCGGCCAAGGCCGGCACGCTCAAAGGCAAGCATGTGCTCGACCTTGGTTCGGGCTATGGCGGGGCGGCCCGCGTGCTCGCCGGCGAATACGGCGCAAAGGTCACCTGCCTCAACCTCTCTGCCGTGGAGAACGAGCGCAACCGGACGATGACCGTGAAGGCCGGGCTGGCCGACACGATCGCCGTCGTCGACGGCTCGTTCGACTCCGTGCCGTTCGAGGGCGAGACATTCGAGTTGGCTTGGAGCCAGGACGCCATCTTGCACGCGCCGGACCGGAGGGCGGTGCTCGACGAAGTCGCGCGCGTGTTGAAGCCGGGCGGGGACTTTATCTTCACCGACCCTATGCAGGCCGACGCGCTTCGGAACAAGGATGCTCTCCAGCCGATTTACGACCGCATCCACCTCCCCGACCTTGCGTCGTTCGGTTTCTATCGTGACGGGCTTTCGACGCGCGGCTTCGAGGAGATTTCGGTCGAGGAGCTGACCGGGCAAATGCGTACGCATTACGCCCGCATCAGTGAGGATCTCGACGCCCGCCGGGACGAACTCGACGCGAGCGACGCCTTCATCGACCGCATGCTCAAGGGTCTCGGCCACTGGGTCTCAGGCGCCGAAGACGGTCTGCTGGCCTGGGGCATCATGCACTTTCGAAAGGCGGGCTAATGGAAGCGGGCCGCGACGCCGGCTCGGCAGCACCGCTCGCCCATTGCACGATCGGCGTGCCGACGAGCGCCAAGCTTGTCGTGACAGCCTTCGTCATCGTTACGGTTTTCTGGCCGACGCTGGCCAACGAGAGCTTCGCCGCGGCGCGGGATTTTATCTCTGTGTACGCCGGCTGGTTCTACGGCGCCGTCGTTAGCGCAGCGCTCATCATGTGCGTGGTCTTAGCGATCGGTCCTTGGGGCTCCGTGCGGCTCGGGGCTGACGACGAGGGGCCCGAGTTTGGCTGGCTATCCTGGACGGCGATGCTGTTTGCGGCCGGGATGGGCATCGGGCTCGTGTTCTGGTCCATCGCTGAACCGCTCACCCATTACGCGGGCAACCCCCTGATCTCTGCTTGGGGGCCCGATCCTTCGAGCATCGTGCGCGCCCGCGTGGCCATGGAGATCACCTTCTTTCATTGGGGGCTCATGCCTTGGGCTCTCTACGCGATTGCCGGGCTGATCTTCGCCTATTTCTCGTTTCGCAAGGGCGAGCCGTTGACCGTTCGCTCCGCCATGCGTCCCTTGATCGGCGACAGGGTCGGACGCTGGCCAGGCAAGCTCGCCGATGTGGTCGCCATCGTCGCCACGGTATTTGGGCTGGCGACGTCGCTCGGCTTCGGCGCAGATCAGATCAATGCCGGGCTCGCCCGCCTCTTCGGCTGGCATGTCTCGATGGAGCACAAGCTGCTTCTGGTGGCGGTGATCTGCGGGGCGGCGGTGCTTTCCGTCAGCTCCGGCCTCAATCGCGGCATCCGCCTCCTGTCTCTCGCCAATATCTGGCTCGCGGCTCTCATTCTTATCGTGGTGCTGATCTCGGCGCCGATCGAGCCGATCTTGCGCAACTTCTCCATCCGGCTCGGCGACTATCTCGCCAACCTGCCTTGGCTCACCTACAAGGCGGCAGAAGACGATACGGGCTGGAGCGCATCGTGGACGACCTTCTATTGGGGCTGGTGGATCAGCTGGACACCGTTTGTGGGCCTGTTCATTGCGCGCATCTCGCGCGGACGGACCGTCCGGGAGTTCATTCTCGGTGTGCTTCTGGTGCCGACCGCGATTACCTTCGTTTGGCTCTCGATCATGGGCGGCGCGGCGATTTCCGCGGCCCGCGGCGGACCCGCGATCATTGAGATCGCCAAGAACACGCCGGCGCTGTCGCTTTATGCGATGATCGACTTCCTGCAGACGGGCACCTTCGCCACGATCATCGCGGGCGCCGCCACGCTGCTCGTGGCCATCTTCTTCATCACCAGCGCCGACAGCGGCACGCTCGTCGTCACGACGATGCAGTGTGGCGGGCATACGGAGCCGCCGATCCTGGAGCGCGTGCAATGGGGCATCGGCATGGGCGCGGTCGCCGCGGCGCTGCTGGTGGCCGGCGGCCTCGGCGCGCTGCAAGCCATGACGGTCGCGGCCGCGCTGCCATTCTCCGTTGTCCTTGTTGCCTTAGGGGTTGGCTTCATGACTGCGCTCCACCAAGATACCATTCAGCAACGCAAGAAGCGGCGCGCGCGAAAATCTATCCGCGTCTCTTGAGGGCCGGACAATGGCGAAGTCCATTCTTTGTTACGGTGACTCGATCACCTGGGGTTACAACCCGGTGGACGGCTCGCGCCTTGCCCCCGAACACCGCTGGCCGCGCGTGCTCGAGGAGGCGCTTCAGGGCCGCGCCCGGGTGATCGAAGAAGGCTTGAACGGCCGCACCGCGGCGACCGACGAGCCCTCGCGCCCCAATCGCAACGGATTTGCCATGCTGCCGCCGCTACTCGAAGCGCACGCCCCGCTCGATATCGTCATCATCATGCTCGGCACCAATGACAGCGCACCCTGCTACGGCCTCACTGCGGGAAGGATCGCCCTGAATTGCGGCGCCCTGATCCGGATCGTCAATGGGAGCCTCGCGGGGCCAGGCGGCGCGGCACCCCAAACGGTCCTGATCGCCCCTCCCCCACTCGGCTCACTCAGCGCCGAGATGTCGTTGCTCTATGCCGGCGGCCAGGCCACGTCGCGCGGCTTGGCCGCGGCCTACGGCACCGCCGCGTCACGCTTCGGTGCCCTGTTTCTCGACGCCGGACAGGGGACGAAGGTCAGCACCGTGGACGGCGTGCATCTCGATCCGGAGGGGCAGAAGCGATTGGGCGCGGAGGTCGCCAAGATCGTCGCGCCACTTCTCTAGTCCCGGACAAATGCGGCGGGCGGGGTTCATGGTTCGAAAACAGTGCTCCGCTACGATCGGTGGCGAGGAGACAGGACATGGCTGAAGCTCAGGACGATAGCGCGACCTGCGCCGTTTACCGCGGCGCGTTTCGGAACGTTCTCGGCAAGAACTTTCGCCGGACCGTGCTGATCGAGACCAACGCCCATGAGGGGCCGGTCTATGTTGCTTCCGAGCATGCGCTGTACTTCACGACCGTGCCGGAACCGGGTCCGAAGAATGTCGCCATCATGCGTCTGCAATTGGGGGGCGATAGATTTCCCTTCAGCGCGGAGACGCTCGAGACCGTACGGCAGCCGTCCAACATGGCGAACGGGATGTGCCTCGACCGCGAGGGGCGGCTCGTGATTTGCGAGCAAGGAACCCGCGAAGAGCCGGCCCGCATCGGCCGCATGACCCTCAAGACCCGCAAGATCGAGGCGGTGGTGGATCAATGGCGGGGCTTGCGCTTCAACTCACCGAACGACGTGGTGGTGAAGTCCGACGGCACGGTGTGGTTCACCGACCCCAATTACGGCGAAGTTCAAGGCTTCAAGCCCGCACCGGAGGTCGGCGCCTATGTCTATTGTCATGATCCCGCGACGGGCGAGACGGCGGTGGTCGCCGATAGCTTCAACAAGCCGAACGGCCTCGCCTTTTCTCCGGATGAGCGCGTGCTCTACATCACCGACACCGGCGCCAATCAGGCACCGGGCACCTATTTCGTCAACCTGCCCCATCATGTCCGGGCGTTCGACGTGCACAAGGGGCGGCATTTGAGAAACGATCGGCTCTTCGCCGTGGTGAGCCCTGGATGTCCCGACGGCATCAAGCTCGACACACGTGGCCGCGTCTATACGTCGTCGGGAACCGGCGTGCAGGTGTTCACGCCGCAAGGCGATTTCCTGGGCGAGATCCTGGCGCCTGGCGGGGCGAACTTCACCTTCGGCGGGCGTAAGAACGACGTGCTGTTCATCCTCGGCGACACGCGGATCTGGCAGGCGAGGCTCGCCGCCACCGGCGTCTAGCTCTCCGAAACGGGCTTCGCGTCCTTCGTCGTATCGCTCCATGCTGCGGCGCCTTCGTGTTTGGAACGCACAAGCAGCTCGCGCACGCCGACGCCAATCTCCTTAAGGGACTTGTTGAGCATGTCATGCGCCTCTTGCAGCAGGTCGAATTCGCGGCGAATGGTTTGATGATCCTCGATTGCGCGGCGTTCCGAGTCGCGGTTCATGATGGCCGTGCCGACGGTAATGATCGGCAGGAATATGAGTTGGAGGAAGTTCGACCAATACAGGATCTGGGTCTCGTATTCCGGCCACAGGACCGGTGTCAGACCGAAGATCACGAACGCATAGAACGCCCAGATCGAGCCGACTACCATGGTGATGCGCATGGCCAAGACGTCGTTGATCTTGGAAATGACGCTATCTCGCGGCGTTTGCTTCATTGTCCTCACCTTCAGGCGTGAGAAAGCAACCGACAGCGCCCACGGCGTCGATCCGCGCGAAGTCTTACCCGACGATGTTTAGAAATCCTTTTCGTCGGCTCTAGCGCTATTCGATCTTTTCGGCGCGCGTGGCGTGGGCTGGGCCGTCTTGCATCTCGGTGCCGGCGCGGTAAGCCGTTTTTTTGTAGTGGTCGCCGTCCTTGCTGAGCTTGGTGGTCCAGCCGGTATCCCACTTGATCACCGCGGCGTCGGCCTCTTCCGTCCAAGTGCCGTTCAGGACATGGCCCTGCTTTTCGCCGGCCGCCGTGCCATCGCCGGTGAGCGTGATGGCGAACGCATTGCCCTTGGTGTCCTCGGTCCGGTATTTGCCGGCCCAGTCGCCGGCGAAGCTGGCGCTGCCGGTCAGCGCCGCAAGGAGGCCAGCGACGACCCAGACCTTGATCGATTTGATGCCGTTCATGGATGGTGTCCCTTAGCTAATGCGGATCCGTCTCGTTCCTCATCGTGATGGACTCGAAACCCCGCTCACTTGCCTGCTCATGGAGCCACTTCACGGCTTCCGCCTCCGTGGCGAACACCTTGCTCTCGCCCTCCTGCGAAAAGACCGCTCCAGGCGCCAGCGTGCGGAACGACGCCCGCCAGGCATAATCATAGCGCTCTATGAAGCCGATGAACTTGCCTGGGCCCTTCCCGTCTTCTTCCACCACCTCCTCCTAGAGGCCAAAAAGACAGGGCGCCAACCGAGGAGCTGGCGCCCATTTCCTTATCCACATTTCGGATGGAGACGGCTACTCGCTCGCCTCGGATTCCTCCATGGGATCGACGGGAGCCTCATCCATCGAGCCGGTGTCTTCCTCCATGGTGGAGTCATCACCCATGGTCTCATCGCCTGTATCCATGGAGTCCTCGGCGTCCTCCATCATATCATCCTGGGCGTAGGTGAGCGTCGGGGCAGAACCAAGACCCATCAACAGTGCGGCTGCAAAGAGCCCTGCAAACAATTTGGCCATTTCGATTTCCCTCGAATTGAAACAACTCCATCGAGTTGCACCGCCATGTTGAGGTACAAAAAAGAAACAACACAAGTGAAAAAATACGGCGGCGGGGGGAATGGTGCCCAGGGGCGGATTCGAACCACCGACACGCGGATTTTCAGTCCGCTGCTCTACCAACTGAGCTACCTGGGCCTGCCAAAAAGCATGGACACGCGAGGGGCTTCGCATAAGCCGTCGTGCCCGCAAGGCCCTGGCTTATAGGAAATCGGCCGGGCTCTGTCGAGACCGGGAATTCGGGGATTGGCTCAGCCTATTGGTGGGCCATGAACACCGGCACGTCCATGCTCTCCAGGACGTGCCGCGTGGCCCCGCCGAGCACCCATTCGCGGAACCGCGACCGGCCAAAGGCGCCCATGACAATGAGATCGGACTTGTCGGCGGCGGCGGCCGTCAGGATCGCCTCGCCGGCGCCCTCGTCGGGGGTATCGCTCGCCTTGACCTCGGCGGTGACGCCGTGATGGCGCAAATAGGCGATAACATCGAGCGAGGCCATGCGCATATTCGCCGGGAAAGCGGCGCGCGAGTGGCCGATCAACACGGACACATGCTCGGCCCGCTGCAACAGCGGCAAGGCCTTGCGGACCGTGGCGGCGGATTGAGAACTGCCGTTCCAGGCCACGATCGCCCGGCGGCCAAACTCCGGCGCCATCCAGCTGCGCGGGACGATCAGCGCCGGATGTCCGGATAGCGCAATCTGCACGGCTGGGCCCCACAGAAGATCGCTCGGATCCTGAGATTGCTCGACCACGGTCAGGTCCTGCAAGCGGCTGGCATGGATGATGAGGTCGGCCGCGTCCCCTTCGCCGGTCAGCCAGCTATGGGGCACGCCGACATCGGCCGCGATGCCGTCGAAGGTCTTCTCCGCGGTGGTGGCTTCCGCCGTCTCCTACTTGATGAGGTCCTCGACCTTGTCGGCCTCCAGGCGAATGAAGGGGTTCTGCACGGCGCTGCGCAGCATGGCCGTCTCGGTGAGGCTGCATATGCCGGTCAAATGCGCGCCGAACGCCTTGGCCAGGCGGGCGGCCAGCTCAACCTGCACCTTGGCGTTGGCCAGCGGCACGTGCACGAGGATCGCCTTATAGGCCATGTGGTCTCCTCTCAATCCAATTCGCCGTCGAAATTGCCGTCGTCGAT
>Ga0307378_10006554_pt1 | contig 15894 bp, 21 predicted proteins | sample UN1MG_FD_202238 | JGI IMG/M metagenome (GOLD analysis project Ga0307378, IMG submission 202238) | Soil microbial communities from Risofladan, Vaasa, Finland - UN-1 | ecosystem: Environmental > Terrestrial > Soil > Coastal area > Acid sulfate soil | place: Finland: Risofladan, Vaasa | collected... | reverse complement strand
CCGCACCTTGTAGCCGCTTCTGCTTTTGCATCCCTTATGGCCTCGCCCACTTGTCTTGCCGAAACCGCTGCCGCTGCCTCTGCCGACCCGCTTGCGAGCCTTTACGCCGGCCCTGCGGCTTCCGAGACTTAACACCTTATTCTTGAAGTCCTTACCTGCAACAATACCTGTTGGGCCGCTGTTCATCTAAATCACCACCAAAAAATCTTTCCGCGTTAACACCAAAAAGTTATACATTCCTGCACTTCTTACATCAATCTGACCTTGCGGTTACTACTGCTGCTTGGCCCGTACTGCTACCTGAACGCCGCGAAGTGATTCAACCATCTCCTTGTTACGGACCCTTAACAATCCGTTTAACGTGGCTTTGACAACGTTTTTTGCCGATGCGCCTCCATATACCTTGGTCAGCACGTCCTGTACGCCTGCATATTCGAGCACTGCTCGGGCGCTGCTGCCGGCGATTACCCCGGTACCGGCACAGGCCGGAACCAGCGTTATCTTCGTAGCCCCGTATTTACCTGTAACCTGGTGCGGCAGGGTCTTGCCCACCAGCGCTATCTTATGTAGCGACTTCTTGGCGTCCTTTACACCCTTCTCGACCGCCAGCGGTACTTCGTTGGCCTTGCCGTAGCCGATCCCGACAGTGCCGGAACGGTCCCCGACCACCACCAACGCAGCGAAGCTGAAACGCCGACCGCCCTTGACAACCTTCGCACAGCGAAACACCTTTACCACCGTATCTTCCAGCGGCTTGTCTTCCTGCTGAGCCGGTAATTGAAATAATTCTGCTGTCAAAGTTTTCTCCACATTAAATATCAGTCATTAAAAAACCAGTCCGCCTTTTCTGGCAGCATCTGCAAGTGCCTTGATTCTGCCGTGATATTTATAGCGGTTCCTGTCGAAGCAAACGCATTTAATCCCGACGCCGAGGGCCTGTTTGGCAACCGCCTCGCCCACCGCCTGGCTGGCCTGCTTATTACAACGACCACGGAACTTTTCACGCAACCCTTTGGTTGCTGTGTTAGCCGAAACTAATGTCGCCCCGGCCGTATCATCTATAATCTGTGCGTAAATATTCCTGTTCGAACGAAATATACTCAGCCGGGGCCTGTCCGCCGTGCCGAAAACCTTCTTCCGCACGTGATACTTGCGTCTCGTCGCTGCTTTTTTTATCCTGTCGATTCTCATTAAACCCGCAATCCAAACTGCCTTTTAACTTCCAGGGTAGTTCCTGCCGTAATCTGCCGTTCTTATGCTGTTCCGGATGTAAATGCTTTACCGGCCTTGCGTCGTATGTGTTCGTCGGCATAGCGAATACCTTTGCCTTTGTAAGGTTCGGGCGGTTTTATCTTCCGAATCTCTGCCGCAAATTGTCCCAGGGCTCCTTTATCAACACTCGACAGAGTAAACTTCGCAGGAACATCATCGCCTCGTGTTGCGGCAGCAACTATCTTCACCTTCACGATTTCGGGAATCTTTAATTCCACAGGGTGGCACAGGCCGATCTGAAAAACCACTTTGCCGCCCTGCTCCTTGACATTGTAGCCTGTACCGTATATTTCCATATTCTTTGCGAAACCTTTGCTGACACCTGCGACCATGTTGGCAATCAAAGCTCGCATCGTCCCGTGCAGCTGCTTATGACGCCTGTCGTCGGGATATTCATTCTCGACCACTATCTTCCGTCCGGATTCGTCAACTTTAACCTTTATCAGGGCGTGACAGTTCATCTCCAGATTGCCCAGTGGTCCTGAAACCTTTATCAGGCCGCTCTTGTGCTCGACCTTGACCGTTTCAGGAATACTAACCGGTTTTTTACCAATGCGACTCATCAGCTCACCGTACAAAGTATCTCGCCGCCGACCTCGTTTTTGCGGCAGTTCTGGTCGCTCATTATGCCTTTACTGGTCGAAACTATTGCTATGCCCATGCCGCCAAGCACGTGAGGCAGTTTATCTGCTGCCGAGTAGATTCTCCTGCCGGGCTTGCTGGTCCGCGTTATCTCCGTAATAACCGCTCTGCCGTCAGGCGCATACTTGAGACTGATTCTTAGTATCCCCTGTTTGCTGTCGTCGACTCGGTCGAAATCCTCGATGTAACCTTCCTGTTTAAGCACCGCTGCTATACCTTCACATATCCTTGATGCTCTGATGTTGACCTGCTTTGCGCCGATTCTGTTGGCGTTGCGTATTCTCGTAAGCATGTCTGCAATTGGGTCGCTTAAACTCATTTCTATATCTCGATTCCCTGGGTTGTTTTTGTTTCTACCAGCTTGCCTTGCGCACGCCCGGAATTTTACCTTCGTTAGCCAATGTCCTGAAGCATATCCGGCAAATCTTGAACTTGCGATAAACGGCCTTGGACCTTCCGCAAAGCTGGCAACGTGTATACTGTCTTACTCGAAACTTCTGCTTCTTCCTTGCCTTATTCTCCAGTGCTTTGGTTGACATATCTGACTTTCGTACTCCAAACTCTTGCTACTGACTTGTCTTAAAAGGCATACCGAAACCCGCCAGCATCTTCTGGGCCTGGCTGTCGGTTTTGGCGGTAGTTACAAACGTTATATTCATACCCTGCTGAAATTCTACTTTGCCAATATCTATTTCCGGAAAAACCGTCTGCTCGCTCAATCCCATCGAATAGTTGCCGTGACCGTCGAAACTATCCGGGGCAAGACCCCGGAAATCCCGCACACGTGGAATCGCAAGGCTTATGAGTCTGTCCATGAATTCAAACATCCGTCGTCCTCGCAGAGTAACCTTCAGCCCGGTTTTGTCGCCTTCCCGCACGTTGAAATTGGAAACGCTCTTTTTGGCCATACACACAACCGGAATCTGCCCTGTTATCATGGCAAGGTCTTTTCTGGCCTGCTCAAGATACTTTGGCTCACGTGATGCCTTGCCGAGACCCATCGAAACAATTATCTTTTCCATACGCGGAACCGCCATGGGATTGCTGTAACCGAATTCCTTGGTCAGCTCACTGAGTATACTGGACTTGTATAAATCTCTCAAACGCGCCATTTACACTTCTCACATCATGCTTTAATGCCGACAACTGCACCTTTATTTTTCCAAAGCCTTTTTGACAATGCCGATTTCCGTGCCATCGGTCGCAACCCGTCTTTTGCTGCCGTCCTTGCTTTTTTCATAGCGGACTCTGGCCCCTTTGGAACTTTTCGGATTTACCGGCAGCACGTTGCTGATATGTATCGGCTGTTCAACGTTCAGCCGGCCTCCATGCGGGTTCTTCCGTGAGGGCCTGATGTGCTTTTTGCATATATTGTGTCCCTGAACCACCACCTTCTGCTTTTTCGGATAAACGTGCAGAACCCTGCCGGTGGCGCCTTTATCCGCGCCGGCTATAATTTCCACCATATCATCTTTTTTTATATGAAGTGCCATCTTTTAATAATCAATAATCATTAATCAATAATTACCTGTTCAGACCACTTCGCCTGCAAGCGAAATAATCTTCATATAATTCTTTTCACGCAGCTCACGGGCAACCGCGCCGAAAATCCTTGTTCCTATGGGATTGCCCTCATTATCAATCATAACCGCCGCGTTGCTGTCGAACCGCACATAACTGCCGTCCGCGCGCTTGACCGGGCTTTTGGTACGGATAATGACACACTTATGCACCTTCTTGTCGTCCAGCTGGCAGGTGGCGAGCGATTTTTTTATGGCAACGCATACGACATCACCGATGGTCGCAACCGGCCGCCTGAATTTGCCCCGAGAGCCGCCTTTGCCCAGGACTTTTATACAAAGCGCCGACTTGACTCCCGAGTTGTCGGCAACCACCAACATTGTTTCCTGCTGAATCATATCCGTCGTTCCATACCGGTTTTTACACTTCTTCCCGGACCGCTTTTTTTAACACCCTTACAAGACGGTGACTCTTGGTCTTGCTGTACGGCCTGCACTGGCAAACATCAACAACATCACCCACGTTTGCCTGGTTATGTTCGTCATGAACAATCAGTTTTGTCCTGCGCTTCATATATTTGCCGTACTTCGGATGCCGAACTTTGAAATCTGCGGCGACCTTGATGCTTTTGGCACCGCTTTTGCCTATTACCGTAACAGTCAAAATCCTTAATCTCCTGTCCTGCATCTTTAATTCCTGATTACCAAAGGTCAAAATCACAATGCAAAAAACAAAACTAATTCCCGGCCTTCTCCGGCTGCCCTGTGCCGCTTAACTGCCTTTGCCGCATTATTGTCTTAATCCTCGCCACGTCCCGCCTGGTATTAGCCACCGACCTGCAGTTTTCCAGCTTTTCTGTGGCCGCCTGGGCGCGCAAATCAAACAAGTGCCTCTGCAGTTCTTCAAGAGTGCTCTGCAGCTCGTCAGTGCTCATCTCGCGATATTGCTGCGCTTTCATAACCGAACTTTCCTGTTTGCTGCTATAATGAATGTCTGCGTTTAACAAACCTGCAGCCGATTGGCATCTTATAAGCCACTCTCGACAGGGCCTGCTTTGCCACTTCTTCGGTGACCCCGCCGATTTCAAAACAAATCTGTCCAGCCCTTACTCTGGCCACCCAGAACGCCGGCTCGCCCTTGCCTTTGCCCATCCGTGTTTCCAGCGGCTTGGCACTAACCGGCTTATCCGGGAAAATCCGTATATAGACCTTGCCTTCACGATGCAGAAAATGAGTAGCCGCAACTCGCCCAGCCTCTATTTGCTTAGCCGATATCCAGCTGTTCTCCAGGGCCTGAAGACCGTACTCGCCGAAAGCAACAAAGTTGCTTCGCGAAGCAACACCCTTGAGCTTGCCTCGCTGGCTTTTACGGTACTTTACTCTTTTGGGCATCATTGCCATTTCTTAAATACCCTTCAGGAAAACCGCCTCGCCGGAATAATACTTCACTATTCCTTAATTAATGTTTTCTGCTGACTGCTACTTCTGCACCTCGTTGCTGTGCTGCTGCGGCTGTGAACCGTCTGCCCGCGCAGCTGGACCTTCTCTGGCCGGCCTTTCCCGACGCGAAGTTCCGCCGCTTCGTCCGCCCGGACGATAGCGCCGCGGTCGAGCGACCTCGACTTCTTCGCCGAACTTACCCTTGTATATCCACACCTTGACCCCGATTGCACCGTACGTGGTCCTGGCTGTGGCACAGGCGTAATCTACATTGGCATCAAGCGTATGAAGCGGAATACTGCCCAGCTTTTGTGTCTCCTTGCGTGCCATTTCCGAGCCTGCCAGCCGCCCGCTGCAGATTATTTTAACTCCCTTGGCGCCGGAATTCATTGTTGATTCGCAGTGCTGCTTCATAGCCCTTCTGAATGATGCCCTTTTACCTAACTGCTCGGCAATCGATTCGCCTACAAGAAAAGCGCTAAGCTCCGGGTTCTTTATCTCGATAACATTTACGCTGACCTTTTGACCCGTCATATCCTCCAGCTCTTGACGCAGACTATCAACTGCATCACCTCTTGGACCTATTACCACACCGCAGCGGCCGCTGTGCAGTGTTACCTTTATCTCGTTACGGGCCCTGACTATTTCGGTTTTGGCAACGGCCCCCTTGGGCATCTGACGGTTATACTTGTTGTCAACAAGCTCACGAATCCTCTGGTCCTCGACAAGAAAATTCCCGTAATTAGCCTTGGTGGCATACCATCTACTCTGCCACCCAATCGTTACGCCTGTTCTGAACCCGATTGGCGATACTTTTTGACCCATTTTTTCGTCCCGCTAAACGGCTCCCTTTAAGACCCTTAGCCCTGCGATTCTGTGACCGTCACATATATATGACAGGCCTTTTTGCGAATAGGATACGCCTTTCCTCTGTCCTTCGGAATCCATCGTTTCGTACCCAGTCGAACTCCCGCGTCATCGACAACTGCCGAGCTGATGTAAAGATTATCCACATCCGCCTCCTGCTCATCGGCGTCGGCAACAGCCGTCCTGAGAACCTTGTCAACTACACTTGCTGCACGCTTGCGTGTGAATTTCAGAATATCCATAGCCTCCTGCGCGCTTCGACCCGCTATCAATTCCGTGACAAGTCTGGCTTTACTGGCTGAAAACGGCGCATAGCGACAGCATGAACGCCATTGAGCCAGGTCGTTTACTTCAGCAGACAACGCCGACGCCATCCGACGAATATCATCGCGCCGCGGTTTGGGCTTAAAAAGCCCTCTTTGCCAGTTTTTCACGGCTGCAACAGCCTGCTTTTTGTCATACCCTGCTCCGACAAGCTCGCCGGCCAGCGTTTCTATCGATACCCGTCGCTGCCGGCAAATCTGTTTTAACTTATCAGCGCTTAACATACGAAAAACCTTAATACGCTCTATTGCTTCTCCGTCGTCAGCTTCCTGCTCGAATGAGACCTGAACATCCGCGTCTGCGAAAACTCGCCCAGCTTGTGCCCCACCATGTCCTCGGTAACAAAGACCTTGTGAAACATCTTGCCGTTATGCACCATAAACGTAAATCCGACAAACTCCGGGGTTATCGTGCACCTTCTTGCCCAGGTCTTTATCGGTTCGCGAGAACCCAACTGATTCTGCCTGCTGACCTTTGCAAACAGCTTTTCGTCAACATACGGCCCTTTTTTAAGAGACCTGCCCACTATTCTTCCTCAAAATTAATATCCAGTTCAGTTTTAAGCTTTGCAGCTATAACGTTTCATTTTATAGAACCAACTGTCCCTGCCTTTTATTCTTGCGCCTTCGGATAATCCTCTTGTTACTCCTGTTGCGAGGACTTCTGGTCTTGCCGCCTTTTGCCAGCACACCTGTCGGAGAACAGGGGTGGCGCCCGCCGTTGGACCTGCCTTCTCCGCCGCCCATCGGATGCGCAACAGGGTTCATCGCTTTGCCGCGAACATGCGGCCGACGACCCATGTGACGCTTGCGACCTGCCTTGCCAATCCTTATATTCTGATAGTCTGAATTACCCACTTGCCCTATAGTCGCCCGGCATTCTTTACGAATCATACGCATTTCACCGCTGGGCAATATGATGGTCACCCAGTTGCCTTCCTTGGCAACAATCTTCGCAGATGCCCCGGCGCCCCTGACCAGTCTGCCGCCTTCACCCGATGTTACCTCGACATTATGAATCTCCAGACCAGCAGGAATGGAGCCCAGCGGTGCTGCATTACCGATTCGCGGCTCACACACCGGCCCGCTTTCCAGCATGTCACCGACCCTTAGCCCCTGAGGTGCCAATATGTATCTTTTCTCACCGTCGGCATAGTTCAAAAGCGATATAAAACAGTTCCTGTTGGGGTCATATTCAATCGTTGCCACCCTGGCGGCTATACCGTCTTTATTACGCTTAAAATCGACCACGCGATAAAGCCTTCTGGCGCCGCCGCCCCTGAACCGGACCGTAGTAAATCCCTGGTTATTTCTGCCGCCGTTCTTGTTTATCCGTTTGCAAAGCGACTTCTGGGGCCGAGCGCCTGTCAGCTCAGCCCAGTCATTGACCGAACTGTTTCTGCGCCCCGCACTGGTCGGCTTGTATATCAAAACACCCATAACCTAAAACCCAAAAACCATGTACAAAACCAATAACTTCAATTCATTTTCCACACTGTTGACCGCCGCTTCCCGTTCTTACAGCCGGGCAGCGTCTAAAACAGGTCTATATGATACTCGCTTTCCAGGTACACAACTGCCTTCTTCCATGAAGATGTCTTGCCCACGCTTCTGCCTCTGCGACGGGGTTTGCCCTTATGGTTGGCGGTTCGTACCTTGCGGACCTTAACACCATACACCCGCTCGACAGCGTTTTTTATCTCAATCTTATTGGCCTTTTTGTCTACCTCGAAAGGGTACGCACCTTTTGTATTGGCAAAGTGTATCCCCTGTTCTGTAATCAAAGGCCTGATTATTACATTATGGTGACTCACGGTTTTCGTCTCTGCCCGTAGCTTCAGCTACGCATTTTAATTATCCTTATCGCTCAAAACCTGCTGTCTGCCTACCATCAAAATTTCCAATTACTGCAAACGGCTGTTTACAACCGTTAATTCTCTGAGATTTTGTCTTGCCTGCTGTGCAGAAAAGACATAAAAGCCTCTTTGGTAAACACCATTTTGCTATAATTACATACGTCACCTGCGTTTAGTTCGTCCACAGCCATAACAGCTATCCTCGGGATATTTCTTGCCGACTTATACACATTTGCATCTATGTCGTTAATCGCTACCAGACAGCTGTCCTTGCCCGGAATCTGCAGATTCCCGAGAATTTTCACAAAATCTTTCGTTTTTGGTCTTTCCAATCCAAGCTCGTCAACTACCACCACGCTGTTGTTCAAAAGCTTTGCCAGAACCGCGGAATCCGTCGCCAGCCTTCTTTGCTTTCTGGGCATACGCTTGCCGAAGTCTCTGGAAACCTTGGCAAAAGTTACCCCGCCGCCGACACGCTTGCCGGTACGTATGTTGCCTACACGCGCATTGCCTGTGCCTTTCTGCCTGAATAACTTCCTGCGCGAGCCGGCCACCATACCCCTGCTTTTAGTCGCCGCGGTACCGACGCGTTTATTGGCGTCATACATAACGATAGCCTGTTTCAGCAGGGCATATCTGACCTTGCCGCCCAGAATTGACTCATCCACTTCCAGGCTGCCCACCTCCTGGCCGTCTCTGTTGTAAACTGACAAACTTATCATCTCATGAATCTCATCTTATCCATATCAGCCGGCGAAACGCTATCCCATGCGCCCGCCCCGTACTATTACATATCCGCCCGCCGGGCCCGGAACAGAACCCTTCACCACCAGCAGATTTTTATCCGCGTCTATAGCAACCAGCCGGTGGTTCTTTATCGTGACCTGCGCGTTACCCATATGCCCTGCCATTTTTTTGCCTTTTTTAAGCTTGGCGCCGTGCCCGCGGTTGCTCGCATAAGCACATATAGAACCAGGCGCCCGGTGTCTTCGTTCCGTACCGTGAGAAGCCGGAAAACCGCCAAAGCCATGCCGCTTCATCACACCCGCAAAACCTTTGCCTTTGCTGGTGCCGACAACATCGACATATTTAGTCTCGGAAAAACCCGCGACCGTCAAAAGGTCTCCGACTTTACATCCTTCCTCGGACCCTGATATACGCATTTCCCGGACAAATCTCTTAGGCACAGTATTCGCCTTGCTTGCGTGCCCAATTTCAGGTTTTTTCCTTCGCGATTCTTTCACGTCATCAAAGCCCATCTGCACCGCCGCATAACCTTCTTTGTCTGCGCTTTTCACCGAAAGCACGCAGCACGGCCCGGCCTGTATGACTGTAACCGGCTGTAAACCGCCGTTCGAATCATACACCTGCGTCATACCAACCTTTTTACCCAATAACATTACCATTGCTGCCAACCCGCATTGCGCCATCGACACATACGACCGTTACGCCTTTATTTGTACAAAAACGCTTGCCGGAACCACCAACTGGCTGAGCACTTCCACGGTTCGCGCATTGGCCTCGTGAATGTCAATCAGCCGCTTGTGAGTCCTTAATTCGAACTGCTCACGTGATTTCTTATCTACGTGAGGACTTCGCAGAACAGTATATCTTTCGATGCGCGTAGGCAGCGGTACAGGACCGCTGACCCGTGCATTTGTCCGTCGCGCATGTTCCACTATCTCTTTAGCCGATGCGTCCAGTGCCCTGTGGTCATATGCCTCCATCCGAATCCTTATTTTCTGGCCTTCAACAGCCATAGCTTGTCCTCTAAACCGTTTCTTTTGTTATTTCAGACCACTTTTGTTATTTCAGACCACCAATGCCCGTACCAAACCGTCGTACTCAACCACGTCTGACTGCCGGTTTTCTCGGCAAATACGGTGCAAAAAGTTCCCTGAATTTATATACTTTTTTTGCTCTCTACCGGTTTCGTCTTGCTTTTTTCTGGCAGGAAAGGCCTTTTCAAAAGCAAACTCGCCAGTAAAACACGCCTCTTTTGCTTTCTACTTCGCCTTCCTTAAATAAGGGCCAGGGCTTCAGGGCCTGTCCGCAGCCCATCTGCAGCCATCGCTAACCGCAGTCCAGCCCTTGAGTTATAAACAAAGGCTCTTTGACTGTCTGTCCACAGATATGTCACAGCCCAACTGGTAATCGCAATGTCGTCTTCTGACAATGCTCGCTACGACCGAAAAACCTATAACATAACAGCAAAATAAAAAACTGTCAATGCAATAAAACTAAAAAATTCCGGCAAAAACACACCTAAAGAATAATTTGCCTGGTAAGTTGTTCCGGCACCTTTTCGTAGCTGAAAGGCTCTAAGGTAAACGTGCCCCTGCCGCCCGTAATGCTTCTGATTTCGCTGGAGTAGCCGAACATCTCAACCAAAGGCACCTTGGCATCAATTATCCGCATATTTGCGTGGCTTCGCGTATCCCTGATTACTCCCCTTTTGGCCAAAAGACTGCCCTGAATAGCGCCAAAAAAGGCCTCCGGAACCGCCGCCTGAAGCCACATTACCGGCTCAAGCAAAACCGGCCCCGCACCTTCCAGCGCTTTTTCCAAAGCTATGGCCCCTGCATGCTCGAAAGCCAGGTCCGAACTATCCACCGTATGATACGAGCCGTCTATCAGCGTGACCTTCACCCCCACCACCGGATACCCTGCCAGAACTCCGCTGCCAAGCGCGTCACGCACCCCCCTTTCCACACCGCCTATATACTGTCTGGGAATTTTATCCCCACCGGCTTTATTCTCGAATTCAATTTCCCTCCTGTGCAGTCCTTCTTCAGTCAGCAGCGGCTCTATAACCACTACAACGTGACCATATTGCCCGTGGCCGCCAAGCTGACGGATAAACTTGCCTTCGCCCTGTGACGCACCCGTAATCGCTTCTTTGTACGCCACTTTCGGCCTGCCGACCCTGATTTCAAGCCCCTTTTCCTTGACCAGTTTGTGCTGCAGCACCTCCAGGTGCAGCTCGCCCATACCGCTGATGAGCGTCTGGCCTGTCTCACTATCCACTTTGCAGTCAAATGTCGGGTCCTCACGCCTTAAATCAGCTAAGGCCTCCGACAGCTTCGACTTCTCTGCTGCTGTGGCCGGCTCTATCGACATACTGATTACCGTATCCGGAAACCCGATATTCGGCAGGCAAACTGCCTTCCTGGTGTCACAAATCGTGTCCCCCGTCAGAGCGTGCTTCATACCCACCACTGCAACAATGTCACCGGCCCCTGCCGAGGTCACAAGCTTGCGCTCTTTTGCGTGCATCTCGAATATTCTGGTAATATTCTCCCGTTTGTTCCGAGTAACATCCAGGACCCTGCTGCCGGGTTTCAGCGTCCCCTGGTAAATACGAACAAAACTCAAATCCCCGTGTACATCGGTGCTTATCTTGAATACAAGACCCACCAGACTGCCGCTGCGGTCACACTTGACCGCAATTTTTTCGTTTTCATCGTCCGGCTTATGTCCCATTATTGCCGGCTTATCCAGCGGCGAAGGCAGGTAAGCCACCACACCGTCCAGTAAACGCTGTACCCCGATATACTTCAGCGCCGAGCCTACAAATAAAGGATGAAGCTGGCTCTCTAACGTACCCTTTCTCACCGCCCTGCGAATCATATCCGCTTCAATGCCCTTATCGTGCACATATCGGTCCATAAGTTCCTCATCGTGCTCGGCAGCCAGCTCAACCATCCTGTGACGATGCTGTTGCGCCGCTTTTTCCAGGCCGGCCGGGATTTCTGTCTCTTCAAAAGCTGCCCCCAGTTGCTCGACCTTGTAAAAAACCGCTTTCATTTCCACAAGGTCTATTATGCCCCTGAACGAGCTTTCAGAGCCTATGGGCAGTTGTAAAAGAATGGGGTTGGCAATAAGCCTTTCGCGGATACTGGCAACAGCCATCTCAAAATCCGCCCCGACTTTGTCCATCTTGTTGATAAAGCACAGGCACGGCAGGTTGTATTTCTGACCCTGTCTCCACACCGTCTCACTCTGGGCCTGCACTCCCTCGCTGCCGTCAAAAACGGCCACCGCACCGTCAAGGACCCGCAGGCATCGTTCGACTTCCGCGGTAAAATCGATGTGCCCCGGTGTATCTATGAGGTTGATTTCAAAACCCTTCCACGGACACTTCGTAGCCGCTAACGTTATGGTAATACCCCTTTTCTGTTCTTCTTCCATATAATCCATCACCGCCGTACCTTCGTGTACTTCGCCCATCTTGTACGTCTTGCCCGCATAGTAAAGTATCCGCTCGGTGACGGTCGTTTTGCCGGCATCTATGTGCGCGATAATGCCTATATTCCGCAGTTTTGCCAGGACACTGGACATTACACAAACCTTGTATCGAATAAAACCGGCGATTGAGCCTCAAAAAAACATGTATATAAAAAAATGGCCACGGTCTAGCTCGCCTAACATACCGTGGCTCTTGTCAAAACTCGTATTACCAGGCAAACCGCGCAAACGCCTTGTTTGCATCAGCCATTCTGTGGACGTTTTCGCGTGTGGTCATCGCTTCGCCACGCTCGTTAAACGCATCAACCAGCTCGGCTGCAAGTCGCTCACACATAGGTTTACCCTTCTTGCCCCTGGCGGACTGGATTATCCACCGAAAAGCCAATGCCTGCTGACGTTTCGGATTCACCTGCATCGGCACCTGATAACTGGCTCCCCCAATACGCTTGCTCCGAACCTCAAGCAGAGGTTTTACGTTGTTCACCGCCTTTTCGAATATTTCCAGCGGCTCGGCGTCCTTGACCTTTTTCGATACTATATCCATAGCCGAGTAGAATACGTGCTCGCCCACACTTTTCTTTCCCTCAAACATCAGGCAGTTAATGAACTTTGAAACCAGCTTGCTGCCGTATCTGGCATCGGCTTTCAGTTGCCGACCCGAGAAGGTAAATTTCTTGGCCATTATTTCGTTCCTCGTCGCTTTTGGCCCGCCGTTCGTTCACTGCGCCGCGCACACGGGCACTGCTGATTATTTTGCCCTTTTTGCACCGTATTTACTTCTGCCCTGTTTGCGACCGCCCACACCCGCACAATCAAGAACACCGCGGATAATATGGTACCGCACACCAGGCAAATCTCTGACTCGTCCCCCGCGAATCATCACCGTACTGTGCTCCTGCAGATTGTGGTCGATACCGGGTATATAAGCCACAACCTCTTTGCCGTTGGTCATCCTCACACGCGCGATTTTCCGCAGAGCCGAGTTGGGCTTTTTCGGAGGCTGAGTCCTGACCACTAAGCACACCGCTCTTTTCTGAGGACAACCGCTTATGTCCGATACGCGTTTGCGACCTTTCGATTTCTTCCTCGGCCGCTTTACCAGCTGATTTATTGTAGCCATGATTCTCCGACTGTTTATTGTTTTCGCTGATTACTCTATCCCAAGCGCTTCTCTGACCGCCGCATCCGCCCTGACCTGCGTTTCCTTGGCTTCTTTAGCCTCGGCAAATTCCTTCGGCAACGGTGGTTGAGCAAGATGCTTTACCTTCATTTCCAGGTACGGCTTGAATGCCGTGCCTGCCGGTATTAAATGACCGAGTATCACGTTTTCCTTCAAACCGCAAAGATTATCTATTCTACCAGCCAACGACGCTTCCGTCAAGACCTTAGTGGTCTGCTGGAAACTGGCCGCGGCAATGAAGCTGTCCGACTGAAGTGAAGCCTTCGTTATTCCCAAAAGCAGGGTATTGGCAGTTGCAGACTTGGGCTTTTTGCCCTTTGCCGCCGCGCCGCCCAGTTTCTCTATCTTTTCGTTAATATCGCCAAGCTGTTCTTTGCTTATAATCTGACCTTTTTCCAGCTCGGTCGCATCGCCGCTGCCGGCAATTCTCACACTTTTGGATAACCTGTCGTTCTCTCTGCGAAACCCGAATTTATCGATTACCTCACCCGGCAAAAACGAACTGTCGCCGACCGACTCAATCTCAACCTTGCGCATCATCTGGGTACAGATAATCTCGATATGCTTGTCGTCTATGTTGACGTTTTGTGAACGATACACACTCTGAATTTCCTCGGTCAAATACTTCTGCAGCGCTTCCTCACCCTTGATACGCAGAATATCGTGCGGAACCAGCGGCCCGTCCGTAAGCGAATCGCCGGCTTTTACATAATCGTTGGCGTGCACGTTCAGGTGCCTGTCTCTGGGAACGTGGTGTTCTTTCTCCATACCGCTTTCGCTGCGGACTACTATTGTCATCTTACCCTTGCGCCTGTCGCTTCTAAGCTCGACGCGTCCGCTTATCTCTGCCATCACGGCGGGGTCTTTCGGTTTACGGGCCTCGAAAACCTCCGTCACTCTCGGCAGTCCGCCCGTAATATCCTGGGTACCGCCGGTGGCCCTGGGGCGGTGAGCCAGAAGCTGGCCCGCCTGAACCTCTTGTCCCTCATTGACCTCAATTCTGGCACCGGCAGGAAGATAATGCACGTCAAGAATCTTCCCGTTGGAATCTTCTATGATAATTTGTGGATGCTTGTCGCCCTTATGCTCGATTACGACCGGTTTACCCAACTGTCCCTTTCGTTCTTCCTCGAGGCGAATCGTCTCGCCATCTACAATATCCACAAAACTGATTATACCGGAAACCTCCGCCAATATCGGCGTGCGGTGCGGGTCCCACGAGAACATCCTCTGACCACTATCGACCCGGTCCCCATCGTTAACCTGGACAATTGCACCGTAAGGCACTTTGTATTTCTCAATCTCGCGATCTTTATCGTCGAGAAGTGCCATCTCTCCGCTGCGCTTCAGCACTATCCCTCTTGACCTGACAGGCCTCTTTCTCTTCGGGTCCTTTTCTTGTTCAAGGACATCACCCCGGAACTTCTCGCCTTCAGACTCAAAGTCCATGGAACCCGCCACCGGGTCCGGAACAACACCCAGATCTCTAAAGCGAACTTTACCGTCAGCGTCTGCCTTCTGGTCGCTCTCGAGAATGGCTCGAGAGGCAATTCCGCCGGTATGAAACGTCCGCAGTGTCAGCTGTGTGCCCGGCTCTCCAATCGACTGTGCGGCCACTATGCCCACGGCCATACCCTCTTCGACAAGTGTACCCGTGCTCAAATCGTTGCCGTAACACTTGGCACATATGCCGAACGAACTGTCACAGGTCAGCGGGCTTCTGACCCTGACCGCGTCCAGACCAAGTGCTTCGATTTTCGCCGCCGCATCAGCTGTTATAACATCGTTCTCATGAACAATCATTTCGTCGGTTATCGGGTTACGAATATTATCCCTGGCTGTTCTGCCTGTAATAAGCTTGTTCAGCGGCATGTCCTCCTGGTCGCCTTTACTGATTGTGTTTTTGGTAATGCCCTGCAGTGTCCCGCAGTCGTACTCGGTGACAATCACGTTTTGTGCCACATCGATAAGTTTTCTCGTCAGATAACCGCTGTTGGCCGTCTTCAAGGCCGTATCAGCCAGACCTTTGCGCGCACCGTGCGTTGAACTGAAGTACTCCAGAACACTCAAACCCTCACGGAAGTTCGATTTGATGGGTGTTTCGATAATTTCGCCGCTGGGCTTGGCCATCAATGCACGCATGCCCGCAAGCTGTTGAATCTGGTCCACGCTGCCTCGTGCGCCCGAATCGGTCATCAGAAATATGGGATTTATTTCAGCACCGACACGCCCCGAACTTTCGGCTTCTGCCTGAACAGGTGATTCCTTCAGACTCTTCATCATTTCGTTGGTCACTGCCACCCTTGCGTGCGTCCAGGCATCGATAACCTGGTTATACCTTTCCCTCTCTGTAAGAACACCGGATTGATAATTCTTGTGGATTTGTGTGACCTTGCGTTCGGTTTCTTTGATAATCCTTCCTTTTTGAGCAGGTATCTTCAAATCCGTTAATCCGAAGCTCAGGCCCCCCAGCGTGGCGTACTTGAATCCCAGGTCCTTTATCCTGTCAAGCAGGTCCACCGTCTCGGCATTGCCGGCAATCTCAA
>Ga0307378_10006553_pt1 | contig 15895 bp, 12 predicted proteins | sample UN1MG_FD_202238 | JGI IMG/M metagenome (GOLD analysis project Ga0307378, IMG submission 202238) | Soil microbial communities from Risofladan, Vaasa, Finland - UN-1 | ecosystem: Environmental > Terrestrial > Soil > Coastal area > Acid sulfate soil | place: Finland: Risofladan, Vaasa | collected... | reverse complement strand
AACCTGGGCCTTGACCAGAGAACTACGCGCACGGATAACGTCCGTGACACTGGCACCGTTGATATGGGCTATCACTACGGTCGCGGCGAGGTCGAACCCGCTATCCATGGCTCGCTGAACGCAGCCCACTTTTCGCCTGCTGATCTTTTGATTGCCTCTGTCGAGGCGGAGAACCCTGGCAATGCAGTATCTGTGGACGTCTATCTCGGCTTCATCCTGCCGGACGGCACGCTTCTCTGTTATGTCGGCACCGGCTTTGCTGGTGACACCGTCCCCTGGCTTGAGGCGGTCTCGCTTCCGGGAGGGTTCCATTATGGGCCGGCCGAGGTCTTCCGGCTGAACGTCCCAGACGGCGCGCCAGCAGGCGACTACATGTTCGGAGCAGTGCTCTCAAAGCCGGGCCGATTGGAGTTCATTGGCCAGCCGAGCTTGTTTCCGTTCACTATCACCGGGTGATCGGCTGCTAAGAACGCTTCTTTCAAAGGTCTCTCGGTTGAGGACTGTTCGCGTTCGGATCGGGCGGGGTTGAGCGTGCGGCGCTGGGCCCGAGCCTGTCATGCACGGGCTTCGGCGGCTCAGTTAGCTGCTAGTCGAAAGTCGAAAGTCAGAGGACGAGGGGCGGAGCGTTTCCGCCCTTTTCCTTTTTCCCTCTTGTATGTTGTCTTTCATGCTTCTATGTAACTATCTTAGCTATTGTTTTGAGTCTTGGGGTGTTGGTCATTGTGCGCGCCCCGAGCAGGCTGCGGCGAGCCCGTTTTTCCCTTGGTCCCTCGTGAGACCGTGGAAAAGTGTGGGCCACCACAGCCTAATTGGATATAACCCGCACAATCACTTGGGCCAACCAAGCCCGTATTTGCAGGGAAGGGTTCGCCAATGATCACTGATCACACTCTCTCCGTTCTCGGTATTGACCTCTCCAAAAACTCGCTCGATGCCTGCCTGCTCCCACAAGGCCGTTCATGGCACGTGAGCAATGACCCAGATTCCCTCGCTGAATGGGTCAGCCAACTCCCCCCAGCATAAGCCTCGTCGTTATGGAAGCCAGCGGAGGCCTCCAAAACCTCCCCGCCGCCGCTCTTACAAACGCGAATTTCCCCGTCGCTGTCGTCAATCCCAAACAGGTCCGAGACTTCACCAAAGCTTCCGGCCAACACGCCAAAACCGACGTATTCGATGCTCATAAGATTGCTCAGTTCGGCGTCAAAATGCAACCCTCCCCTCGCCAGTTACCAGACGAGGCGCAGGCCCTGCTGGCTGAATTGCTCGTCCGACGACGCCAATTGGTCCAGAATCGCGTCGCAGAACTAAATCGCCTGAAAACCGGGCACGCAGAGCCGATTCGCCGAAACATCGAGGTACACATAGAGTCGATTGAAACGTTGCTCCGCGAGATCGACAGCGACATCGATGAGCAGGTCCGTAATAGCCCGATGTGGCGTGTCAACGAGGAATTGCTCACCAGCATCCGAGGCGTCGGGACGACGACCGCCCGAGTGCTGCTGGGCCAACTGCCCGAACTTGGCCGCCTTCCACGCCGTAAGCTCGCTGCCCTGGCAGGTCTGGCGCCATTCTCTCGCGATAGCGGCCAATGGTGTGGAAAACGCTTCATTTGTGTAGGCCGAGCACGCGTCCGGGCATCGCTCTACATGGCCGCTCTATGCGCCTCACGATACAATCCTGTCCTATCCTGCTTCTATTCTCGGCTGATTGAGAACGGCAAGCCCCAAAAACTCGCCTTGACAGCAGTCATGCGACGACTGCTCACAATCTTGAACGCTATCATCCGAGACCAAAAACCCTGGTGTAACTGCACAATAAACCCTTGACCTCAAACACAGTCACTTTCCCGAAGGCCTCGCACTTGACAAGATCGGCGGCGTTTTGCACAGTTGCCGGTGCTCAATGAGACAGGATTCATTCGTAGGAGAGGTGTCCGAGAGGCCGAAGGAGCTCGCCTGCTAAGCGAGTAAGCGTCTTAAAGCGCTTCCAGGGTTCGAATCCCTGCCTCTCCGCCAACCGCCAACTGCCAACCGCCAACGGATGAAGGATGAATAATGTGTCCAGCCGAAATCTGATAACAACTTTGTAAGGGCGCCATGCTGCCAGAAGATAACGACACGATTGCCGCGATTTCGACCGGCCCCGGAGTCGGTGCGATAGGGCTGGTGAGGCTCTCTGGGCCCGACTCGATAGCCGCCGCGGACCGCGTCTTCATTGGGTCCAAGAGCCCGAGCGAGATGGACCATTCGACAGTTCAGTTTGGCAGAATTGTTCGGGACGGGGCGGTTTTGGACGAGGTGATGCTGACGGTGCTGCGCTCACCTCGCTCCTATACGGGGGAGGACATGGTCGAGATAAGCTGCCACGGCAATCCACTGGTTCTGAAGGACGTTCTCTCCGCCGTGATAGAGACCGGGGCGAGACTTGCGACGGGAGGTGAGTTCACGAGGCGCGCGTTCTTGCGGGGCAAGATGGACCTGTGTCAGGCAGAGGCCGTGATGGAGCTTTTGTCAGCACAGACCCAGGAGGCCAAGCGAGTGGCGCTCTCACAGGTTCGGGGGAGGACGTCCACGGAGGTCGCGCGACTGCGCGAACAGGTGATACAGGTGAAGGCGGAGCTGGACGCCTCGATCGATTTTCCGGAGGACGTTACTGACGAGGCGTTGATGCGCCGTGATGCGAAGCGAGAAGGCTCCGGCGTGGAATTGCTGTCGGACACGGCTCGGCAGCTCGAGGCGATGATCGCGGCGTTTACCGCAAGCCAGCAAGTGCAGAAGCTGCCAACAGCTGCGATAGTCGGCAAGGTGAACGTGGGGAAGTCAACAATCCTAAACGCGCTGCTTGCCGAGGACCGGGTGATAACAAGCGAGGCTCCGGGAACCACCCGGGACAGGATCGACGTTGACGTCGCCCTTTTGTCAGGACGTAGAATGCGACTCAGCGACACCGCGGGGCTAGGCGTTCCCAGGGATGAGCTCGATGCCAAGGCGCGAGCCAAGATGGAAGGTGCAGCCCGCGACGCGGACGTTCTGGTGATGGTCTTCGACGCCTCGTCACCGCTTGGGGATGAGGACGTGCAGCTCGTTGAAACGTGGGGCGGAAGACCTGCCGTGCTGGTTTTGAACAAGATCGACCTAGGCGAGCGTTGGGACCCGAGCGTTCTTGTGGCCAGGTGCGAGGACTTGGCGGCAGCGCCGGTGGTCCTGACGTGCGCGATTTCGGGTTTTGGACTCGACGAGCTGGAGGCGGCGCTGGATAAGTTGCTTTGCGCTCTGCTGCCAAAGATGCGAAGCGAGGCCTGCGTTGTGGGGACAGTCAGAAATGAGCGGCTGCTTCGGAAGGCACGGGATGCGATCAACACAGCGATCAGGGCGTCCCAGGCCGGCTCGTGGCCGGAGTTTGCCAGCAGCGATCTGGGCGAGGCTCTCACCGCCCTTAACGAGTTTTTGGGCATAGACGTGGGGGTTGATATACTTGATGAGATATTCTCGCGATTCTGCATCGGGAAGTGAACGGTTCGCAGCTGTCAGCCGTAGGGGAGCTCGGGACGCGCGAGCTGGCCGGAGATGTTTGCAGTAAAATGATTTATGGGAGCCGAGACACTCGGCAGGGATGATGAGCGCTTCGTATGACGTTGTAGTGGTTGGAGCCGGGCACGCTGGCTGCGAGGCGGCGCTTGCTGCCGCCAGGATGGGTTGCTCCGTTCTGCTTGTTACGCTGAACGCCGACAAGGTGGCCGCGATGTCCTGTAATCCAGCGATAGGCGGCATTGGGAAGGGGCATATCGTTCGGGAGATCGATGCTCTCGGCGGCCAGATGGCTCAGGTTATTGACCAGACAGGCATTCAGTTTCGATTGCTCAACAGGCGGAAAGGCCCGGCGGTTCGCGGTCCGCGCGCGCAGGCGGACAAGGCTGGCTACTCCAGGCGGTTCAAGCAGGTGATCGAGTTGCAGGAGCGGCTTGACTTGGTGCAGGACGAGGTGATCGAACTTCTAGCTTCTTCCGGCCGCGTGGAGGGTGTCCGATGCTTGTTCAGGGGTAACATCGCGGCCAAATCGGTCATCGTCTCGGCCGGGACGTTCCTTGCCGGGATGATGCACATCGGGACCGATTCGTTTGCCGGCGGGCGCCTCGGCGATCCGTCCTCGAGCGAGCTCGGCAAGTCGCTGAAGCGGCTGGGGTTTGAGCTGCTGCGGCTAAAGACAGGGACGCCCCCGAGGTTGGACGGCCGGACGATTGATTTCGAGAGGCTGGCGCCTCAGTCAGGGGACGAGCCGCCGCCGAAGTTCTCCTTTGTCATCCCAGAGTGCAACGGCAACAAAGTGAATTGCTACCTCGCAAGGACCACACCAGAGTGCCACAGAATAATACGTGAGAATCTCGAGCGTTCGGCTCTGTTTTCGGGCAAGATCACGGGCGTCGGCATCCGGTATTGCCCATCGATCGAGGACAAGATCAGGAAGTTCCCACATCGCGAGGCGCATCACATATTCATAGAGCCTGAGGGCCTTACGACGGACGAATACTATGCGAACGGTTTCGCAACGAGCCTTCCTTATGATGTTCAGGTTGCGATGCTCAGGGCGGTTCCGGGCCTTGAGGAGGTCAAGATCACGCGCCCTGGCTATGCGATAGAGTATGACTTCATTCAGCCTACGAACCTTCATCCCTGGCTTGAAACTCGCCGCATAGCCGGGCTGTTTCTCGCCGGCCAGATCAACGGCACCTCCGGTTACGAGGAGGCGGCTGGCCAGGGCCTTATCGCTGGGCTCAACGCCGCACTGAAAGCTCGAGGCGACAAGCCTTTCGTCATCTCCCGGCGAGAGGCCTACATCGGAGTGATGATCGACGACCTCGTTACCTTAGGTTGCAGAGAGCCCTATCGAATGTTCACCGCGCGCTCAGAGCATCGCCTGCTGCTCGCTGCGGCCACAGCGGACGAGCGGCTGATGGGCTACGGGCATCAATTTGGCCTGATAACCGACGAGGCTTATGGCTATATGATGGAGAGAAAGAAGGCGAGAGAGCGGGAGATGCACACCCTCAGAAGAGCGCATACTAAAGGCCGACACGCCGAATTCGCCGGGGCAAGCCTGCTTGAACTTCTGAGGCGCCCCGAGTTCCGCTACGCCGACCTGACCGACAGGTTCGGTTTTGAATCGAACCTATCGCAGGCCGACCGCGATATTCTAGAGATGCACGTCAAGTATGAGGGCTATATCAGGCGAGAGGAGAGTCAGCTGGCTGACGCGGCGAAGCTCGACAGGATCAAGATCCCCACGGACACCGATTTTGAATGCGTGCCCGGTCTCCGAGCCGAGATCAAGGAACGACTTGCCGAGTTAAGGCCGGAGACTCTCGGTGCGGCCAGAAGAATCCCCGGCATGACGCCGGCTGCGATATCAGTCCTTTCCATACATATCGCTGGCCGCGGGAACCTGGGCGGCACATCTGAAGCCGACGAACTGGTCCCAGTCGTCCGGCGCCCTCCAATCTCGACAGGATGACCTGATGTCCCACGTGGGGCTGTCGTAGGAGCCGCCGCGGACAACCTTTATTGTCCCAAGTTCCGGGCCCGTTGGGTTTTCGTGAGGCGATGCTTGGTAGTAATCCGACGCGTACCAATCGGAGCAGAACTCCCAGACGTTGCCGGCCATGTCATAGCAGCCGTAAGGGCTTTTGCCGTTGCCTGTGCCAGGGTTAAGGCCGTTGTAATACCCTACTAGCGAGGTGTATTGGAAACCGTCCGCGTCGGCCGCAGCGTCCTTCGCGTGGAGATTGGCGAACCACAAGCCGCCGTAGTTCGGCAGACCGTCTCCCCAGGGAAACATCCGGTGCGTGGGCCCCTTGGCCGCCTTCTCCCACTGCGCCTCGGTGGGGAGCAACTTGCCAGTCCACAAGCAATAGGCCTGCGACTCTTGCTGAGATATGCCGATCACAGGTTGGTCAGGCTGGTTGAAATTATCATCATCCCAGAAGGCCGGCTCCAGGTTGCCCGTGTCCAGCACGAACTCCCTGTACTGGCTGTTGGTGACCGGGTAGCGGTCGATGTAATAACTGTCCAGCCAAACCTGATGCACCGGCGTCTCATCGCTCATGGTGCCGTTCTCCGTGCTCCCCATTGCGAACTCGCCGGCCGGCACGAGAACCATTCCCGAAGGAGCCTGCGCCGAATCGACCGTGATGGTTATTATGTCCCAAGCCATCTGACCCCTGGAATCTCTGGCAAGGGCAATGCAGTAGTAACGGCCTTCACTGGTATATGTGAACTCCGGCGACCTTGCTGTGTCATCAACCTTGCCATCACCCTGAAAGTCCCATTCGTAGGTGTACGGCTCGAAACCGCCCTCGGCTATCACCATGAACGACACGCTAAGCGGGGCGTTGCCTGAATCGGGATCAGCCACGGCCTCCACGGACATCTTGGCCGACACATTTATCGTGAGGTAATCATAGGCCTGCGTCCCATCAGCATCGACGACGGCGAGCACCGCCTCGAACATCCCCGGCGCCTCGTAATCGTGCTGGACGTCCTGGCCTTGAGATTCGAATATGCCGTCCGACTCAAAGTCCCAATAAAATTTGTAGGGAGCAATACCGCCGGTCGCATCTCCGTGGAAACTGACGTTCAGCGGCGCCGAGCCGCGCATCGGGTCGGCGCTGGCAAAAGCTGCAAGCGGCGGCGACGTGCTGATCACATTTACCGAGACCTGGCCGTAGTCCCCGAAGATAGTCGTCTCGCCAGCCCTCGTGAGGACGCCATACCAGGTGTAGATCCCGAGCGGCGATGCCTCAGCAACCTGCATCTCGAAGAGCATAGTTGGGTCCAGACTGAACTGTGCCGGAAGCGTAACCGTGAGCAATTCGGGCCTTGTCGTGAAGCTTGGCCAGAACAGGTAGGCTCCGCCCGGCGTCCTCAGAATTAGATAAAAATCGACCTCGACCTCCTGATCGGGGTTCTCCGCGCTGACCCAGATCTGAAAATCGTCCCCCCGGTGCAACTCCAGCTTGTCGGCATAAACCTGAACAGAAGGCGCAGCCGCCGCAGAAATCGCAACAGTCAGCACAAGTAAACTGGCGAAAATTACAGATACAGGCAATAATCTAGTCATTAAATAGCACCTCTTTGACGCAGCAAGTCAAAAACAGAATCGACCAAAATCTCTATAAGGATTTTTACTAATTCTGTGGCTTATGTCAAACATCGTGCGCCATCCCCGCCTTGACTGAACCGCCCGATATCAATAGTCTTGGCCGCGATAAGTGCGATTTGAATGGGCTATTGCTGACGAGGGGTTCGTGGACATTTTTCTCTGGCTTCTGTTTGCGATTTCGACCGCCATAATTGCCTCGGTTCTCGTCTTTTATTCCTGTTTGGTCAGATGGTTGGCCCGGCGCAGAAGCCCGATTGAGAGCGTGGTGCCCGACGAGTGGCCGACCGTGGCGATCTTGGTGCCGGTCTTCAACGAGGAGAAGTTCATAAAGCAGAAGCTCGAGAACATTCTTCAAATCGATTATCCAAAGGATAAGCTGGCTTATCTCGTGGTTGACAACGGCTCAACCGACGAGACAGCCAACATAGTGCGGCGATACCCAGTAACCCTCTTGCAGTGCGAGCGCGGCAAGAACAAGGCGATCAACGCTGGACTTGCCGCGACCGACGCTGAGATAGTCATCGTGAGCGATGTTGACACGACTGTTGAGCCTAGTGCGGTCAAGGAGGTTGTTGGGATGCTGCACGACGACATCGGGGCGGTATCCGGGCTGGTGACGCTCCAGAAGGAGAAAATACCATACATGAGAAGCAAACTCCGGTTTCATGTCTCGGACTGGGAGATGAGATACACAGAGGGCCTGATCGATTCTGCGTGTAGCCTCGATGGGCGTTTCTTGGCGTTTCGGCATAGTCTAGTCCCCAGGCTGCCTGACGAGGCGATCATCGACGATTTGGAGATCACATTCATCGTTAGGAAGCAGGGCTATCGGTGCGTTGTGTCCAAGAGCACGCTCGTCTTGGAGAGCTGTCCAGAGACAATGTGGGCGGAGATGGTGCAGATCAGGCGTCGGGTCTGCACTACGCTGGTTACTATGGCTCATTACTGGACGATGCTTGGGAACCCGCGCTACGGGTTCTTCGGAGCAATTACTCAGCCGTTTAGGAGGGCGTTTGCGCTCACGCTGCCTGCTTTCGTGGTCTTTGATCTGGTGTTCTTGAGCTGCAAGTTTGGGCCATGGGTGTTGTGGATAGCTTTGGGAGGGGCCATTCTGCTCATCGCTCTGGGAGAGGTATTCTCCTTCTTGCAGTTCGCCGGAATAATTCTCGGGTGGTTTCAAGTAATGTTGGGGCGCGTGAAGCCAGGCGGACTATGGCAGCGCATCCAGAGGAACAGCTGAGTGCGTGTTCTGTTTCTTTACCCTTATGCGGCTGGGAGCGTTGCCAGCTTTGTTCGGCCCGCTAACATAATAAAGCGGCTTCTTGCGAGCGGCGTCAAGATAACGCTGGCTACGGTGTGCCACCTGCGCCGCGCCTCGACTGACATCAACCTGTCATTGCTTGAGTTTCCTTATGTCAAGAGCGTTCCGCATGTGCGACTGTTTGCCGAGAGGGGGGCGATCTTGAGAAATGCTCTGATCGTAAATCGCTTGCTTAGGTCGCACGACATCATTCACCTTCAGAAGTGTCATCCCACTGTATCTATTCCGGCCACGATCGCGTCAGCCCTCAGCGGCAAGCCTCTCCACTACGACTGGGATGACAACGAGACAGAGATACTTAAGAGCATGGTCTCCGATGGAGGGGCGAGCGTTGCGCAGTTTAGGGAGTTTGCATTCGTCGAGCGGCGACTCGTGCAGCTTGTTGATACAATCTCGGCTGCAAGCCAGCGGCTTAGGTCTCTCGCCCTGGAATACGGCGCGCCCCCCGAGGCCGTGTTTGACGCCCCGGTGGGGGCGGACCTCTCGCTCTTTGCGCCTCGCAGGTTCGGGCGGGAGAAGCTCGATTCTCTGGGGGTGAGGCCACCTATGGTTCTGTATCAGGGGCAGCTTGAGGAGGCGTCGTTTGCGGAGGCATTCATCAAGTCTGCTGCGCAGGTGACAGACGCTATTCCCGAAGCGCAGTTCTTGGTGGTTGGGGGAGGCGCAAAGCTAAAACGGCTTCGCGAGCTTGCAATGGCGAGCAGCGTGCCGGTGACATTCACAGGATACATATCGCACAGGAGGGTGGCGGACTATGTAAGTGCAGCGGCGGTATGTGTCGCGACATTTCCTGACACAGAGCTTGCGCGGTGCAAAAGCCCGCTGAAAATAGCGGAATACCTGGCGTCTGGCAGCGCGATCGTCGCGAGCGAGGTGGGGGATGTTGCGAGGATGGTCTCAGGTGCGGGCGTTTTGGTGCCACCGAGTGACATTGGCGGTCTTGCGGAGGGGATAGTGTCGTTGCTGCGAGATTCCAAACGGAGGGCGAAGTTGGGGGTGTTGGCAAGGAAGCGAGCGGAGCAGGAGTTCAACTGGGAGAGAACGACCGCGAGCATTCTGTCGGCATATAGGCAGGCGCTTGAACACCGGAGAAGGGCTCAGGCTAGTCCATGGGCAATGTCCGGGGAGGCTCGTCATTGAGTGGCTGTCCCAGCTGGTGCAACGTAAGCGCCTTGCGATACATCTTTTTTGCCTCGTCCTGCTCACCCAGCTCATAAAGGACGTCCGACAGGCGTTTGTAGTTGGCCGCTGTTTGGGACAGGAAAAGGGCCTTCTCGTAACAGCCCTTGGCGCGAAGTAGCGAGTCCGGGCCGCCCTGTTCCTTGTAGATCTTACCGATCATCGTGAGCGCTCTGGCGTGTTCGTGCGGGTGTTGATGCTCTATGTAGCGTCGCAGCACGTTGCTAAAGGCTCCAATGGCGCGGTCGTATTGCTTTGCAGCAAGCCATACCACTCCCTCCGAGTAGTTATCTCCAACCTGAGAGAACAGCTCCGCAGCGTCCTTGTATTTTCCCAGACGGGCGTTGAGCACAGCCAGTGCCCTTCTAAAGTTGAAATCCCCCTTGAAGAACTTCAGGCCCTCCTTAAACACGCTCTTTGCCTCGTCGTTTGAGCCAATGTAATAGTAGCCCTTTCCGATGTTCAAAAGGACTTTTTTCGCACCGAGTGGGTCGGTCGCCAAGACCTCGAAGTATCTCTCATACAGCCGGTGCAGGATGACCGCCGCTGACCATGGCGGAAAGCGCAATGGTGCCCCAGCGGCCCAGGGAGCTTGAGCGGCACCAGGGCCTACTACCATTATAGATGGCCCAACATCTCCTTTCAAATGCGCAATTATCCGCCTTTTAAGTGCCTTAGACGGCTTAGAAGCTGGCCGTGCCCGCGCCAGGAATTCATATCTGATCATCCAGTTGCCGGCCTCACCCTCATCCCCCGGAACGAACAGCCATATCGCCTTTGTTAGCACGCTCGGGTCCGTTTGAATCGCGCTCTCCATCATTTCGCTGGCCTCTTCGCTTCTGCCCTGAGCAAAGAGAAACAACGCCCTTGCGGAGTAGTGTTCCCGACCGATCGCTCCAAGTCGGTCGAGCACTACTGCTTTCTGGAAGTGAGTATCCGCTCGTTCTGTGTCCCCTCTCAGCCAGTATAGCCAACCTAGTTTCTCGTGATACTCCGGGTAATCACGTTTTCGGGCAATCGCTTGCCCATAAAGCTCCGTGGCCTCCTTGAAATCGCCTTCCCGGATTTTATCTTCCGCGAGCGCGCCAAAAAACGATGGATTGAGAGAGAGCCGGGTCTCCGCAAGTCCGGGCCAGAAGGTCTTCGACTTGAAGGAGAGCCCAGCCGCGAGAAGCATGCTGACAAGAACCACTGCACAGCCAACGTGAAGCATTTTCGTTCTCATCAGCGCCCCCGGTGTGAACCGGAGCTTGCGCCCTTCTTGCGTCCGCCACACTCTCTCGGCGGCGATCAGCAGGCCCATGCACGCGAAAAGCCCATACTTCCATTCGGACGAGCAGAACTCCAGATCGAAAAGACCATGCACCGCAAAGCCCATGATGGCGGCGACAAGGCCCTGCACGATGCTCGAGAGCGGGCCACGAGGCATAAGCCGGAGAAGCGCTGCCCCGCGCGCGAAGAACGTGGTAAGGAGGAACAGGTACGCGCACAGTCCGGCCACACCCATGCCTTCGGCGATGTCCAGGTATGTGCTGTGAGGATGATATAGAACGCTTTTTCTGACATCTACTTCCAGCACAGTTTCGATGCTATGGCCTATACTTGCGTGCGTATAGTAGTTGTTCATGCCAACACCGACCAGAGGGTGTTCGGCGATGATGCGCTCTGACAGCTTCCAGAAGAAGGCCCGACTGGATAGGCTCAGCGGGTCCGTCATACGCTCGAGCGCGCGCGGAACTATTTGTCCCAAGATGATGAAGACAACTAGCACTGCGCCGACAACTATTGGGGCGACTGTTGCCCAACGTTGTTTTTTGGCCATTGCTCGTGTGCGCTTTCGTCTGCCCATTACCAGAAAAGCGCCCATTGAGGCGACGAAACCCAACCATCCTCCTTTTGAGTAAGAGAACACAAGGCACAAAACCGCTGCAACCACCAGGACGCTGAGCAATGCTGATAACCACCTCCTGAGCCGCGCAACAATCAGGGAGAGCATAAGCGGGATGCTGACGACTAGGTGTCCGGCCAAGCCATTTGGGTCAGAGCCCGGCAGCCATAGCCTATTTTTGAGAGCGAAGCCCAAACTAAAGTGTTGGGACAGGATCCAGATTTTTGACATGCCCAGCAGGCCGAGAACGACCCCAACGCATGCTATTGCGGTAGTTGCGCGGACGAGGTCTCGCCTGGTCCGGGTCGTTCCAGCGATAAGCAAGGCTCCGGCGATGCTGGTTGCGATCGAGATAAGTGGCAAGGAGCTGTTGAAGAAGCTAAAGGATGTGATCGTGGAGACCGCGGCCAGACCTAAGAAAGCCATCAACGGCACATCTAGGGGGGAAGGCATCCATATTCTCGAGGTCGCACCTGACCTCGAACGCCAAATGATGCCCAGGATGAGTATAAGCAACGTTCCGTAGCCGTTGAGGTTTGCGGCCCCGTAAACAGGGTATGCAAGGACTATGGACGCAGCGACGCCGAGCGGCAGGAGGTCGCATCCACGATAGAACTCAACGAGCACAGCCAGGAGGACCGCGGAGTGGAACAACAGGACTGGGACCAGCATGTCTGGCTGGTCTTTGAGAGTTTTGGAGTAAAGCGGTAGGATGTGCAGCGCATTTAGTGTAAATACCACCATGAACCCAGTGATTATAGGTAGCAGCGGATCATAGGACCTCTTGAGGACCTGTCCGAGCCCCTGGCAACGGCGCCCTTCGTTTCGGGTCATGGCGCCGATGACAAGGGCGGCGCCAAAGACGCCGAACGTTACAATCCACGTGATGAGCGCGAGGCTCGGTTCCTTTGGGCTGATCACAGCCTCGTATAGGATGAATCCGTATGCTATGAGCAGGAAAGCCCTTTTGCCGAGAGTCGCAAGGGCGCCAGAAGCCCTCATGGGACGGTTATCTCGCCGCCGGGCAATGCTAGTCATCCGCCTCTTGTGTTTGCGCATTAGCTAGCAGCCGGGACAGGTATGAGCCGGCGGACCATAGTGCGAGCAAGAGTGCGAGCAAGAGTGCGAGCAAGCTCACTCTCAAGTTCGGGAACACCGCGGGATCGATCCATTGAACGTCGATCGAGAGAATGGCAAGCACGACCGCCCCCATCTCCATCGCCGTCTTGCATTTGGCCAGGCGGCTCGGGGGTATCACGTCGCCCTTGACGGCGCCCATTTGTCGGATCCCAGATACAGTTATGTCTCTTGCGACCAGCGCGACAACGATCCATGCGGGCACCTTACGGAGTGAGACGAGCGAGATCAGCGCGCCCAAAAGCAGTATCTTGTCGGCAATTGGGTCTAGGAGCGTTCCCAAAGCCGTGATTTGGTTGTAGCGCCTTGCGATTCGGCCGTCGAGCCAGTCCGATCCGGCGGCTATGAGAAAGACCGCAACGGTCACGAATGCGCTGACTCTCAATGGAGAGATCAGCAAAACGACGATGATCGGCGCAAGGAAGATCCTGAAGAGCGTGATGATATTGGGCACGGTAAAGAACGTGGGGCGCATAGTCAGTCTGCCTTGCTCAATCGACTGGACTCAATTACGGCATAACTGATGCCAGAGATGGTCGTCGTGAAGGCAGCTAGCGACCACATTACCCAGAAGAAGTAGTTGGCGGATGGTTGGCCGAACAAATTCACTCCCACGGCGAATAGTGTGCAAACCACTAAACTGAACTGAAGCACCGCTGCGCCCTTACCCCAGAAGTTTGGGGTGATGGTGCAGTCGCACTCGAATAGATAAAGTGCCAGGCCGCCTATGCCGATCAGCAGGTCTTTGCTCACGACTAGTATCGTAAGCCAAAAAGGGACTTTGTCATAATAGGCGAAAGTAACAAGGCTGACCCAGACAATCATCTTGTCAGTGAGCGGATCGAGGAAGGAGCCCAGAGAAGTTACCTGGCGCAACTTTCTAGCAATATAGCCATCAAATGCATCAGCAACGGCCACAGTCGTGAATATCACAATACTGACCCAAAGATATGCATTGCTCTCAACCTTTGAGTAGTACAAAAAGATAAGGTAAAACGGCACAAGAAACATTCGGGATGCCGTTAGTCTGTTAGCCGCGTTCATTGACAACCCTCAATTCAATCCTTAGCTTCAAGCCCTATAATGACGAGCGAACAACACGATGCAATCGCCATCGCAGCTAGGCATACGCTCCGCTAGGGCGACCAGTTGCTTGCCACACAGCAAGTATGGCTCAGTAAAACTTGGCAAATAGCCGATAAATATGCCAGAGGAAATGCAAAAGAAGGTCAAGACAAAGCAACCCTCACGGGAGGGCATGGACGCTCTCTCTACTCGGGACCAGAAGTCCAAGCACCCAAAACCGCTGCCAGCTCGACTCGGTCTGGCAATCATAGTCTCCTTTCTCATCATAGGCTCATTCTGGCTCACTTGGATCAGGATTCTCGAGGAACCTGTCAGCGGCTCAGACATACTCAGGATGCTCTCATATTTCTATAAAGACAGCAACACGTTGCGCATCCCGCATCTCGTCTTCGCCGCGCCGTGTGCTGTCCTGTTGTTGGGCTTTCTAGGCATCCTTTGGAGCTACACCGCTCATAAACACAGGACAAATCTGGCCTACGACATTCTCTTGGCGCTCGTTGCCGTCCTCTCAGGCGCGATCGTTTTTTCTGCGACTTGGCTTGCGTCCAATATGGTGTTTCCGTCAGCGCTCGGCGTCGGTTTCTGGCTTGGGTACCTCGGCTCTGCCTCGCTCTTATGTATCGCACTCGTCTCCGTGGTTGAGCGGCTGGATACCCCGCGTGACTTCGTTCTCTACATACTTGTAAGGCTTGTTGCGGTCGTCTTCAGAGCCTTGCCGAGGCGGGCCGCCATCCGGTTGGGAGAGGGAGTTGCCGCGTTCATACTCACGTTCCTGCGCAAGAGGCGCGAGATAGCACTTCGCAACCTGGGGCTTGTGTTCGGAGATGCGATGAGTATGAGCCAAAAGAAGGACATTGTAAGGAAGAGTTTTAGCAACCTTGGGAGGCTGGTGGGTGAACTCTCGCATCTTGCGGAACTCACTGCAAGGCCCGTGGACGAGCTCTTCGCGTTCGAGAACATCGAGGCCGTCCGGGAGGCGACCGCGGGCGGCAAGGGACTGATCCTTCTGACTGGCCATTTCGGCTGCTGGGAGCTTTCTCAGCTCGGGATGACGAAGGCGGGATTCCCGTTGACGGCTCTGGCAAGGCCTCTTGACAATCGCTTCCTGGACCGATGGATTGGCCGAATGAGAAGGATGACCGGATCAACCATAATCGCCCGCCGACACTCCATGAGAAGGATCGTCTCAGAGCTTAAGGCTGGCAAGATTGTGGCGATTCTGTTTGACCAGAACGTCCACAGGAAGGAGTGCGTCTTTGCGAGGCTTTGCGGTATGAACGTCGCAAGCTCACCTCTTCCCGCCGCACTAAGCCGACTGACGGGGGCGGATGTGGTTTTCGGGGCCGGCGTCCCTTCCCCTGGCTTAAGATACAAGCTGATCTTCTCCGACCGAATACCGAATCAGGCCTGCGACAGCTACGAGGAGTTCCTCACCATCAACACTTCAGCCTACAACGCGGTCTTTGAGCGGTTCATACGTGACTACCCCGAGGCGTGGCTTTGGGTCCATGACCGCTTTAAGGACACGCAAGAGCGCCCAGGTTTTTGGAGCAAGCGGCGAGCCAAGCGGGAAGGTTCCTAGCGAGCTGGCCCCAAGCGTTTTTTCGACCGCCTTTTTGGAGTGCGGCGGGTTCACGCCGCTTTCATTGGTGGTGGCTGTGGGGCGGTGTTTTGGGCGAGAAAAAAGTGGAATTGGCGATCTTGTTACAACCAGCCCCAACGGGGCTGAATGTGAGTAGCCCCGTGTGCAACGCGGGGTTACGGGCGCATCCAAGTCCATCTTTGCGCCCCCAACGGGGTCGAACAAAGACCTGTATATGAACGTCGCGGAATCTCCGTGCCCACCCACCCCCCTTCTTGAGGATCGTGCCGCCTTGCTCCCCCACGCTGCGCCTTTCGGCTTGCATGGGGCTATTCATGTGCAGCCCTTTCAGGGCTGTTTTCCTTTCTTTCTTTGACCCTAATCCGTAGGTTGCACCTACGCCTACTCACGTTCATCCCCTTCCGGGGATGCCGGAAGAACGCCGTCAGTTCAGCAGGCACGGGCACGATTACGAAAACTCCTCCTCTATGAGTGCGGCTTGACTTTCATGTGCCGTGATTGCATCCTCTTCAACCGAATTGATTGA
>Ga0307378_10006552_pt1 | contig 15896 bp, 14 predicted proteins | sample UN1MG_FD_202238 | JGI IMG/M metagenome (GOLD analysis project Ga0307378, IMG submission 202238) | Soil microbial communities from Risofladan, Vaasa, Finland - UN-1 | ecosystem: Environmental > Terrestrial > Soil > Coastal area > Acid sulfate soil | place: Finland: Risofladan, Vaasa | collected... | reverse complement strand
GACGGGGGGGAGGGAGAAAAAAAGGGGCGCGGCCCGCTTCGACAGAAGCGGAACGCGCCCCGTGATCGGCGTGTGGGCGGGGTTACCGCTAGATGGGGGAGGGGGCCGCCGCTTCCTGGTAATCCCCGCAATAGATCGTCAGGTAGCCGGTCGCCGTGACGGGCTTGTCCGTCAGGTCGTGGCCGAAGAGCTCGATCTTGGCCTTGATTTCGATAACCGTGGTCGTCCCGACCAGCCCGACGAGCGGCGCGGCCTGCTTGGCCGCTTCGAGGACGACCACGAACGGCACGGCGGTCGTCATGTCGACCTCGCAGTTGACCGTGAGGAAGGCTTCGAAGGGGAGCGGGACGTCGACGCCCGGCGTGCCGGGGCCGGTGGGCAGCTCGTAGGTCACCCGGTAGTTCGTCAGGACGACGTCGTTGAACTGCGACGAGCCGTTGATCGGGTTGGGGCTGACCATCCGGACCATGATGTTGGCCGTGGCCACGTCCGACGCGATGTAGGTTCCCGCTTCGCCGTCCCTCAGGACATCGGACTGGAGGAAGGCCACGATTTCGTCTTCCGTCGTCGTGCCCATGATGCTTTCAATGATGAGCAGGCTGCTGCTGGCATCGGCGTCTCGCGACAGATTGTTGCAGCCGGACAAGACGAGGAAGGCGGCGGCTACCACCAGGACCTTAAGAGTTGGCGTGATCTTTTTCATGGTTCGTGCTCTCCTGTTACTTGATGATCCTGGGCGTGATGAAGATCAGCAGCTCCCGGCTCTGCTTCGTTCTGGCGAAGTTCTTGAAGAGGGAGCCCAGTATCGGGATCTGATGGAGGAAGGGCACCCGCTCGCGGGTGACCGAGTCCTCCGTCCGGTAGATGCCGCCGATGACCGTCGTGCCGCCGTCGGGGACCATGACCGTCGTCTTGGCGCTCTGCATGGTGATCGGCGGGATGCCGTTGACGAGGTTGGCGAAGTCGGCCGCGTTGTTCTGGATCTCGATGGTCATGATGATCGTCCCCTCGGCCGTGATCTGCGGCGTCGCCCTCAGCTCGAGAGCGGCGTTGACGTACCGGGTCGTCACGGTGAAGTTGGCCACCGTCTGGACGGGGATCTGGCGGCCCTGGATGATCTCGGCCTGTTGGTTGTTCTGGGTGACCACGGACGGCCGGGAGATGATCTTGCCGTCGCCGCCAGTCTCCAGGGCGGACAGGGCGACGTCGACCCGGAACGTGTCGAGGACGTTGGCGAAGGAGAAGCCCAGGGCCGTGTTGAAGGCCGGGGCGGGCAGGTTGACGGCGTAGCCGCCGAGGGGCCCACCGATGCCCTTGGTCACTTCGCCCTGGGGGATCAGGGCGCCGTTGACGAGGACGCTGTTGGGGAACTGGAGGGAGGTCGCGTTCCCGTAGAACGGGTCGGCGATGCCCTTGAAGCCCCACTGGATGCCCAGGTTGCGGACGAAGGTGGTCGAGGCCTCGACGACGCGGGCCTCGATGGAGACCTGGGGCGTCGGCGTGTCGACGACGGTGATGAGCTTTTCGAGGAGATCGAGCTTGTCCCGGACCTCGGAGACGATCAGCGTGTTGGTCCGGTCGTCGACGATCATCTCGCCGCGCGTCGAGATCTTGGAACGGAGAAGGGCGGCGACGTCTTTGGCCTTCGAGTAGGATAGGGTGATCGTCTTGACGATGACCGGGCCGGACAGCTCCTTGCTCTCCGTGAGCCGCCGCTGGTCCTCCTCCTCGCGGGTCAGGACGCTCATGGGCGCGATGCGCAGGATGTTGCCCTCGATCGTTTGGCCCATCTTGTTCTGCTTGAGGATGATCTCCAGGGCCTGGTCCCAGGGGACGTACTGGAGGTTGACGCTGACGACGCCCCGGACGTCCGGGTCGAAGACGACGTTCAGGCCGGCGAACTCGGCCAGGTAGAGGACGACGTCCCGGAGATCGGCGTCCTTCATCTTGAGGCTGAGGATGTCGCCGGAGTATTTTGCTTCTTCGCCGGAGATCGTTTGAGGCTTGAATTTTTCCTGCTGGTCCTGGGCCGCGGCGGTCGTGGTCTCCTGCGCCGCAACGGCGACTTCGCGCGGCGGGCGAGCGGCTTCGGTGGTCACGGCCTTGGCTTCGGCCTTTGGCTCCGTCTTCGGGGCGGCCGGGGGATCGGATTTGACCGGGGCCGGTATGGGGGCTGGGGTCGGCGGAGGGGTCGGTTGGACGACGCTCACGCCGGCCGCGGTGGCCGGGTAGAACGACACGACGAGCCCGTCCGTCCGGGAATCCATGGTGTAGAGCCCCGCTTCTTTGAGGTCGAAGACCATGCGGGTGATCGGCCGGGGAGCGGCGCCCTGGAATTGGGCGACCCGAACCCTCTGGACGGCGGACCGGGGATCGTTGATCGGCCAGACATCGGATTTGGCGGTGAGGACGGTGTCGAAGAGGTCGATGACCAGCCGGGGCGGGTTCTCCAGGGCAAACACCTGGCTGACGGCCGGTCCGGTCAGGTTGGCCTTGACGGAGACGCTCTCGGCGCCGGAGGTCGTATCCACCTTGCTCAGGAGGACCTCGCTCTTGGCCTTGCGATCGAGCTCGGACTGGGTGGCGGCGTCGATGAGGTAGGTCCCCTGGGCCCTCTGGATCCGGTTGAGCTCGATGACCGTCCGGCCGGTCTCGGCGATGACCCGGACCGGCACGCGCTCGCTCAGCCGGACGAGGAGGCGCAGGTCCTGAGCCCCGGATTTCTGGAATTGGATATCCCGAATGAACGCGGCTTCGGAGGAGGGGACGATCGGCGCCGCGGCCGTCTCGGTGCCGGCGAGATCAAGGACGAGGGTCTGGGGGGATTCGGCCAGGTAATACGCCCTCTGGACATTGAGCAAGCCGTCGGTTTCCATGACCAGTTTCGTCGCCAGCGCGCCCGGCTGGACCTGGAACTTGCTGATATTGACGGCGGGGCCCGGGCCCTGGGCGTGCACGACGGAGAGAAGAAGCACGCACAGGCCGGCGATGACGGCTGGCAGGATTCTCTTTTTCATGTTACAGCTCCTCCGTGATTTCTTTGACGACGTCTCTCGGCCTTATGAGGGGGATGCCCCGCTCGTGGGTTTTCCGCAAGACCACCTGCGACTCGCTGATGGACAGGACGTACCCGTCCGCGAACTTGTCGCTGACCTTGACGAACATGGGGAAGCCCTGGGGCATGCCGATCATGGCGGTGTAGACTTTATTGCTCTCGACGATCCCGAAGAGGACGAGGTCGTCGATGAACACCTGGGGTTCACCGGTGGCCGTCTTCCCCCGCATGTCGCGTCCTGTCAGGAGATCCTTGAAGGGATCCCGCCGGCCCTCGGGGTTGTAGGTGAATCCGGACGGCGGCGCGACCGTTTGCGCGGCCTCCGGCGGCGGCGCGGCGGTCGTCTCCTGAGCGAGGAGAGGGGCCAAGCCCGCCAAACCGACGATCAGGATGATGAAGGCTATTTTTCTCATCTTTTTGGCCTCACTTTTTTATGGCCGGTGCGGCGACCGGCGGTTCGGCGAAGAAGTAGGTCTTGACCGTCCAGTCGGCCGAGACCGTGTTCTGATCCGTCTGGGGAGAGATGGACTTGATGGTGAAGTTTTCGATCGTGAACACGCGGGCGAACTTGCTCAACCGGTCGAAGAAAAGTCCGAGGTTATGGTAGTTGCCCGAGACCTGGATGGGAATGGGCCACTCGAAGTAGAACTCCTTGTCGATCTCGGCCCCCGGTGTGAAGCTGAGGACGTCGAGACGCGAGTCATAAGCCAGGGTCTGGACCTGCCGCAGGATGTCCGCCGTTTCCTTCCTCTGGGGGATGTTGACCTCCAGGGTCTTGAGCTTGGCGGTCATAGTGGTGATGTCGGCGAGGATCTTGTCCAGCTCCCGCTTCTTCTGCTTCAGGTTCTGGACATCCTGCTCGACCTGGATCCGTTCGGTCCGCAGGGCCTCCAGCTTGGCATTCTGGGGTTTGAAGTAAAAGAAGAAGGCCAGGGCGAAGATGAGGGCGGCGAAGAGGACGTATCCGTACCAGGGCCAGTTTTTCATCACTTCTCCCCTTTCTTGTCAATAGGTTCCGCCGCCGCGGGGGCTGGAACCGGCTCCGGCTTCTTCTCGATCAAGGCCCGGAGGGTAAACTCCAGGAACTGGTCCCCTTGTCCGCCTCGCTGTGCCGAGGAAACGAGGTTGACGTTCATGACCTGGGGGCTGGCCTCGAGGCTGTCGATATAGTCCGAGATGAGATTGTTCGACAGGGCCCGTCCCTTGATCTGGATGCCCGTATCGTCGTAGGTCACTTCGCTCAGCCAGACCCAGTCCGGGAGGCGGCGGCTCAGCTCGTCCATGAGGCGGGGGGCCAGGTCGCGCTGGGCGTTGAGGTTCTCGATGAGGGTGATCTTCTTGTCCAGGGATTCCCGGATCCTTTTCTGTTCCTCGAGCTTGGCCTCGACGTACTGGAGCTGGCTTTTCTCCTGGCGGGCCGTGGCGAGGAGCGTGTTTTCCGTGCTGAACGCCCTTTGCTGGAAGTAATAGAACAGGCCGAGCCCGATAACGAGGAGGAGGAAGACCAGGTTCCCGAGGTTCGGGCCCTTCTTGCCTCCTTCCTCTGATATCCCCACGGCGACGACGGTTTCCCTGATGTCCTTGTTTTCCGGCTTGAGGAGGTTGATCCGTATCATGGTTACTTCTCCACTTTTCGTGTTGCCAAACCGACGGCGACACCGAAGATCGGCGCCATGTCGCTGAAGTAGATAGCGTCGAACTTCCCGTCATCGACCCGGATATTGCGGAAGGGGTTGAGGATCTCCGTCTTGATCCTGAACTTGGTCTCGAAGGCGCTGACCATGTTCATGACGTTGGCCAGCCCGCCGCTGAGGACGATCTGATCGATCTTCCTCTCCCGCTTCTCCGAGGCCTCGAAGAAAGAGAAAGTCTTCTCGATCTCGTCGAGGAGATCGCGGACGTTCATCGACAGGAGCGTCGCGAACTGGTCCGGGGTCGTCGATTTTCCGGGGATGCCCTTGAGGAGCTTTTCCGCATCTTCGAACGAGATACTGAGCTCCTTGCGGATGTTCTCGGTGAAGAAAAAGCCGCCCAGGGAAAGGTCCCGGAAGAGCTGGGGCGTGCCCCGCTCGACGATGACGACGTTGGTAATGTTGGCCCCGATGTTGATGAGGGCGATCGTCTTTTCGGCGAAGATCTCGGGGTAGCTGACCTCGAGGGCGTTCTGGAGGGCGAAGACGTCGACCTCGATGCTCTGGAGGTTCTTCCGGGCCTGGTTGATGACGTTGCTGTAGTTCGCGATCTTGTCCTTCTTGGCGGCCACAAGCAGGATGTCGAGGTTCTTTTCGTCGGTCGAGCGCGCCGGCCTGAGGATGGCGTAATCGACGTTCGTCTCCTCATAGGGGTAGGGGATGTTGTGCTTGGCTTCCCAGATGATGGACTCGGCGAGCTCCTGCTTTTCCATGACCGGGAGGGAGATCTTCTTGATAATGACCGAATTGCCGGAGATGGAGATGGCGACGTCTTTTGTCGAGATCTTGTTCTCCTCGAAGACCAGGCGAATGGTCTCGATGACGGCGGCCGAGTCGATGATGGTCCCTTCCACGATGGCATCGTGAGGTAGCGGCTCGTAACCGATCTTGGCCACCTCGTAGGCCTCCGCCGAGCCCTTTTTCCGGGAGCGGAGTTCAACGGCCTTGATGGAATAAGAACCGATATCCAGCCCGACCACGTTTTTTTCTCGAGAGATACCGAACATGTTTCCCTGCCTTTATGAAGATTGGACTTTTTGTGACTTCCTGACCTTGTCCCGGAGCATGCGGGCTACCGGTCCGGGCACGAGGCCCTCAACGGAGCCGCCCAGCGCGGCGACCTCGCGGACCAGATTCGAGCTGAGGAATGAATAATTGACGTTGGGCATCATGAAAAACGTTTCGATGTCCGGGGCCAGATTCCGGTTCATCAGGGCCATCTGGAATTCGTATTCGAAGTCCGAAATGGCTCTCAGGCCGCGCATGACGACACCCGTCCCCCGGGCCCGGGCGAAATCGACCAGGAGCCCGTCGAAGGCCCGGACTTCGACCTCCTTTTTCGAAGCGAAAATATCTTGAATCATTCTTACCCTCTCTTTAGTCGTGAAGAGAGGGGCTTTTTTGGGATTTTCGAGGACGGCGACGATGATCCGATCGAAAACCCTGAGGCCGCGTTCGATGATGTCCACATGCCCGTTCGTGATGGGATCGAAAGACCCGGGGTACATAGCACTCATTTCCGGCATCTGGACTCTCAGTTAGTTCCTCAAAATGGGTTACTATCCAAATATCAAAAAAAAACGGGCTTGTCAACGAAAATTCTCGGGTAAAGGGGGGCCGGAAGGAGGGCGGTGCCGGACCCGGCTTAAATCATAACAAAGGGAGGAAGGAGAGGCTGTGAGAAAAACGGTCGGGAGGGGAGTCGTGGAAGGTGCCCTTGGGCGCCTCGGCCGCCTAACCCGTTGTCACCGCCGGGGGTGATGTCATCGGCCTGGGCCGGCCGGGGACGAACGTTGCTTTTCGGCGGGGAGTATGCTATTTTTTCCGCGATGATGATCCGATTCGGCACCTCCGGCTGGCGGGGGGTCATGGGCGAGGAATTCACCTTCCACAACGTCCGTGTCGTCGTCCAGGCCATTGCCAACCACCTCCGGAAAACGTACGGGACCGGGCCGATCTCCGTGGTCGTAGGCTTCGACACGCGGTTTCTGTCGGAGCGCTATGCTTTCGAAGCGGCCAAGCTCCTGGCCCGGAACCGGATCGAGGTCTTCCTGGCCGAACGGGACGCCCCGTCCCAGGCCCTGGCCTACCAAGTCATCAAGAGGACATGCAAGGGGGGGATCAATTTCACCGCCTCTTTCAATCCGCCGCGCTATAACGGCCTCAAGTTTAACGTCGAAACCGGCGCCCCGGCCCTCCCGGAGGTGACGGACGCCATCGAGGAGGAGATCCGGCAGCTGATGCCCGGCTTTTCGACTCTGGCCATCCAATCCCCGGGCGAATCCGTCTCCCGCATCGACTTCCAGGCGGACTATTTGGCCTTCCTCCAGGGCAAGATCGATTTCGGCGTCATGCGGGCCGCGAAGCTGCGTGTCGCCGCGGACCTGCTTTACGGCACGAGCCGCGAATACCTCGACGAGATCCTCGAGGAGAACGGCGTCGAGGTCGAGAGTATCCACGGCTACGTCGATCCCTACTTCGGCGGTGTCAGCCCTTCCTGCACGGAGGAGAACCTGGCCGAGCTCAAGGCCCATGTCCTGGAGACGAAGTGCCACCTCGGCGTGGCCACCGACGCGGATGGCGACCGGTTCGGCATCGTCGATGAGAAAGGGGCTTTCGTCCACCCGAACATCATCCTGGCCCTTCTCCTCGACTACCTCGTCCGGGTCAAAGGCTGGCGTGGCGGCGTCGCCCGGTCGGTCACGACGACCCATCTCCTCGATCGCATCGCCCGCGAGCACGACCTGCCGCTGACCAAGACCAAGGTCGGGTTCAAGTACATGGCCGACCTGTTCCTCAAGGGCCGGATCATGTTCGGCGGAGAGGAGAGCGCCTGTATCGCCGTCAAGGACCACCTTCCCGAGAAGGACGGTATCTTCGCCGGGCTCCTGGTCGCGGAGATGATCGCCGCCACCGGCCGCAGCCTGGGCGGGCTCCGCGACGACCTCTATAAGGCGTACGGCGAAATGACCAGCGGCGAGCGCACTCTGCCCCTGACCCCGGAGAGGTCGAAGAGGCTGAAGGCCCTGATCCAGGCCCCCCCGTCGAAGCTGGGCCGCTCGAAGGTCGTCGCCGTTGAGACGATCGACGGCCTCAAGCTCGATTTCGACGAGGACCGCTGGGTCGTCCTCCGCCTGTCCGGGACCCAGCCGCTCATCCGCTGTTACGCCGAAGCCGGAACGTGCGGGGAGGTCGAGGCCCTCTTGAAAAAGGGGCTGGCGGCGGTCCGATGAAGAAGAAGATCTTCATCCTCGGTGTCGCCTGCTTCTTTTTGATCTTGATCTTCACGTCGCTCTTCGGGAAGAAGGGGGTCATGGACCTCCGCCGGGCCCGCCAGAACCTGGCTGCGCTCGAGACCCGGGTCCGCGCCCTTGAAGCGGAGAAAGTCCGGCTCGAAGCGGAAATCGACCGGCTCGATAAGGACCCGCGGGCCGTCGAAAAGCCGGCCCGGGAGAAACTGGGGCTCGTCGGGCCGGGCGAGAAGGTCGTCGTCATTCCCGCCCCGCCGGTCAAGAAATAGATGCCCCGGTCCGCCAAGCTCGAAGGGCGCCCGGAAGAGGCGGCCCTCGTCGAGAACCTCAACCCGGCCCAGCGCCGGGCGGTCCTCCACGGCGGAGGCCCGCTCCTCATCATCGCCGGCGCGGGCACAGGGAAGACCAAGGTCATCACCCATCGGATCGCCCGGCTGATCGCCTCCAAGGCGGCCCGGCCGGACGAGATCCTGGCCGTGACGTTCACCGAAAAAGCGGCCAACGAGATGGAGGCCCGGGTCGACGTCCTCGTCCCTTACACGTCGTCCTTCGCCGAGATCAGCACGTTCAATTCCTTCGGCGAAAGGGTCCTGCGCGACTACGCCCTCGACGTCGGCTATCCGCCGGACTTCCGCCTGCTCGACGACGTCGGGCAGGCCATCTTCCTTCACGAACACCTCTTCCGTCTGCCGCTTGACTATTATCGGCCACTCGGCCAGCCGACCCGTCATATCCAGGAGCTCCTCGCGGCCATCCGCAAGTTGAAACAGGAAGACGTCCGCCCCGAGGACTATGTCCGCTACGCGGAAGGGCTCGGGGAACGGGCCTCGAACGAGAGCGATAAAGAAACGGCCCGGAAGCACTTCGAGGTCGCCCGGGTCTTCGCGGAATACCAGGCCCTTCTTCGGACGCAGGGCCTGATCGACTTCGAGGACCAGGTGACCCTTGTCGTCGACCTCTTCCGGCGGCGGCCCGCCGTCCTGGAGGAATTCCAGCGGCGCTACCGGTACATCCTCGTCGACGAATTCCAGGATACGAACTATGTCCAGTTCGAGCTCCTCAAGATGATCGCCGCCGGGCACAGGAATCTGACCGTGGTCGGTGACGACGACCAGAGCATCTTCCGCTTCCGGGGCGCTTCGCTCAGCAACATCCTCGGCTTCGAAGAGATCTACCCCGAGGCCAAGAGGATCGTCCTGACGCGGAACTACCGGTCGACCCAGCCCATCCTCGACGCGTCTTACCGGCTCATCCAGCACAACAACCCGAACCGGCTCGAGTTCAAGGCCCGGGTCGACAAGCGCTTGAAGGCGGATCGCCGCGGCTCCGGAAAAACCATCCATATGCTTCCGTTCGACACCCTCTCGCACGAGGCCGACGCCGTGGCCGACCGTGTCCTCGAAATCCACGCCCAGGGCTCCGCCTGGAGGGACATCGCTGTCCTTGTCCGGCGAAACGCCGACGCCGAACCGTACCTGCGGTCCTTCAACATGAAGCAGGTCCCATTCCGTTTTTCGGGAAGCCGGGGACTTTATCATCAGGAGGAGGTCAAGGTCCTCGTCGCCTTCATCCGGGCCCTGACGGACTTCGACAACAGCCGCGACCTCTTTTACCTCGCCCTTTCGGACGTCTACAAGGCCGGCCCTTACGACATGACCCGGATCGCCGGGTACGCCGAGAAGAAGAACCTGTCCCTCCATGGCGTCTTCAAGGCGATCGCCGAAGGCGCGAGCCCCGTGGAGATCGCCAAGGAAACCGAGGAGACGGTCAAACGGATCTTCGCCGACATCCTCGCGTTCGTCGATCTGGCCGGGGCCAAGAACGCCGGGGCGGTCGTCTACGCCTTCCTCGAAAAAAGCGGCTATCTCAAGTCCCTGGTCAGCCCCCTGACCCTCGAATCCGAGGTCCGGATCAAGAACATCCGCCTCTTTTTCGACAAGATCAAGGGATTCTCCGACCTCGTCGACAACGATTCCATCCGCTCCTTCGCCCGCTACCTCGACCTGCTCCGCGAGGTCGGCGACAACCCGGCCACGTCGGAGGCGGAGCTCGACGAGGACGCCGTCAACGTCCTGACGGTCCACAAGGCCAAGGGGCTCGAGTTCGGGACGGTCTTCCTCGTCGGCCTCATCGAGGACCGCTTTCCCGGCCGGGAGCGGCGGGAGAGGATCCCGGTCCCGGACGGGATCCTCAAGGAGATCCTGCCGGGACGGGAGAACTATCTCCAGGAGGAGAGGCGGCTCTTCTACGTGGCCATGACCCGCGCCCGCCGGGCCCTCTACATGACCTGGGCCAGGGACTATGGGCTCAAACGCCACAAAAAGGTCAGTCCTTTCGTCCTCGAGGCCCTGGACATACCCAAGATGCCTGAAGACGTCCTGCGCGCTTCGGTCCTCGAGGAGATCAGGCGCTACGCCCTGGCCGACAGCCGGCCGAAGATGCCGGCCCCGGTCCGGCCGGCGGGGACCCTGCGGCTGAGCCATGTCCGGGTCGAGGATTACCTTCTCTGCCCCCTCAAGTACAGGTTCCGTCACGTCATGCGCGTGCCCGTCCTGCCCCACCACTCGCTCGTTTTCGGCCGCGTCCTCCATGCCACGATCCACACCTATCTCAAGCAGAGGATGAAGGGCAAGCACCCCGCCGAACAGGACGTCATCGACGAGTATGGCAAGAACTGGGTCAACGAGGGCTTCCTCAGCCGGGAGCACGAAGAGCTGCGCAAGGCGGCGGGCGAGCGGGCCCTTCGTCTTTTCCACCGGCGGGAGGAGGGGTCGGGGCGCCTGCCGGCCTTCGTCGAAAAGCCCTTCCGCTGGCAGGAAGCCGGCATCCGCTTCTCGGGACGCTTCGACCGCATCGACTTCGAGGACGAGGGCCCCGTCATCATCGACTTCAAATCGACGGATGCGGCCTCCCAAAAAGAGGCCGACCGCCGGACGGCCGAAAGTTTCCAGATGGACATCTACGCCCTGTCCTTTTTAAGGACGGAGGGCATGCTTCCCGTCGAGACGCGCCTGCACTTCCTGGAGTCCGACATCGTCGGACACGCCGCGAAAGGAGAGAAGGAGCTGCGCCGGGCGGGAGAGAAGATCCGTCAAGCGGCCGAGGGCATCCGGGGCGGGGATTTCACGGCCCGCCCGGACTGGCACAACTGTTCGTTCTGCGAATTCAAAACGATCTGCCCCTCATCGTTTGCTTATTGAGGGGCGGTCCTCACTCCACGCCGGCATTCTAATCGCGGAGTGAGGGCTGTCCTTCATCATTCGCCTATTAAAGGAACGTTCTCCCGTTCTTTGGGAAATCCCCCATCGGTTCTGCGAAGGATATCACCATTAGCCCCCCGGCCCCCCGGGGACCGGCGGGAAGCGAGCTTCAGCGAGCGACCCGCAGAATTGAGGCTGAGTACTCGAAGCCTCAATTCTGATAGATATCTTGGAAGAGTGGATTTATCCGGATATTTCCCAGCACCGCTCCTTCGAGTCGCTCCAGAGCGGTGCTGTCGGTCGCTTCTCAGAATCCGCTCCCTGCCGCCCCTCCGCTACGGGGGTCGTCATGGCGACATCCATCGCCGCCGAATAGGGGATTCCCCCGGTCTCGGAAGAAGGCCCCTCTACTGGGGTTTGCCCACATCAAGGCTGGCGCCTCGATGGGGACGGCTCCTATCGGGGACCGACCCAGAACGGCATGATCGCCCAGATGTTCGTCCGGTTCATGATGCGAACGGTATCCAGGATCTTTTCCCGGCCGGCGGCGCTCTTGATATCGAGCCCGATGCCGGTCCGGCTGAAAAAGGCCTGCCAAAACGAGCGCTTCTTGGGCCAGACGTCGAAACGGACCTCTTCGTCGGCGTCGATCCCGGCCTCCTTCTTGGCCAGGCCGACGGCCATCGTCAGGCCGCCGAGCTCGTCCACGAGCTTGAGGTCCTTGGCCTGGCGTCCCGTCCAGATGCGTCCTTTCCCGACGGCGTCGACCTCGTCCCGGGTGAGGCCCCGGCCCTCCGCGGCCTTGTCCAGGAAACGCTCATAGGTCCACAGGATCTCCTCTTTGAGGACATGCCGCTCGTCGGGCGTGAACGGCCGAAAAGGCGAGAAGATGTCGGCCTTTTCGCCGAAGGCGAGCTTTTCCGAAGTGATGCCGAGCTTGCCGAGGAGGCCGTCGATGCTGAACTTCCCGGCCAGCACGCCGATCGACCCGGTCAGGGTCTGGGGCTGGGCCACGATCCGCGTCGCGGCCATGGCGATCCAGTACCCGCCCGAGCCGGCCACGTCCGACATGGACACGATGACGGGCTTCACTTTCTTGGCCAGGGCGACCTCGCGCCAAATGACGTCCGACCCGACCGACGACCCTCCCGGGCTGTCGATGCGCAGGACGATGGCCTTGACCGACGCGTCGTTGCGGGCGGTCCGGATCCAGCGGGCCACGGTCGACCCGCCCATGACGGGGGGCAGGCTTTCGCCGGTCATGATCGTCCCGACGGCGTAGATCAGGGCGACCGTGCGGCCCGTTTCGAGGCCGACCGAGGACGGCTTGACCCGCGTATAATCGTCGAACCTGACCCGGGCCGGGGCCCGGCCGTCCTGCCGCAGGAGCGCCTGGACCTCGTCATCGTAGAGGCAGTCGTCGACGAGCCCCGCCGTCTTGGCCTTCTCGCCCTGGAAGAAGGCGCGATCGACGAGCGCCCGGAACTCCGCCTCGCTCTTTCCGCGCGCCTTGGCCGCGGCGGTCACGTATTGGGCATAGAGGTCGGAGTAGAGAGACTCCATCTCTTCCCGGTGGGCCGGCGTGAAGCCTTTTTCCGTGAACACGTTGGCCGCGGTCTTGTATTCCTCGACGTGCTCGAACTCGGCCCGGATGCCGAGTTTGTCGAACGCGCCCTTCAGGAACGGAACATAGCCCCCGATGCCGTTGATGCCCAGCCAGCCCAGGGGGTGGAGGATGATCCGGTCGCAGGCCGTAGCCACGAAATATTCCATGTCGAAATCAGGGGCTTCCTCGATCACGGCGTAAACCTTTTTGCCCGAGCGGCGGAAATCGAGGATGGCCTCGCGCATCTCGTTGGCCTTGGCCCAGTCGCACTGGAGGAGGCCGAGGCGCAGGAGGACGGCCTGGATGCGGCCGTCGACCTTGGCCTTGCGCAGGTTCATCCAGAGATCGTACATGGCCAGGGGCCTGGCCCCGAGCAGGAGCGAGCTGAGGGAATCCGGCGCGGCGACCTCGGAAACGGCGCCCGAGAGCGGGATCTCGAGATAGCCGCGGACGGGCATGGCCCTGGCCGTCCCGCCGATGTCCATGACGAGCAGGAAGAACGTGCCGGCGGCGGCCAGCAGGAAAAAGAACAGGAAGATCATCCCGACGTAGGCGGATTTTCTCATGGGGACTCCTCGTTTCCGCCCGGTCGCGCGGCCCGCGCCCGAGTCACCCAACTATACCAGAAATGAGCTTGATTTCAATCTTCGAAATATGGACAATAACCCCTCATCCCGCCGCGTCCTTCCCGCAGCGGGGCCGGCGATGGCGGGAGAGACAGGAGGTATTTGGAATGCCTTTTTCAAAGCTTTATGTCGGTAACCTCAACTACAAGACGACCGAAGAGTCGTTGAAGGACCTGTTCACGCAGTTCGGCGAGGTTACCTCGGCCAACATCCTGCAGGACCGCGGCTTCGGCTTCGTCGAGATGGCCACTCCGGAAGCCGCGCAGGATGCCAAGGGCAAGCTGAACGGTACCGAGTTCGACGGTCGCAAGCTCATCGTCAACGATGCCCGTCCGCAGACCGATAGACCCCGGCCCGATCGCGATCGGCGCCCGGGCGGCCCCGGCGGCGGCGACAGAAGAGGTTTTTCCAGGTTCTGACCGCTTCCTGAGCGCGGGGCTCTTCGTATAGGTTTTGGGCCATCCCCTCCTCCAGGGGAAGCGGGATTCCCTCTGTCTTTCCCCAGAGTCCGCTCCCTGCCACTCTCCCTCCACCCGAAGATTCACCCCCGCAGAAGCCGGGGCTGAGGGGGTTGTCGAAGGGAGCATAAGCGGGGATTTAGGCGCTTAGCGTGATGGACGAGGGCAGTTTCAGGGGAAACCGTCAAAACGTGTCTGAGCTCGGCGTAGCGTACGCCGAGCGAGTTGTTTTGACGCCGAGTCCAGCGCGCTAAGCGACGTAAAAAATCACCGCAGCGAACGGAGACAATCCCCGAGGACCCGCTGCGGGGGTGAACCTTTGATCCTTTCGCTTCGTTGTACCCTGTGAAGTCCCGAGAGAGGAGTTAAGAGGTGTCGGACCGGCTGATCGTTCCCTTGACCGCCCGATGGCAACGGCATACAGTTCCCTTAAGGAACAGCTAGGGCCAGGCGGCGGATCGAGGAGCGGACATATATGGACGAACGAAAGGCTACCGGAACGATGGCCGGGCCGGTCGAGATTGCCGCGCTCCTCGAACGGATCCAGGACGGGGACAGGGAAGCTTTCATGACCATCATCCGGCTCTACCAGCAGAAAGTGTTCGTCATGGCCTATTCCATTCTCCGTAACCGCGAAGACGCCCTCGACGCCGTCCAGGAAACGTTCCTCAGGCTCTATCAAAAGGCCGGCCTCTATAAGACCGGCAATTCATTCCAAGGCTGGCTCCTGCAGATGGCCAAGAACATCAGCATCGACAGTTACCGGAAACATCAGATGAAGCGGCGGGAATGGGAGACGTCCAAGCCTCTCGAGGAGATCCCGGTCGCGGTCGAGGACAGGGCCTCGGATTCGGCCGCGTCCGACCTCCGGAGCGCCTTTGCGCGGTCCGTCGAGAAGCTGGCCAAAAGGCAAAAAATGGTTTTTGTCATGAGACATTACAACGAGCTTCAATTCAACGAGATCTCCGAAGCCATGCGGATCTCTGTCGGGACGGCCAAGTCGCTTCATTTCAAGGCCGTCCAGAATCTCAGGAAATGGCTGACGCCGGATTTGGGGATGCAACGATGAACAAATGCAAGCTGAACAGGGATGATTGGGCGGCCTTCCTCTCGGGCGACCTGGAGGAAGAGAGGAGAAAAGCGATGGCCGAACATCTCGAAAAGTGCCCCGATTGCCGGGCCGAGGCCGATGCGATGAGACGTGTCCTGGAAAAGACGGAAGCCGTCAAGGCCGAGATCCGCGAGGCGGTCGCTTCCGTGAATTGGGAGGCGCTGCCCGCCACGATCGCCGACCGTGCCTTCGCCGCATCCCGCAAGCCCGAACGGGCTTTGCCGGCCGCGCGGTCTTTGGGTTGGCTGTCCGCGCTGCGGATGAAACCGGCCCTGGCCGGGCTTACCGCCGGACTCGTCGTCGGCGCCGCGGCCATGTACTTCGCCCTGAAAGCTCCCGGGCCTCGTCCCGGGCCGGGCACAGAATATTTCGCGTCCGGCGAGTTCCTGGATAAGGCCGAGCTCGAAATGGCCCGCCGGAACACCTTGGATTACCTGGAGAAGAGCCAATACGTCCTTCTCGACGTCTTCGAATCGGCCGGGGAAGGGGCGACGGCGCCGACCGCGTTCAGTTCGGCGCAGGCGAGAGACCTCCTGTCGAGAAAAAAATACCTCAACGCCCAGCTCGAGCGGTTCCAGATGGCCAAGGCCAAGGCCATCTGCGACCAGATCGAGATGCTCTTCCTGGAGCTCTCCCAGATCAGCGGGGAGTTGCCCGCCGCCGAGCTCCGTAAGATCCGTGGCTTCGTCGAGGAGCGTCAGCTCCTCCTGAAGATCAACCTGGTCAGGAAAGAATTGGAAAGAGGGATCTGACATGAGAATATTCACCGCACTCATCGGTTTTCTCGTCGTCCTGTCCCTGGGGTCGGGCCTTCAAGCCCAGACGACCCCGGACGAGGCGCTATTCAGGGATGCCAAGCTGCTTGTCTACGACAAAAGCTGGAACGCCGCCCTGGAGA
>Ga0307378_10006551_pt1 | contig 15896 bp, 9 predicted proteins | sample UN1MG_FD_202238 | JGI IMG/M metagenome (GOLD analysis project Ga0307378, IMG submission 202238) | Soil microbial communities from Risofladan, Vaasa, Finland - UN-1 | ecosystem: Environmental > Terrestrial > Soil > Coastal area > Acid sulfate soil | place: Finland: Risofladan, Vaasa | collected... | reverse complement strand
GCGCGTCGGCGATGCGCCAGGCAATCGCATTTGCGCTTGTCGCGTGCGGGTTACTTTCAATCCGAAGGAGGCGAATTAGTCCACCAATTAAATCGAAATTTTGGTCAAGGATTAAGCGATGACTACATTGTCTCCATGAATGCTTTTGTTGGAAGGCTTTTTTAGAAATATACAAGTAATAGCGGAGAAATGTTGCATGAAATATTCTACCAAACTGTCAATGATAGTCATTGCACTTACATTGGTGATTTCGGGATGTGGCAAATGTAAACAAGGCTATCAATGCAATGATACCTGCTGCGAAGAGGATCAGATCTGCCGAGATGGATCATGTTGCATTTGGTACGAGATGGAGAGCGGTACTGAGGCTAATATTAATGGAATATGGGGTAGCCAGGCAAACGACATTTTTGCAGTCGGGGGGTGGTGTGATTGGTTTACGGGATCTTGCGGAGGAGGAACGGTATTACATTACGATGGCAATGAATGGTCGAAGATGGACATTGTAGCAGAAGGTGCAATATTTGATATTTGGGGTTCTTCAGGATCCGACGTTTATGCCGTGGGTAAGAATTGCTGTTTTGATGAAACAACTATATCAATGTTGAGATGTTGGGGAGAGATTTATCATTATGACGGCCAGGAATGGTCCCAAGTGGATGTAGGAGAAAAGGAGCCGTTTTATGCCATGGATGGAAGTTCTGATCTCGACATCTTTGTCGTAGGTGGTCGCTATGATGACTATGATGAACCAAGCACGACTGTTTTACATTTTGATGGCAAAGAATGGACTGAAATGGACAGTGACTTTGCAATACCGCTATTTGATGTATGGGTCGACAGTGCACAGGATGTATTTGCGGTAGGTGCATATTATGGGGATCATATATTGATTCATTATGACGGCAATGAATGGAAAGAAATGGATACTGAAGGAATCAACGCCGGTTATCCCACGGGGGTATGGGGTAGTTCTCGAAGTGACGTCTTCGTCGTAAAAGATGGCCCAATTCTACATTACGATGGGAAGACATGGGAAGTAATGACGTATGAAACTAGAGACCTTCGGGGTGTTTGGGGTAGTTCAGAAACAGATGTTTTTGCGGTGGGCATGAATGGTAGAATATTTCATTACGATGGTATAAAATGGTGTGGAACGATTTATGGCGATGTGAAGGAATCATACGAAACCGTATGGGTTGCCCCAAATAGAGAAGTTTTTATTGGGGGAAGCGGTGGAACGATCTTGAGGCTCTCTTGTCCCCAATAGGAGCCCGGGAGTTTCACAAAGAACACTACTTTTCTACCACGTTCCGGTCAGCACGAATCCCGCCCAGTAGGCCGGGTGGGGAAAGTAGCGGCGAACCACCTGCTGGGCGTGGTAGAGGGCGTCTAACATGGGCTGCGTGCGTAGGTTGCGGTAGAAGCGCTTCATCAGGACGGCGCTGGCCACGTCGGAGACACGCCATAGCGAGGCCAGCACACCATCGGCTCCGGCTGCCAGGAAGGCCCGGGCGAGCCCCACTATCTCGTCACCGCCGCTTATCTTTCCAAGCGCCGTCCTGCAGGCCGAGAGAGTCACTAACCTCGCGGACAACGTCATCGAGAGCACCTCGCGGGCCGTCAGGCGACCGTCCAGGCCCTGACCGGGCGCCAGTAGCAGCGCGCTGGCCAATGGGTTCGCGGGATCGTAGCTGGCGTGACATGCCAGGTGAACTATCTCGCTCGCGGGCGCGGTGCTGCGCACTTCGGCCTCGGTCGCGGCCGGGCCGACGTACGCCCGGCCGCCCGGCTGCTCGATGGCCACCGCCCGCGCCTCTTTGGCGGCAAAGGGGAGATCCGCGGCCCTATCCTGCAAGGCCGGATCTCCGAAAGCCACCAGCGATCCAGCGGGGCCCATCCTGTTCTGTTCACGCCGCAGGACGAGTTTCAAGACGCTCGCCGACGGGCTCTCGAATATGCGCACACGATCGGCCCAGTAGCTTTTCCCGTCTGTTTTCAGGGCCGCAAAGGGCAGGTAGTGCAGCGAGTCGTGAGGCAGGACGCCGACAACGTTTACCCCCTTCAACTCGCCTTCCAACGGTCTCACCAGCAGGTCGTAGAGCTCGGCAAGCTCTTCGTCAACCGGCGAGAAGCCCTCCATCAGGCGGCGTAGCCCGGCGACCATCCCTGCCAGCCGCGCCTTGCCGACGTCAATCCGCTTTGCGACGAGGCGATCAGCTCGCAGCAGCCAAACCAGCGTGTCCTTTTCGGTCACGTAGTACGAAAGCAAGGCCACGCCGGCGGGCAGCATGGCGCGCAGTTCGTCCGGACGCGCCGGCTCGACGCGCACGAAGTCGACCAGCCCGGGGTCATGGCTCCGCATACGTGAAAGCGCCTCCTCGTAGGCGCGGCGAGCCTTGGCCAGATCATCCAGCGCTCCCGCTTTCCCGTCTCCCTCGATCCGGCGCAGGTCTTCTTCCAGTCGGGCGAACCGATCCTTACAGCGCCGGACCTCGTCCAGCAGTTCGCGCGCCAGCGGCCCACCGATGTCGATACGCCGGTTCGAAAGCAGGTCGAGAAAGCCCCTGGACCGCGAGCGTTCCGCGTAGGCAAAAGCCTCCCCGACCTCGCCCCTGGCAAGCAGCAGGTGGATCATGTCGCCGTACAAGGCATACTTATCATCCAGAAAACCGCTGCGTATGCGTTCGATTTTCAAGCCGGCGCGCATCTTCTCGACCAGCTCGATGGACTTGGCGAAGTTGAGCCGAGCCTGGTCGAGATCCCCCCGGCGACGGGCAATCTCTCCAATTGTTCGCAGGGCCCGCCATACGATTTCCTTGAGACCCAGTTCATCCGCCAAGTCGTGCGCGGCCCTGGCCTGCGCCAGCGCCGCCGGAAGGTTGTCCGTGAGAATGTCGAGGCGGGCGAGTCCGAACAGTATCTTGACCTCGTTGAACCTGTCGCCGATGGCGCGCGTCAAGTCGAGGGCCCGCGCCAGGTGCGTCCCGGCCTGGGAGAGACGCCCGATCATCTGCTCGACAATCCCGATGTTGCGAAAATCATATGCCAGGCCAAGGGAATTCTTGAGGCGAGTGTCGATCTCCATGGCCTCCCGAAACAGCAAAAGCGCCTTGTTAAGCCTGCCCTTCTCGCGGAAGACGATGCCCAGGTTGTTGAGCTGAACGGCTTCCTCGTCGCGCAGCTCGGCCTGCCGCGCCTTCGCGAGCGCCTCCGTCAGCGCCTTGGCGGCAGTGTCCAAATCGCCCATGCTCATTGCAATCAAACCGCCCAGCGAACGCGCCATGATGCCCAGACGCACGTCGCTACCCGATTCCGACAGGCGCAGCGCCCGCCGCCGGGCCCCGGTGGCCCGGCTGTACTCGGCCAGGTACCACAGGCCCTTGGCTTGCTCGAGAAGCGCCTCCGCCTGCCCGTGCTCGTCCGAGAGTTTCCGGTAAGCGCCCTCGGCCGAACGCGCCAATTCGAGCGCCTCCTCGTAAGCGCCCGCCGCGAGTTCGGTGCGCGCCAGATCCAGAAGCACTGCTGCTTGGAGCTTCTTGCGGCCGGCCTTTTCGGCCAGGCCGCGCGCCCGCTCGAACCACTCCCTGGCCGTGGCGGCCATATTGAGCCGCTTGAGATAAATACTGCCGGCGAAGCGGGTCATGCGCAAGACCTGCGACTCGTCTCTCAGTGCCTCGAACCTGCCCAATGCATCCCTGGCCGCCGCGAGCGCCTTGTCATAGCCGGCCGATGCATCCAGCGCCAGCGCCAGTGTGGCCGTCGCCCGGGCGGCGTCGGCCGGCGATTTTGCCGCGTCGAAGCCGGCTACCGCCTTCGCAAGCCAACCAACGGCTTTTTCATGGCGTCCGGCGCTCGACTCGAGAACCCCCATGAACTGCTCGGCGCGAGCGGCGAGCAATCTATTGCCGGACGACCGCGCCTGCGCAAGAATGCCAAGCTCGTGCTCGATTGCCAGATCGTAGCGGGAGAGATTGAAGGCGGAGGTCACGATACCCTTCTCGACAACGGGCAGGATATCCGTCCGCTTCAAGTACCCGGCCAGCGTGCGCACCTCGAGAAAAGCGGACAGCGCCCGGGCCCATTCTTTACGCTGATAGGCGCCCATGGCCGCCTGCACCGCTCCGGCCAAGGCCGACTCCGCATAACGCCTGCGCCCGGCGGCCTCCAGACCCGGGTCGCCCCTCAGCTGCAACATAATCAGATCCCGCCAGGACGAATCACGCTCGTCGATCTCTTCCAGGGCGCGCGCCAGAGCACGCGCGGGGCCGTGTTCCACGAGACCGTTCAGCATGCGCGTCAGTACCGCGGCCGGCAGACCTCCGCCCGCGGCGCCGGGGTCAATCAGAACGGCCGGGACACGGGCCCCGAGCATGGCTTGTTCGAGGCCTGCCCCGACCAGCCCGGCTCCGATATCCAGTCCATCCCCGGCCATGATCCACAGGCCGGTCCTGGTCTGATGCGAAGCCAACCAGCCGAAACCGACGCCGCCCAGCGAGCCAATCACGGCGTCCGGAGCCAGACTCGACAGAATCGGCCGGCGCGGGTCGACCGTCGCGGGAACCGACCAGACGACCAGGCCGCAATCTCCCGCCGACCGCACGGCCTCGCCGGCCCGGGTCTCGAATGTCAGTGTTCCAAAAATCTTTTCGATTCCTTTGCCGATGGCTTCGCCCGCAAGTCCCTTGGCGCCGATCCATACGGCGCGCCCGAAATTCAGGTTGCGCCTGGAGCGCAGCAAGCGAAGGCTGGATGCCATGTACAGGTGCGACACGGGAAGCTTGCCGGCCAGCGACTTGCCGGCGTAGATCAGCCATTCGAACGGCAAGTGCAGATCATCGGTAACGGCAACCAGGCAATCGATCCGGGCCAAGCGCTCGGCAAGCGGCTCCATGATCCACTTCGACAGGCGCCGGCGGGCCTCGGCGGCCCGCAGCGCATCGGAGCCCCTGACGGCCTCCACCTCCCGCTCCAGCAGAGCGCGCCGAACAGGGACATCCTTCAGCGTGACTCCCTGCCCGTCGATCCAAAACAGCAGCAAGCGCTCGGGAAGGCCGAAGATCTCGACGATCGCCTCACCCGGTTCCAGGATCGCCGAAAGCTCATCGGGCGTGGCAACCTTGGCGGACAACAACGCCCGCAAGGCTTCGCTCGGCTTGCCGCCCTGGTCGCGAAAACGCACCAGGGAATCCAGCGCACGTAGAACTTCGCGATTCTTCGTCTCCCCGTTTTCCCGCAAGCCGGCCGGGGTCAACTCGGCCATGGCTTTTTCGAGCGCGGCTGTTAGTTTTCTCAGGCCGGCGAGAAAGTCATGGTCTTCTTTTTCGCCCGGCACGAGGTCTGACGCTCGCACGCCGGCCAGGCGCCGCCGAGCCAGGACCCGCTCGACCAGCACGAGTGCATCTCCCGCGGCGCCCCGATCGGCCGCCTGGGAGATCAGGCGGCCGAAGAGCGTCTCCCGGTCTTTAGCGGCCATGATGTCCGCGTCCGTTCCGGCAATGGACGGCGGCAAGCGCAAGAGAGCCTTCAGTCGCCCCCCGAGATCCGGGCTACTCGCTTCTATTCTCCAGTCGATCCCGAGCAGAGCCAGGTCGGCCACCTGCTTCCCGACTGCTATTTTTATTTTGACTGCCTCGTCCGCCCTGCCCAGGCGATCGAGAACCTGCGCCAGGTTCCAGCCGGCAACGGCCCCGAGCCGCGCCCCGGCGCGACCCGGCACCAGTGCTGCCTCCTCGCGAGACTTGCCAAAGGCCTCGGCCGAACGGTCCAAGGCCGTTACGGATTCGGAAAGCCCGTCCAGCGCTTCTTGGTATCTCTCCTTGAAAGATACGGGTTGGACCTTACCGGCCGGCGCACCTCTCTCGGCCACGGCCGCCCAGGCGACACCCAGTGCGTTTTGCAGGCGCGCCTTCAGGCTCGCTCGCGATTCTTCGGTGTGGGCCGCGAGCAGAGCCTCTTTCAGCTCGTCCACCAGTCCCCGGGGATCGGCCGATATCTCTCCGGCCAGCAGAAGATCGAGCCTGTTGATGCCGTTTAACGCCTGTCCCCGCGAGTTGGAGATGCCCTGCGCCTGGCGCGCGGCCTTGTCGAAAAGGGCGGCCGCCCGGCGTGGCCGGCCAAGGTCGGCGAACAGCGATCCGAGTTGGTTCGTCGCCACTGACAGGTCCAGCAAGAGGTCGCGATCCTTCTTCTTCGCCACCCGCTCCTGCAGCAGGGTCGCCTTTTTCTGCAGCATGGCCTGCGCCCGGCTCAGGTCGCCCGACTGGTGAAAGATGCGTCCCAGGAACGTATGTACGAAATTCAGCTCAGCGGCGCGGTCGAAGCCCTGGGCCGCCCGGGAGGCTCTGCCTGCCAGACTGACCGATACACTGCTGCCGCCCTGCTCGTCCTTGCTCGCGAACTCCGAAAGCAGCTTCTCCGCCAGTACGAACTCTCGCGCGGCCTCCTTCTTTTTTCCGCCCATATAGAGGTTGTAGGCCACGTTGCGTCTGCAGGAGGCCAGCCGCCTGTTGTCCTTTAGCGCTGCGTAGAGATCGCAGGCGCGGCGAAAAGTCTCGGCAGCTATATCGAACTTGCGCGCCAGTTGGTAGGCGGCCGCCTTTCCGGCTACAAGCCATGGCAAGCGCTTTTTCCTGCCGAGCGATCCTGCCAACTCGGCCGCCTGCGAGAAGGAGCCGACGGCTTGATCCAGGTGATCGGAGAGCCACGCAGAACGCGCATACTGCTCGAGAAACACCAGGCGCCGCTCTTTGTTGATGAAAGAAATATTTTTTTCCACTCGCAGGCTGTAGAAAGTATAGGCTTGGCGCTGGTTGCCCAGTGCGAAATGAACATTTCCAAGGTTGAGCAGAAGATCGGCCTCGGCACGGGGATCGGTCTTGGCGTCCAGCAGGCTCAGGGCGGCCTGGTACTCATCGGCCGCCTGGTGAAGCCAGTCTTCATTCGCTTCCAGTCCGGCCAGTTGTTCGTCGAGCCAGCCCAGCGTCTGGTGGGCAAAGGGCGCCTGTGAATTGATAGCCAGCGAGCGTTCGATGAAATCGCGGGCCCGGGAAAAATTTCTGGGTGGATCGGCGTAGGTCAGCGCCAGTCCGTACAGATACAGTCTAAGCGCATCGTTTGGGCGCCGATCGAGCATGGCCTGGTAGTTGCCAGCAACCTCGCCGGCCCGGCCGAGCCCGGCCATCAACTCCATCAGCCGCCGGTGCGCAACGATATCGCCCTGCTGCTGGCTTATCAGCTTGCGGTATACCTTGATGGCCATGCCGATCTCGCCTTTCTGCACGAGATCGAGCGCATGCCTGCCCGCCAGGCTCTTGATCCGCCGCCTAGCCATTACGCGCACCCTGGGCAAAGACGGAAAGGCCTCGAAAAGTTCGTTGGCATCATCCAGTGCCTCGGCCAGGTCGCCGTTGGACTCGGCCATTCTGGAAAGGCTCAAAAGAGCCCGCGTGGCGATTTGCGGCACATTGCCGGCAAGCTTCACGGCCAGCCGGAACGAGTTGCGCGCCAGTCTCATTTCCTTCGCATCGAGATGCATGTCGGCGATTTCCAATCGTGCCAGGGCCGGTAAGACAGGCAGTTGCGGCCAGGCGGCAACAATTCTCTCCAGGCTTTCGACGGGATCATCGGCAATCAGTCCCGCCAGATGCTCCTTGCGCACCAGGGCGATGACACGCTTGGCGGCATTCAGTTGCACACCGTGCGAGACGGCGCGCATCCCGAGAACTTGTAAAAAACTCCGCAGTGCGTCATCGGCAGCCCCCAGGGTCGCGAGCATTTCACCCCTGAGCTCATGGGCCCGGGCAACCAGGTTCTGCTGTGACGAGGCAAGCGGTACCCGCAGCACATCGAGCGCCTCCGAGAATTTTCCCACCCGACGCAAGATGTCGGCGCGCACCAGACCGATGGACGCTGGATCGGCCCCGGTCTTTTTAAGGCTTGCGATCAGATTTGCGGCCAGCGGACGACTCTCCTCCTGCCTGGTTGGGCTCATGCCCAGCGGGAGCCTTTCTTCCATACTGGCCGCAATGTGTCCCAGAAGAGCTTGTCCGCGAATATCGTCGCGCCGCGCCTCCCGTGCCAGGCCGGCGTAGGCTTCGGCCGCCTGAGCGTACCTGCCCCAGCCGAGGAGAGTGGCGGCCTCCTCCAGAACGCAACGCCGGGAGTCGCCCGTCTCAGGATTTCTCGCGGCCGCCCGCCGCAGAACGAACAAGCGCTTGAGTTCCGAGTCTAACTCCCCGGCTATCCCGATGGCCGCCTTGCAACTTGACGGCCGCGCCGCGCCGGCCAGTGGCACCGACCAGATGTCGAGATCTCCATCATTCCTGGATGCGTAGTAGATCCTGTCCCCGTAAGCCGCTGGCATGATGTCGGCCGAGGTGCCCGGAGTAAGAGGCTGCGGCTCCCCCACTCGCGGCGAGGAGCTCTCGAAGTCGTTGAAGCGCACTTTCCAGATTGCCGGGCTGTCATCGACATCGATCTTGCCATCCGCGTTGGTGTCATCCGCGAAACGCGAAAAGACTATCCAGTTGTGTCCCTGCCGGGTGGCCCAGGCTGCGAAACCCTCCGGCCTGCGGCAGCCGGTCAGTGATTCTTCCCTCCCGTCTAAGAGCCTGTGCACCCAGATGCAGGCACGGGTCGCCGGCCCGCTCCTGTTCAGCGAGGTGAAAGCCAGGAAGCGACCGTCCGCTGAAGGGGCCGGATCGAACCCCGGACGCTTGCAAAGGCGCACGATATCCCCGCCGGCCAGATCTAGCGCGAAGATCGCCTCGCCGCCGTCTTTCAGCATCCGAGTGAACGCCAGTCGGCCGGCTGACAGGAAAACCGGCTGGCGTTCGGCGTAGTTCCTGCCCGTCAGGCGCCTGGCTCCGGATCCGTCGAGCCGCATGATGAAAATGTCGCCCTTGGCGTCCAGGCGACGGGAAGCGAAAGCGATCGACTTTCCGTCGGGCGAGACGGCCGGGTCGAAGTCGTCAGCCGAATGGTTTGTCAGACGGCGCGGAAGTCCCCCGCCCGCCGGGCGCATCCAGATGTCCCTGTTGCCGCCCTGGTTGGACACGTAGACGAGGTCGCCCCGCGGAGTCAGCCGGGGAGACAACTCGTCGGCCAGGTAGGTCGTGACCTGTCGCGACCCGGATGCACTGTCCGCGCCGGCCTCCCATGCCGCCGCCGGCGAGCGCCCGGGCGAAGGCAGACCCAAGCTCGCACAGCCATCCGCCAGCAACAGGAACAAAATGCAAAAAGGCACACCCAGGCGCACGCAGCACAACTCGCTGCGCGCCGAGCCGGGGCACGGGGTAACCAGCGCCGCCGGGTCAGACATTAAACTCGCTGATTTCCTCTTTGAGCCTGGCACTCTTCTCCGCCAGCGTCTGGGTAGCCTCGCCCATTTCCAGCGAAGCCTTGGCGTGGTTCTTGGCGATCTCGCGGATCTGCTCGACGGCCCTCAGGATGCCGTCGGAAACCTTGGATTGGTCGAGGACCGCCTGATTGGCGCGGGTGGTGGCCTCGTTCATCTCCGCCACCGCCGCGATGGCCTGGCGGTTCTCCTGCGCTTGCTGGTTGACTATCTTGCCCAGGGATTGGCTGGTCTTGAGGGTTTCTTTAAAGGCTCCCTGGAGATCGTCCCCCGCACGCGACTGCCTGGCGGCAGCCTCGGAGATGCGCGCAGCCATCTCGGCCACGTTGGCGATCTCGCGGGCCACCTCCTCTGAGGAACGGGACTGGCCCTCTGTGTTTCCAGCAATGGATTCGACGTTCTCGGCCGCCTTCTGAAAGCTAATAAGAATCTGGTTCAAGGCGTCGCCCGCCTGCTTGGCCAGGGAGACTCCCTCGTTGACAGTGGCCCCGCCGCCGCGCATGACCTTGATGGCCTCCTCGGAGGTCTCCTGGATATCGCTGATCATCTGCGCGATCTCGCGCGTCGAGGACCCGGTTCGCTCGGCCAGCGAGCGGATCTCGTCGGCCACGACGGCGAACCCGCGCCCGTGCTCTCCGGCCTGGGCCGCGATGATGGCCGCGTTCAAGGCCAGCAGGTTGGTCTGGTCGGCGATCTCGTCGATAACTCCCAGGATGCTGCCGATGGCCTCGATGCGGTTTCCCAACCCGACGATGACGCTCGAGGCATCGCGGTTGGAGCTGACGATGCGATCCATGCCTTCGATAGTGCGACGCACCGCCACCGCGCCCTCCTGGGCGACCTCGATGGCCTTGCGGGCTATCTGGGCCGTGTCGGCGGCACTCTTGGAGACCTCGGAGATTGAGCGATCCATCTGCGCCATCGACAGCGCGGAGCGCTCGGCGCCCTGGCTCAGTTCTTTAATATTACTGGTCACTTCGCTGACCGAGGAACCCAAGGTCTTGACGATCTCGCCCGTCCGCCCGACCGTCTCCTGCAGCCCGAGCGTCTCGGCCAACATGAGATTAAAACTCTCGCCAACCTTCCGAGCCGCCTCGGACGTCTCCTGGGATGATTGGGCCAAGGCCTGCAGGTTGTCGGAGGCTGACTGGATGTTTGCGTTCATGTCCTTGATCGAGTCGGACGTCTCGTGAACCGACTGCGACTGGACCTCGGCCCCTGTAGATATCGCCGATGCCTTGACCTGTAACTGGTTGCAGGTAGAGGCGATCTGGCTGGCCAGCCCGGCGACGTCGCGCACCATCCTCCGCAGGTTGTCAACCATCATGTGCAGGCTGTCACCCAGAATCCCGATCTCGTCGTCGCTTATCACCCGTATCTCACGGGAAAGCTCACCGCGCGCCACGTCTCTGGTCAGGGCCGCCATGCGCTTTATCAACGTGCCGATATTATCGGCGAAAAAGTAGCCGACCACGGCGGCAATCAGCATGGAACAAAGCGTTATCACCAGGATTATAAACAGCAGGTCGCGGGTGGTCTGGCTGAGTAACTCGGCCTGGATCGGCGCAATCGAAACCCAGGCGCCGTCTCCCGAAAAGGCGTAGGAATACACACGCCCCGAGGATGGATCTTCGAGTGTACCGACCTTGCGGTTCCGGCCGGCCGCGATCACTTTGGTGAAAACCTCGGGCGGAAGCGGCTTGGCATGGTTGGAGCGATAGAAATCGCCTTTCGGTTTGCCGAAGTGAATGTAGGATCCCGGGCCCAGCTTTTCGGCCTCGTCGGAAAGGTAGTTCTCGATCTCGACCCTTCCTAAGCCCGACAAAATCAACGAGCCGACATCGTTGTTGACGTAGACCAGCTTCTCCGCGAGATTGCGGCCCATTTCGCCGCCCAGCAGCCGGTTGGCGGTGAAGAAGCTCATGCTGCCCACCATCAGCGTGGGAACCGAGGCCAGGGAAAACCCGAGTATCACCAGCTTCAGCTTCAGTGAGATGACCCGGCCGCCGAGAACTCCTTCCTGCCGGTGACCGGCGATCGTTTCCTGTAGACCGGCGATCCACTTCTGGGTAAGCAGGAACAGGATCGACGCCAGGAAGAGCGCATCGAACAACCCGAGCATCAAGAAGTAGAGGTAGTGGGTGTGCAGGACAACGGCAGCCAGGAGCATCATGGCCACGGGCCCGATCAAGCCCGCCAACCCGGCCTTCAGGTGCAGGTTCCTGGCGGCACGGGCCGAGTGCTCGAGAGCTTGGCCACTTACCTGCCTGCCATCCGCGAGCGAGGAAAGAAAACTCAGCAGGGGACGCAGCGCCATCCGCAGCATGAAGATGCACGCGCCGCAAAAAAAGGCCGCGCCGACCCAGAGCGTGACACCGAAAGTCACATCTTGCACGGAGTCGAGCGGAAAGATGAAGCGAGTGAAAATGTAGGAGAAAACCGTGATGAAAGTCCACAGGCCCGCCACCCAGATGGTGAGTTTGGTCGGCAGGCGACGGCCGGTGCTTTCCTGCGGCACTATCAAACCTCCTTGGCTGGTTGCCAAGCGAATCAATCGATTTTACGCCAGCTTCCCGCAGTGTCAACGAAATAGCGGCACGTGCCGCAAGTGGCTTGCTGTATGCCTGGTAACCTGGAAAAATATTTCTGGAGAAGTATTTGCCCTCGGGTGCGGCACCATTGCAAACCAGGTGCCGCAACCCTCACACTACGAGGGCCGCTGAGAAACGCGGAAACCGCGGCGGTCAGCTTTTGCGCTTCATGGCCTTGACGATCTTGTCCTTGATGCTCTTTTTCGATCCGTCCGGCTCGATGCCGCGGGCCCGGTTGAGAACCAGTTTTTCGACCGATCTGACCCGCCTGACGGTCTCCGCGTCGCAGCAGGCCGGTGGATCGCCCACGGGGGCGGACGGCTTTTCAGCCAAGCCGTGGCGCATTTTAATCACGTTGGCCTGGCGAGAACTCATCTGATCGAGGCCCCGGCGAACCTTTTCTGCGGATCTTTTCTTAGTTGCCGTCGTCCGTTTAATGCCCGAGCCCATCGAACCCTCCTTGTGGCAGGCGTGGTAACGCAAAAGCCGCGTACTGTCTCACTTTCCGGCGTTACCAGTCGCTCCGTTCATGCTAAGACGATAGCCTCAGGCATCTGACCCGTCAAGTTTTTCACCCAGCTTATCGGCGAAGAAATCGGATTCTTGCGAGCTTTTCACCGGCATACGATAGACATACAAAGGATCCGCCCTGGTGCCAAAAAAGAAGGTCTTTTCGGGGATACAGGCGGGCACTTCCCACATATAGGAGACCAGGCATGCGCCTGGGCGCATCTCCTCGGCGCACTTCTTAGCCACCCTGCCCATGACGCCCGGCATCAGGTAGCAGTAAACGACGTCGACATCTTCGAGCTCGCAGCGGAAGAAATCGCGCTGGAAAACTTTCACCCTTTGTCCCCGGTGTCCCCGGCCCGAAAATAATACGCGCAACTTGCCCGCCAGGGCAACCGGGATGTTCATTTCGTAACCCCGTCCGCTCGTGCCGCAAAGCCTGCACAGCCCGACTAGCGTCCGCCCGTCGGCACAGCCGGCGTCAACGATCAGCTGTCCTTTGCCCGCGCCCGAGGCCGCGGCAATCTGCGTAAGGTGCTCGACAGGCGTGCGCACCACCGGCACCCGGGTCAGCGCCAGGGAAATCAGTGAAGAAAGTAACAGCAAGAAGGCCAGCACGATCAGGCTAATTGCCGCGATCCACACCCTGAAATCCGCCCTGAAATCCGATAAAGACAGCCAAGGCCGAAGAAGTCAGCCGGCGCTAGCCTTCAGAAGTGCTGTACAAGATGGTGATCGTTAGACAGTGGAACTCGTCGTCGCTGGATTGCGTGACAGTAACGTCCTTGATATTTTTCTCCGGTTCGGACCGCAACCACTCGGTAACCCGCCCGCCAATTCCTTCCCGCTCCTTGGCCTTTGTAGCAGTAAAAACCATCACCCCGTCCATCAAAAGCCCCCTTCCTGAAAAAACGCTCCCACATGCCCCGTATATTGTCAAGCTGCCCAATCGCGAATATGGAAATACGATCCTTGACAACATCGCCCCCGCATGAATGATGCTAACGGAATCACTTGCAGGGCCACGGAAGGAGACTGTTTCATGTCACGCATATCAGTCGCATTCGTTGTGTCACTGATCATCGGGGTATCCGGTGGATGCGCCAGGCATTTTCCGCAGGTGGCGCTGGAGCAGGTGGATGCCGACTTCAGACAGCGCTGCGCCGGCGGCCCGGGTGCGCTGATCTACATGGACGAGCGCTACGACGACTACTGGGGCGGCGGCTACGACCCGACCTCTTACCTGTTGGTGGGCGAGGAGGGCGGCGACTCGATCACCGCGGCGCCGACCAAGCGCATGACCGTCAGGCGCAGTGTTATCAAGATCCTCTCCAAGAAAGGCGCCGTGAGCGCTTCCCACTTTAAAGTCATTCACTACCGCGAAAACGCGCCGCCGGTCGAGGTCCACCTGTGGATGGGCGACGGTACTCCCAAGATGGTCAACATCCAGGCCGTAAAGACGGGGCCGCTGGTCGACTGGCCCTGTGAGAACGGCTTTCCGCGCGAGACCACTTTCAGAATCGGGCCGCTTCTGGTGGGCGACGTCGTCGAGATCATCTACCCGATCTCGGGGCCCGACCAACTCAGGTGGAGTTTCGGTAGCGACCAATTCTGCGTCTCCCGCTCCAGGGTCAGCTTCGGCCACAAGGACGACGAGTTCCGTCCTGATATGGACGCCAAGCTGGTCGACGCCTCGGGCGGGGTTAAGCTTGCGAGCGAGCCCAATGCCTACCCGATGGTCTTCGAACTGCGCAAGGCGCTGATGCCCATCTCCCACGAGCGGCTGCCTTTCGTAATGCTCAGCCCGCGTTGCCCGAATTGGAAGAACCTGCGCGGGCGCATCTTCCGCACCGCCCTGTGGATGGCCCGGGCCGGCAAGATAGCCGGCCACAAGAAGGTCAACCCCTTCCTGGTTACGCCGATCAAGGAAAACCAGAAGGCCCGGCGCATCCAGGCGACGGCCGAGTGGATGTACGACCGGGTCAAGGTGGTGCCTGACCCGTACCAATACTGGCTGCGCTGGATGCCCACCGAGCCGGCCCACAAGACGGCCCGCAAGAGGTTCGGCAGCGCCGGCGCCTGGTCGGCCTTGACCTTTCGCATCCTCGAGGAGGCCGGCCTGAAGCCGCGCTTCGCCCTGATTCACACGAATCCATTGAACCCCTTCGGGCTCGACTCGCCTGCCGCGTCACAGATGGACACGCTGGCCGTGGTTGTCGATGACGAGACGGGCAAGACCCACTGGCTGGTGCCCACCCTGCGTTACTCGGCCGAAGACCAGCCACCCTCGGGGTTACGCGGCCACAAGGCGCTGTTGCTGGAGCGCTGGTGGATAGATCGCGAGCAGGGCGCGGGACGCTGTTCGGCGGAGGTCGAGCTGACCTTCTCGTGCCAGACGTCGACTCCCGAACCGGTAGAGCTGGAACTCGTCTCGATCGGCTACGGCGACAAGCCCAAACAGGAAAAAAGCTCAGCCCCGCAATGAGCCGACAGCGGCTCACACACCCAGGCGGCGCAGCATCTCGCGGGCCCGGGCGGCCAAGGGGTCTGTGGGAAAATTCTCTGCCAGATAACGATACATGGCAATGCCCTGTTCACGATCGCCGAGCTTCTCGGTAAGCAGGCGGGCGGCGGTGAATATAGCCCGGGCGGCCAGCGGGCCCCCGGCGTCCCGCTCGGCGGCACGCCGGCAGGCATGGGCCGCCACCAGTGAATCTCCCGAGCGATCGAGGATGTTGGCCAGGCGCATCTCCAGCGGTGGATCGAGATTGGGCACGCCGCCCGCCGCGATCAACTCGCTATAGGCTCGTGACGCGCGCTCGATATCCGAAGCCTGAAGGGCCGCGCTCGCCGTGGCCGCGGATCAGGTAGACGACATCCTTGTTGCGATGCAACTTGAGCATGGCCTTTTGAAACTCCGAATCCAGCTTGCGCAGGTTGCGCTTGGCGCGCTCGAGGTCGGCGCCGATGGTGATCTTCTGCTTGGACTCGCCGCGCACCAATAGAATCGTACCGTCGCTGGAGACATGCTGCTTGCGGGTCAACTCCGGGTTCAAGAGTAAAGCGGCGGTTTTCTCCGACAGCAGTATCTTGCGGTGCGGGCCTGCGAATTTTTGCTGTGCATGAGAGACGAAGCACAGATCCGCGAGCCGGGGCGCATCCAGCCACAGGATGCTGTCCACCAGGTGGATCCCCTGCAGGTACTCGACATCGAGTGAAGAATCGCCGGCCATCACCATTTTGCCATAGCCATATCTGAGCGAAGTGTCAATCCAGCGCAACCATCTCATTGACGAATTCGATTTTTTTTGGCTCTCCACGGTTTCACTGGAAACTGCACCTTTCACGCTTTTGCTCTCTTCATGCGCCTGACCTGACGAGGAGAACGCTCAATGGAAAGCTGTCTGATCTTCATCCCGAAGTACTCAAGGTCGCGG
>Ga0307378_10006550_pt1 | contig 15901 bp, 12 predicted proteins | sample UN1MG_FD_202238 | JGI IMG/M metagenome (GOLD analysis project Ga0307378, IMG submission 202238) | Soil microbial communities from Risofladan, Vaasa, Finland - UN-1 | ecosystem: Environmental > Terrestrial > Soil > Coastal area > Acid sulfate soil | place: Finland: Risofladan, Vaasa | collected... | reverse complement strand
AGCGTGGCGCGGTCGAGGCCGTAGGATATGGTTTCGAGGGCGGGGAGTCGCGTGGGCTATTCCGCTGGGGGGATAACCAACTCCTGGCCCACGGCGATGAGGCCGGGGTCTGTAAGCCCGTTAGCCTCCATGATGGCCTGATAGGTCACGCCGTACAGCCTGCCGATAGAGGAGAGGGTCTCGCCGGGCTGCACCACGTGGATCACCTGTGCCGGCGCGGTGTCGATTGGCGCCTCGGTGGGCATGGGTGTGGGAGAAGCGGTCGGGGCGGCGGTCACGGCTGGTTCCCTAGTCGGGGAAGGCTCGACGGTGGGTGACGGCGCTGCCGTGGGAGCCGCCGGCGCGTGTGGCGTCCCACCAGGTTGTACCGTCGCGATTGCCGCCACGTCGATCCACAGATGCAGCGAACGGTAGGGTTCCTCCTGGTCTTCCCTGTAGAGCAGGAAGGCCATCCGTTGACCCTCTCCCGGATTCTGAAGGGCGAAGCTAAGCCGTTTCTCCCACTTCTCATCGTGAGCGAGCTGAATCCCCGTGAGTTGTTGCTCCGCCTGCCCACCCACCTCTCTCACGATGCGATACTGGACGTCCTCGTGCTCGCGGTTGATCACGCCCACGATGAGGGTGATGGGCTGTCCTGCCAGGACCCGGGTGGGATAGTCCTCCGCCTGAGCATAAGGGCCGAGAACGTAGAACTCGGTGAACCTTTCGCCTACTTCGGGCTTGGCCAGGACAAAGAGGAAGGTGCCCAGAGCGGCGAAGATGGACACGCCCAGAGCTACCGTCAAGGACCTGTCCAGTAATCCACCGGACCGCCATCCTGCAACGTCAAGCTCCAGTCGCAGTGCGTACCGCTCCTCCAGAGGAAGCTGGCCTCGCCGGTAGTAGGCGATGACGGTGCAGCCAGCGATGAAAGCGGTGGCGAAGAAGAGCGTCGAGAGCAGCGTGATGCCTATAGGTGTGTAGTTGAGCACCAGTCCCATCAGAGGCAGGACGGCGATGCTAAGGCCCAGGCTGAGCCCCAGACGCTCCAAACCCTCCAGATCGTCCCGGTGGGGGAACAGGGCGGCAACCATGGTGTAGCCGGGGAAGAAGAGCACGAAAGGCCCGCCCAGCAGAATGCGCAAGGTTGGGAGAGGCAGTACGTACACTGTGGCGACGAGCAGCAGGGAGAGACCGACTATCGCCGCCAGATCGTGGTGGAAGGTGATGGAGAAGGAGAGGGATCTCTTCATAGCGCTACTGGATGATAGCTCTGCGTCACGAGCGGGGCAACCTTTGCGTGGATTAAGGGCTCATAGGGCCTACTTCGAGGGTGGTCGACATGGCGTTGCTGTGGCCGAGTGGTGGCTGCCCAGCAGCCAGTCGGCCAACGCCGTGGCGATCTAGATCAGATGCGCGCCAAGGCCCGCTTGACGAGTTCCATGACCATGTCCAGCTTGCCAACGGTCATCTGGCGCAATGAGATGGCTTCGTCCGTCGGGATGTAGCCCAGAGTGAACTGCAGATCAAGCAGGAAGTTCCACCCAATGAGAGACGCGACGCAAATCAGCGCCAGGATGGTTCCGTGGCGCAATCGTCGCACGACCGACTCGATCAAAGCGGCCAGCGCCAGAGCCAAGATGGCAGTTGCGGATACGAAGCGTCGGGCTCCGAAGGATCCGTGTGCCCACCAGTCACTGGCGGCGCTGTTGACGTACCACAGCAAGAGTAAGGCGGTCAACACAGCAAGGGTAGTCCTTCTGTCCCGAACCCACAAAGGACCAAGGCCTACCACGGCTAACAGCGCAATCGGGGTCCAGGTGAATAGCCCGTGGTTCGTGGAGAAAAGGTACTCGAGAAGATTCGGACGCAGTGGATCGAAGAAGGCGGCACCCTGCGGCAGCGCCAGCGGCGATCCATATAGAATGCTCCAGGCAAGCATCTGAGGTGCGAACACGAGAATAGCGATCAAGGCGGCGAGAAGGGCGCCTTGGAGATACCCGCTCATGGTCACGACACGTTCATCCGCGCTGCCGCTCCTGGCGGACCAGATGGCTTCCACGGCAACCACGCTCACAAAGAGAACATCCTGCCAGCGCACCAAGGCCATTAGACCGGCAGCAAGCCCGAGCATGGCCCAGTCCGTGCGGGATCGGGGTCGGTGCCTGGCCCAGAGGAAGAGGAAGAGGGCCACGGCAAAGAACGACACTCCATGCGAGGAACCTGGAGCCGCGACAGTGTAGTGTACGAGGCTTGACCCCAGGAAGAGGCCCAGCACTGCCACTAAGCTGGAATAGCTCGACGTGTATCGACGGCAAAGACGGTACGCGAGTATGCAACCTAGTGCAACGTACACAATGGTCCCCACGCACGCTGCTGACTGGTATTGATAGCCAAAGCCATCGGAATTCGCTGGATAGCCCGCTCCTGGCGCGATGAGCGATAGACCGTGGATCACCAAATAGAAAGGGGCCCATAGTATGGCCGGGCCCACTGACCAGTAGTTGGCGACCAAGCCAGTTGGCGTGATCTCTTCGAGCGGCCAGTCGAGCCGATCATACTCGTTGCGGAAATCCAAGTCGCGATCGAAGATCACCGACCGTAGATAGGAATAGTATCCGGGACCGTCGTCGCCAAGAGGGCTCGCATGGGCAGCCATCGCTCGCGGCAAGCGCATCAGCATGAACACGGCCACTGAGGCAGCGCACACCAGTGATATCAGCAAGTATGAATGCCTATCAGAGAGACGCTCCATGCGATAGCCTCATGCCTAAACAGCAACAGGGCGATAGGGACTCATATGATGCTCAGATAGCCGGCGAACACTCTCTGGACCACCGACTCCCAGGTGAAGCGTCGCTGAACGCGTTGACTTGCAGTGCGGGCCATGACTGTGCTCGTCTCAGGGGCACCCAGGATGATACGAAGGGTGGGCAGGGACAGGAGGTACACGGTGGCGACGAGAAGTAAGGAGAGACCGACTATCGCCGCCAGGTCATGGTGGAAGGTGATGGAGAAGGGGCGTGATCGATTCACAGTACCCTATGGTACCCTTCCCGCGCCCGTTCGGCAACTTTCTCCCATACGACGCGTTTATCGCTGCTCTGCACTCAGGCTTGAGTCTGGCGGCTTCGGACCGCAAGGCTCGTGCCTTCGTCTGCACAGACAACTGTGTCCTGACCGTCACCACGCTCTACCGTGCGAGCTAGGGTGAGGGTAGGTCGATCACGCGACCGATCAACTCCACGACCATCCGAAACTTCCCAACAACGAGTTCATCCCATGTTAGCGCTTCGCCATAAGATACGAATGCCCAGGAATACTGAAGTTCGAACAGGAAGTTCCAGCCCACCAAGGCGATTATGACCAGCAGCATGACCAGGGATCCACGTCGAAAGCGCTCGGTGGTCCACTCTGTCAGAGCAGCCATTCCGAGCGCGAGCACCGAAGTGGCTGAGATGAAACGGCGAGCACCGAAGGAGTCATGAGCCCACCAATCGGTGGCAGCGCTGTTGAGGTACCACTGCAAGAGCAAGGCGCTGGCTAAAGCTGCCGTCACACGCCTGTCGCGTCGCCACAGTAGGACAAAGCCAAGGGTCGCGAGTAGCATCACTGGATGCCATGCATACAAGCCGTGCCTCGTCGAGAAGAGGTACTCGAGGAGTTCGGGACGAAGCCAGTCAAAGAAACCGCTCCCTTGGGGTACAGCAATAGGTGAGCCGTAGAGTGCGTTCCAGACCAGCAGTTGCGGTGAGAAAACGACGAGACCAATCACTGCAAGAACGGCTGAGCCCCAGAGGTACTCTCGCAGAGTGCGCAGTCGGCGGTTCGCATCAGGCCTTGTAGCGATGAGACATGTGGCTTCGACCGCAAGCACGCTGAGGTAGAGCACGTCCTGCCAGCGGACCAAGATCATAAGGCCCGTGCTCACCCCCAGGAGAGCCCATTCAGCGTGAGTTCGAGAGCGAGGGGGATGCCATAGGTATAGGAACAGAGAAACGGTGAAGAACGAGGTCCCATGAGATAGGGCTGGAGCAGCCACGGTGTAGTGAATCAGGCTGGAGGCGAGGTAGACGCCGGCGACGGCCATGAGGCTTGCATACGGAGAGAAGTATCTGCGGCATACCCGGTAAGTGAGCACGCTGCCTGCTGTGACATATGTAATAGTCGCGATGCACACGGCCGATTGGTATGCAAGGCCGTAGCCATGCACATCGGCTTGAATTCCCATACTAAGGGCCATGAGCGAGAGGGCGTGGGCGCTCAAGTAGAAGGGCGACCACAAGAGTGCGGGGCCGATTGACCATGGATTGGGTGCCAACCCGGTCGCAGTAGTCCCGGCCACGTCGTTGCTCGCAAAGCCGAAATACCGGTACTCGTTTCGGAAATCTAGGTCGTGGTCGAACACCAGCGACCGCAGATACGAGAAGTAGCCGGGACCATCGTGGCTGATCAGGCCGCTGGGGTTGCGCGGAACGCGGACGAGGACGAAAAGCAATGCACACGTCAGACCTACGACCAAGAGCATTGCATGTGATGCTCTGTCACTGACCCTTTGCATATTGGCCTCTCCCGTCCAACACGGGCGTTTTGTTGAGGTCCACATCACTACTTCTCGGTAATCCGACGCTGGCCGTCGGAGTTACACGAACTGTCGATATCTCGCCAGGATCCTTTCCGCAACCTTGTCCCAGGTGAACCGCTCGCGGACCCTTTGGGCGCCCCCTGTGCCCATGGTTTTCATCTTCTCAGGATCATCCAGCAGGGAATTGACCGCGTGAGCGAGAGCTTCAGGATCATCAGGAGGCACCAGGATTCCAGTCATACCATCCTGGACCACCTCGGGAATCGCGCCTGCGGCGGTGGCGACGACTGGGAGGCCGCAGGCCATAGCCTCCGCCAGAACCAGGCCGAAGCTCTCCCTTCTCGACGGGAGGACGAACAGATCGGTCTGCTGGTAGTGGCGCGGCATCTCTTGGTGTTCGACGAAGCCGAGGAATCGCACCTGCTCGCTGACCCCGAGCTTCTCCGCCATTCGCTGATACTGGGCCAGCCTGGATCCGGTGCCGATGATGTTGAGCACGGCCTTGTGGTTCTTGAGGACCGTGGGAAAGCTCCTTAGCAGCACGTCCACCCCTTTCTGCTCGTGAGGGCCGTTGAGCCTGCCGCAGAACAGAAGCGAGAAGGGATCGTCATCGCTCCTTTCTTGGGGCGAGGAGTTGGCCGAGAAGGAGGAATCGACCCCGGCGTAGGTCACGGCTATCTTCGAATGTGGAACCCTATACGCCCGCGCTATGTCGCGTTTGGAGAACTCCGAGAGGGAGAGTACGAGATCGGCGCCGTGGCAAGAGAGTGCGGTGATCACCTCCCCAAGGGAGCGTGGGAGGGCGTACGTCCTCGGTGCATAGATGCTCAGCACGAGCTTTGCCTGTAGGCCCATCCTTCTGGCCAGCGCGTAGGCCAGGCAGTAGCCGACCGTCTCGCCCCCCAGGTGAACGTGGATGACGCCGTATTCGTTCGCGGAGCCACTTCTGGCCAGCCGTGGGGCCAGCCGTACGGCCTCCAGGAGCCCTGGCACTGTCGGGGTGAATTTCACGTCGCCCCAATCTACCTGGCGTTCGTACCCCTCTGGGGCGACGGCCAGGTAGCGCACCTCGTGGCCAGCCCTGGCGAGAGCTTCGCTGGTCTTGTAGGCGATGATCTGCCCTCCCCCGGCGTCTGAGTGCCAGGGTACCAGGCCGCCTATCGAGAGAATCCTCAAGCGTCAGGCTCCTTTCCGGTTCCAAGACCGGCGGCTAGACCGAGGCTTCCTTGCTGGAAGTGCCTTGGCGATGACGCTTCACGACATCCTCGAGCAACTGCACCTCCTGGGCCACCCTCTCCTCCCAGCTGGGCCAGTTCTCAAGGATGAATTGGCGCGCTGCCTCGCCAAGGGATCCCCGCCGACGATCATCGTCGAGCGCCTCCAGGACGACACGGGGAAGCTCGGCTATCTCATCAGTCTCCAGAAGGATGCCGTTCTCGCCATCGACGATCAAGTCCGAGGTGGTGCCGGTGTTCAGCGCAATGACCACCGTGCCGCAGCACATGGCTTCCAGCACGGGATTGGCGATGCTACTCGCTGAGTTGAGGCTGACGAGAAGGTCCCCTGCGGCTAGGTAGCTGGGTACCATCTCGTTCGGGACCGATCCTTCGAATTGGACGTACTCCGAGACCCCGAGGCGATCAGCCAGGCTCATCAACATCGGCCGCTCCGGGCCGTCGCCCACGATCACGAACCGCACATCGGACCTCTGGCTCACGATCTGCGGGATGGCGTCTATCAACAGATGGATCTGCTTGGAGGGTACCAGTCTATAGACCGAGAGGATGATCCTCTCGCCGTTGGGTGCTAGGCGCTGCCTCAAGCTTCGATCAACCTTTGTAGTCAGATCCTTATCGATGCCATTGACCAGGAAGGCGATCCTATGGGCCGGCACCCCGAAGGAACGAGCGATCTCATCTCCGGAAGTCCCGTCGTTGACCAATATGTATAGGCTTGCCGGAAGCTTGAAGGCGTACTTGCCCCAGTACAACCGCTGAGCAAAGATCTCGCCGAAGAAACCGTACGTCTTAACAGTGTAGGGAACTCGCAATACGCGAGAAAGCAGGAAGGCCGGGAATGCCGCGATCAACTGGTGTGCACAGATCAGGTCGGGTCTGAAGTGGCGGGTCAGCGCATACGCTTTGGCGAAGCTGGAGAGAAGGAATGCCCAAGAATGCAGTTTCGATAGGATCGCGGCCCTGGCACCAGTGGTCGCGGTTGAGGATGGGACGCGAAACCGCACGACCTCGATACCATCCCTCTCCAGACTCAAGTCATCGCCCTCGCTGACCTCATCCAGACTCGTGAGCCACCACACCCTGTGGCCTGCGTCGGCGAGCCCCTTCAGAGGAAGGTAGGTCGAGACCCTGCCCTTTCCGTAGCCGAGATCCCATACGTTGAAAGGCGCCAGGCTCAGGATGTTCACCTGGCGTCCTCCTTGGGCAGCGGGGCAGCCTGGCTGAAGCACCGAAGCCAGAGTTCGAGGTTGATCCAGCGCCACACGGGTGGACAGGGAGTCTCGGTGCCACTCTTCAGCCACGACGCGAGCGCAGCGCGGATGGCCTCCGTGTTCAGATATGCAGCGCTGAGGGAGTCGTTCTCGAAGAGGTCAGATTCCTCGCGCATCCATTGCCGTAGCCAGGCGGGCTCCGGGGTCTCAAACCCAACCTTGTCCCTTCGCCAGGCGATGCTGCCGGGCACGGTCCCTTCCATCGCCTTGCGCAGCATCCACTTGGTCCACCCGTCACGAATGAGCATCGAGGAGTCCTGTCGGAGGCAGAACTCTACCAGGCGGTGGTCGAGAAAGGGCACGCGGGCTTCGACGCCGACGGCCATCGAGTTGCGGTCCTCGTATCTGAGCAGATGAGGCAAGCTCGACTCCTGTAATAGATACCGCAGGTGTCTGCGTAGACCATGGTAAGCTGACGCAGATTGCCAATCGGCAACCGTTGTGTGGCCAAGTCGGCTGGCGAAGTCTCTGTCCAGGACTGACCAATCCTGCTCATGGGCATACCACGTTCTGCGTATGCCGTCCATCAACTGGTGAGGCAGAATGTACCTCAGTGCCCCGACCAGAGGCGACCAGGGGGCCACTCCACTGCGCTCGCTCATAGCCCGCGCTTCGCGGACCGCACCGATCACTCTGCCCTGGCGGAGCAAGTCGGCGAGAAACACGCTGTAGGGGCGGTAACCAGCGAGCAGTTCGTCCGCCCCCTGACCGTCCAGCAAAACCTTCACCCCGCTAGCCCTGGCCTCATTCATCACGCACCATTGAGCGAACACACTGGTGCTCATGAATGGTTCGTCCTGGTGCCAGATCAGGCGTTCAACCTCTTCGCGCAGCCGCTCAAGGGTCGGAACCGAGTAGTGCGGGTCTGACCTGGTGGCCTGGACCACTCGCGCAATGTGCTCAGTCTCGTTGTACGGGGCGGCTGTCTCGTAGACCGCGCTGAAGGTCTTCTGCTGATCGCCGAGCTGTGCGGTCGGCAGCCCCCCTGCGGTCATCAATTGGCTGATCGTGCAGACGATGGAAGAGGAATCCAGCCCGCCACTGAGGCAGCTTCCAAGAGGCACATCGGTCCGGAGCCGCAATCTGACTGCGTCCGTCAATAGCCCTCGGAACTCCTCAAACGTGTGTGATTCCCTCGCCACAGACTCCCTGGGGGCTTGTGGATCCAGACTCCAGAACTGGCGCATGGTGAAGTCGCCGGGTCGCACTGTGAGCGTGTGTCCCGGGGCCAGTGAGTGCACCTGCCTGAAGAAGGTGCCCCCGGTGCGCGGGTTCGGCTGGTAACCAGCGAGGAGGTACTTGTAGATGGCCTCGTCGTCTGGTGCGAAGGGCACGACTCCCGACTGAACCAGGGCTTTGATCTCAGAGGCAAAGGTGATTCCGCTATCGTCCTTCACGTAGTAGAGAGGCTTGATGCCCAGGCGGTCGCGAGCCAGGAAGAGGCAGTTCTCGATCTGATCCCAGAGTGCAAGGGCCCACATGCCGTTGAAGCGCGCCAGACAATCCGGTCCCCATTGCTCGTAGGCGGCCAGCGCCACCTCCGTGTCGGTCCGGCTGTCGAAGTCGTAGCCGTGCTGAGAAAGCTCGCTGCGTAGCTGCTCATGGTTGTAGATCTCGCCATTCATGGCGATCCACAGGCGACCGTCAGCACTCCTCATGGGCTGGTGGCCGGCGGGCGACAGGTCAAGAATGGCCAGTCTGCGGAATCCCAGAGCCAGGTCAAAGGCTTCGCCGAAGAAGCTCTCGAGAGGATGCATGTCCAGGCGGGGGTCGGTGTCATCGCCCGCACAGGGGGCCGTGCGCCCCGATTCCGTGTTGACCAGCAGATAGCCCTCATCATCCGGGCCTCTGTGGCGCATGATGTTGGTCGCGCGCTGGAGGACGGTCAGATCTATGGGCTTGCCGTCAAGATGCCAGGTACCGAATATCCCGCACATACTTCGCTATTCCTGCCTGTAATCCTGCCCCTGCTCGCAATCTCCTGGAGGCAGGTGCAACGTACCCTAGCTGCCTCGCTGCGCCAGTCTGTCGTGCACAGCTCCAAGGTAGGTCCGAACGTAGGTCCAATCATCCCTGGTTGGCACCAAGACGTCTGTCAAGGAAGCTCCGGAGAGTCGTCGGAAGAACCAGAATGCAGCAGCTGTGGCTATGGCGTACGAGATCGTCGAGGCGAGGGCGGCCCCTCTTATGCCCCATGCGGGGATAAGCCACAGGTTGCAGACAACTGCCACCGACAACGCTACCAGCGCTGCAACGGTGACGTACTGCGGGTACCCTCTCCCCGATAGGTAGCTGGCCAGCACGTACTCCAGCGAGAAGACGACGATACCAGGCAGCAGGATGGCAAGGGCCGGCGCTGCTTGGCGGAACTCTGGCCCAAAGAGGATGCTAATGAGCCAGGGGGAGAGCAATCCAATGGGAAGGGCCAGTAGCGCTGTGGAAGCAACGCCGAGCCTGGCGGATCTGCAAGTCAGGGTCATTGCTCGCTGCAATGATTGAGTGGCGGAGATCCTCGGCATCACAACTGTGGCAACGCTGCTACTCACGTGCCACAGCGACTCAGCCAGGATGACGGCTATGGAATAGATGCCTACCTGGGTCGGATCGGCGAAAGCGTTGATGACAAACGTAGCGAGCCTCATGTTTAGATACAGCAGAATGTTTGCCGCCTGCGATCTTATGCCATAGGAGAGCGCATTTCGCAGGAGATACCAGGCCGGCCGCGGACGCAAGCTCACGAGATGGCGCCGAGCAAAGTAGCTCACGGTGATGGCCGTGCCCACCATGTGAGCCACCAGATGTGCCCCAAGAGCGGCCGCGGGCTGTCGCCAGAATGGAAGGACCAATACCAGGAAGAGCAGCGCCAGCCCTCGCTGAATCGCAGCCAACACATTGTAGGACACCACATGCTGCAACCCCAAGGTGAGACCAATCAAGAAAAGATTCACTATCATCCATGGCAGGCTGAGAAGAGCAAGGACTAGTGGCGCTGCGTCTACACCTTGGAACAGCTGAGGAAAGATTGATACCACAACCCAGCCTCCCAGTGCCATCATAGTGCCGAGGATGCTTCCGCCAATAACAGAATTCCAGAACATGCTGGCCGTATCAATGGTGCTCTTGGCGCCATAGTAGACATTGCTCGCGTCAAGGCCTAGAGCACCCGTCAACATCAGGAGGCCGACGTACGTTGTCAGGAGATAGTAGACTCCGCGACCCTCTGGACCCAGCAGCCTCGCGGTGAGGATTCCTGTCAGGCTTGAGACCGCGAACAGGGTTATTCTAGTGGCTAGCGTGATGACAGTGTCCTCGACCATGCGCAGTTCTTGTCTCTCCCCATTTCCAGTGCTGGCGCTTGCCCTACTGCCTCGTCAGCCATGCCGCACGTGAACGTGACTTCTTGTTGCAGGCTCCCGACTTCTCAGTGCAGCAGCCTCCCTGAGTCGGTACTCAGCCCTTCTCTTGATGTTTGCACTAAGGCGTGACCTCGCTGCTTGTCGCCCTCGGTCTGCTCAGAAGCTCTTACCGTGTGGCCCCACACCGACGGGCTTTGTGCCCTGGATTAGCCGCCAGGGCCAACCGCCGCGTTGCGTCAGGACGGAGGGCTCGGTTGCGCCGGCTTCGCGGCGTGTGCCAGGTATAACCAGCCCCACTTTCGGGAGAGCCACGACTGGGAGGCGTCGAACCAATGCCAAAAGCGCAGCGACCTTTCCATAAACGCGACGTACATCTTGCCAACTGAGGGAGTCAAGTCGAGAGGGGGAAACGGTCGCATCACCTTCATCTCCGTGTCAGCGAGCCCGGCAAGTTCGAATTCGTGGGTCCATTGTCTTGGGTCGAGACGATTCTCGTAGAATCCATCGAAGTATGACGCCCACGTGATTCTAAGCTTGTCTGTGTCGCCGCGACATAGATAGTAGACAAGGATTACCAGCAGATTCAGCCAGCGTGCCACCTTTCGGACCGAGAATCCTCCATGGGCGATATCCGCCAGGAACAGGCCCCCGGGTCTGAGCACTCGGACCATCTCCCCCAGAACGATTCGCAGGGATGGGGGATCGAAGTGTTCGAGAAGCCCGTGGCTCATTACCACATCGCAGCACTCATCGCCGAACGGCAGCGAGAGGACGTCCCCCTCCAGTAGATGTACCCGACTTACCGCATCACCCTCCGAGTTCTCCAGAGTGTTCAGCCGGGCCAGAGCGAGCGCTTTGCGTGATAGGTCAACGGCCACGGCCGTGTAGCCGTGATTTGCCAGATAGATCGACATCCCCGCTGTACCGCATCCGCACTCCAGGACAAGTCCAACAGACAAGCGCTTGTCGTTCAATAGGAGGTCAATGTGCCGAGCTTTTTCCCGCTCAAACAGTTCCCATTGGGTCGCTGGGACTGCTCTGGGATAGAGAAAGCGCCGCTGTTCGAGAGAGCGCTGCCAGTGATCATCGAACCACTCGGTGCTCCCTTCAGTTCTGTCGTGATCGGCGTCAGATCTTGCTGTCGCCATCGCGCCAACACTCCCACCCTATCGCGTCGCCAGCCCCGTTACATATGGAAGAAGTGTCATTGATCCTGCACGGCGTGGTCATCTTCCGGACACCAGTCCTTCGTAGATGTCAAGCGTCTGCTGCACAGTCCTGTCCCACGTGAATCGCTGACTGTATTCCAGCCCCTGCTCCACGACAGCTTGCCTGACGCTGTGATCCGTCAGGAGGGTATGGATCTTGTCTGCCATGTCCTCCTCGGAGGTGGCCTTCAGGCAGCACGCCGACACCTCCTGAGGAATGTGTGCGTCTTCCCTGATGACCACTGGGACTCCACATCTTTGCGCCTCCAGAATGGTGAAGCCGAACCCCTCCCAGTCGCTGGGGAGGACGAAGACGTCGAATGAATTGTACGTCTCCACGAGCATCTCGTCAGGTACAAAACCTGCAAACTCAACCTCCCGGCCGAGACCCAGGCTCTCGGTCAGTTTCCGGAGCTCCACTGCTCGACCACCCTCGTCTCCACACAGAACGAGCTTCGCGGGGAGAGCTGGATGCTTGTCTCTCAGAATGCTAAAAGCAGTTATTAGGCAGTCGAGTCTCTTCCGTGAGCTGAGGAGGGTCCCAACATATCCAACGGTGTACGGATGGCTCCCACGGTTCTTGGTCAAAGGCTTAAACCGTTCCTCGATCCCAGAGTGCACTACGGTGATCTTGTCCTCCGCCACGTGGAGGTACCTCACAAGCTCCACCTTGGTCTGTGTGGAGATCGCTATCACCCTATCGCTGTGTATGGCGACAGCGCGATAGACGAGGGGGAGGAATAGGCTTACGTGTGCTGTGACGCCGCTCCGTGGGCCCAGGATAGAGTAGCAATCGTGGAACGTGACCACCTTCCTCTTATTGACGAAAGGGAAAGAGAGGGCGGTGATCGGGCAGGTGGCATGCAAGATGTCAAGACGACCCGTGCTTCGCAGGATGTGGGAGGTCATTCTGATTGTGTGATTGTATACGTCGCCGAATGGGATCCGTGGGCCCCTTGTGCTCACCCGTTGGACATCAACTCCTCGCTGGCGGAGCCCGGCGTCCATCTGCACGCAGTATCTTGGGATCCCTGCGTTCTCGAGCAAGAAATCGTCCACTATCAGCCCTACGGAAGGGGCCTCATTCCCGAGCGGCATGTCCACCACTCCATTCAATTGACAGCATGTACCTCATCACCTACCCCAAGCCTGCTTCCGCCCCATCACCGAGGGGTTCCCAGCCGTCATGTGCAGACGCCTGAGCGGCCTACCTGGAGTCTTTGCAGCAGGGACCAGACTCCTTCACCCATGGCCCTCTCTCCGAGGTGCCCATTCATGGCTGCCCTCGCTTTGAAGCCAAGCCTCTCGACCTCTGACGGATTGCTTAACAGGTAGCTGATTCTATCTGCGAGGGCCCCTGCATCTCCAGGTGGCACAAACAGTCCAGTCTCCCCGTCAGTGATGTAGTCCATCAGCGCCGGATTACTGGTGGCAATCACCGCCTTGCCCATGGCCATGGCCTGCGTAATGACGGTGAGACCGGCGGTGAAGTGTACGCTTTTCAATGGCACAACGACGAACATGGAATTGCGTAGCAAGTCCTTGTATCGAGCGTAGGGTATGCCAAGCAGCAACTCTACGTTGTGCGGAATCTCGATTCCGTCCAAACCGGTCCTTCCTGTCGCCGAGTCCTTGCCGGCCACAATGACGAGCTTGGTCTCTGTTTGCTTGATCGCTGATATCAGGGTGGGCCAGTCTCTCCTTGTTGCTCCGCAGCTGAGTACGTAGTCGCCTTTGGTCGGATTCGTGCGCTGCCAATCGGTATCAATGGCAAATGGCGCAAACGCTACCCTGTTGGAGAGCCCGAGGCAGTGTTCCCAGAACGCCTGCTCGCTTCGTGATAGGCAGACTACCCCGTCCACCGGTGAGAGAAGGAGCCGAGCCGTTCGAAGCTTGAGAGCACCCGCGTCCTGCAGAAACGTGACCGCCTGCGTGTCCAGTATGACGTGACTGGGACGCCTCAAGAAGGGAGCGAGCTTGCGCAGGGCCGAAAACATGATCCCATTCAGGAATCCGGATGAGATGATCACGTCATATTGCCTCAGCGAAGGCAGAAACCCCAGTATCTGCGCCATGACCAGGGGGATTCTCTTCTTGTAGGTAAGGCTGGCGGCGCAGCCGACGATATCTACCTCTATCGAGCGGTCCGGCATGTGTTTGAAGAACCACACGTCCTTGCCTGTTGCAGACAGGTCAGTCACTCCCCATTCGCGATAGCAGTGTTGCTTCGAGTATGGCGCCAGGAACGCGATTCTCATCACGTTTCACCGTGACCAGCAACTCTCAGGACTTCGAACTCGCCAGCCGAGTAGAGCCTCGACACGGTGGCATCCTGCTCCAGGCGCTGGAAGTCGGTCGCAACTAGCTTGATCCTCGGGTCGGAAATTCTGTGCTTCTGAAGCAGCGGATCCATGACAGTCTGCTTGGTTCGCTCCGTCAGCACGAAGAGCGCATCCTGGTTCAGCGAGCCGCCCAGTGTCTGCTGCCGGTGATAGCCAAAGTGATCCGGGATGTACACACGCCCAGGCGACATGAAGGGCACGCCTAGATTCGCGTACTCCTTCCGCTGGCTCTGTGTGTGCGCGCGGGTTAGGAACCACTCAGTCCCGAGAACGTCCTGTTCGGTTACGTGCCAGCTTCCCTGGAGGATATAGGGGGAGTGATAGACGCCCAGGCCGCCTATCGCCGATGCGACCACAAGAATGCCCGTCACGGTGACGAACCCTCCCGTCTTCCACTTGGCAAAAAGCTGGTAGAGGCCGAAGGCTGCGAAGACGGGCATGGCCCACATCATGACGTTGGACCCCAGCAGTCTCCCCATCGTGACTTGCAGGGTAATGGCGAATATGAGCACCCACACCGGGCCGCTGACTAGGAATGGAATGGATAGTATGGACAGGCTCTTCACCTCAGTGCGTTTGGCTAGAGACGCCCTGGCTATGATCAGCAGTGCGACCATGGAGAGCGACAGGTACACAAGGTTGTCGCCGTACATCTTCAGAGCGAGTACCACCTGGTCGCCGACGCTCAGTCCGGCTGTCTGGAACAGGTTCTCTACTTCGTCCACACGGGGGATGGTCTCGATCTCGCCAGCGAGCCAGCCCAACGTGTTCCAGATGGTCTTGGCGAATATGCCCTGAGCGGAAATCCAGGTCAGGAAGGCCACGGAGGCGATCAGAGTGGGCTCAAGACTGATGCGCTCTGTGGCGTCTTCGACAGTTGCGATCGATTTTGGCTCTCTGATCTTCCATGCCGCCCTGGCGATCTCAGCGCCCAGGAGGGAGGCGACCAGCACAGCGGCGGGGGCAGGATGGAAATACGGGAACAGGAAGAGAAGTGTCACGAAACCGACCCTGAAGGGTGTAGATGCATGGCCGGAACTTTTGAAGTACAGATAGAAAAGCAGAGGGAGCATCATGATCGACAAAATCTGGGGGTACACACAGACGTGGTAGTAGTTGAAGAATAGAGCTACGCTTGCTGCTGTGAGCAGAGCCGGGCCCTTCTTGGGCATGACACTGCTGGCAAGCAGGTAGCTGAATATCGTGAACAGCAGGCTGAAGAAGGCGGGGATGCCCTTGCCGATCATGTTCGACGAGATGCCGGAGGCCTGGGTGAGCTGCGCTATCAGGATATGTGTCACTGGATACTGGTCCCCTTCCCAGAAGCGACCTCTGGCAACGATCTCGCCGGCCCACTTGATGTGACCCCCTGTGTCAGCAGACCCGTAGAGATAGTAGCCCTTGAAAACAGGCAGGAGGAGTGCGATGCAAGTGACGAACAAGAGCAAGATGAAGGCCAGGAGCCAGTACCTGCTCCTGCTTCCAGCAAACGCCTGGTGGACGACGATAGCGGTACCCCCAGCCAGGGCGCCGATCAAGCATATCCACGCCGCCGCTGGCAGACTGGAGTAGATGGACAGCTCGTAGCCCGTGGCGGGCGAGTAGCGATCGATGAGCAACAGTGCCGCCGCGATCAGCAGAAAGCAGAGGCAAAGCACGAGCTTCAGCCACCGGTTGGTGGCCGGCCGGGACCTCGACGGGGCTTCCCTAGGCAAAGATGGTATGACCGTCGAATCCAAAGTCATCTTTCACGCCCAGCAAATCCAGGATGGTCGGGGCCACATCCATGAGGGTCATCTCGCGACTGCGTGGATGCCGATCTGTCCCCGACAGGAGAAACATGGCGTCTTTCTTGTGTCCTCCGGAGGCCAGGTTGTGCTCGTAAGCTGTACCGACGAGAGGTGTGTGGATACCCCAGTAGA
>Ga0307378_10006549_pt1 | contig 15901 bp, 12 predicted proteins | sample UN1MG_FD_202238 | JGI IMG/M metagenome (GOLD analysis project Ga0307378, IMG submission 202238) | Soil microbial communities from Risofladan, Vaasa, Finland - UN-1 | ecosystem: Environmental > Terrestrial > Soil > Coastal area > Acid sulfate soil | place: Finland: Risofladan, Vaasa | collected... | reverse complement strand
GGAGGAACGGCTGACGCGTGGCGAGACCACGCTGGGCGACACGCTGCGGCGCGGGTTGACTGGCGTGCTGCGCGCGCCAGGTTGGAAGTACTAGTAGGGGCGGTTGCGAGGAGCCGCAGGCTTCAGCCTGCGCGGCGCCGCGCGGACTGAAGTCCGCGGTTCGCCCGCGAGTCTCCGTGTCGCAGCGCGGAGCAGAGAGGTTGCCGAGTTGAACGTGGAAGTGCGGCTATTCGCGATGCTGCGTGACTACTTGCCGCCGGGCGGCGACCGGACCGGCGTCCAGATCGAGACCCCGGACGGCGCGTCGATCGCCGACGTGATCAGCAAGCTCGGGATTCCGGCCAGGCTCGCTCATCTGGTGTTGCTGGACGGGCGGCACGTGCCGGACCGCCGTCGCCGGCTCAAGGACGGATGCGTGCTGAGTATCTGGCCGCCGATCGCAGGGGGATAGCGGCCGCTTGTCCGTCTTGTTGCGCGTGATGCTCCCCGAGGAGCCTGCGCCCCGCGGCGGCAGAATGCTTGACGCGCGGTTACGGGGGGCTTTGAATACCCGCGGGAGCCGTGGGAGACGGCGCGGTTGGCGCGTCGTGCAGGCGCGGAGCGCAGGAGGTTCGCTTGCCCCTCTGTTACGCTTGCCGCGACGTGGGCTGTTCGGGCCTCGCGTCACGCAATCTGACGCGCCTCCAGTGAGGTAGTTGACCGTGCCTGAGCCTGCTGCAACGACAGACGTTCAGACCGGAACTACTCTATCCCTGCGAGAAGCTCGCCGCCGAGCCGGGTGGGTGTCGGCAGCCGGGCAGCCTCTGAGGGGAGGGCCGCGACGGTGAGTATCCACCTCGGGATCGACGTGGGCGCCGTCAGCGTGAAAGGTGCCTTGCTGCTGCCGAAGCAGCTCGCCCAATCCCTGCTCGCGCGCGGCGGCCTACCCGTCGGCCTGCGGGCGCTCAGCACGCCGCAGGGGCGTGATGTGGCGGTGGTGGTGGTCCGCAGTCGGCGAGCCCACGGACGCCCGCTCGAGGTCACCCGCGAGCTGCTCGAAGAAGTGTCGCACGCCCTCGGCTCCGAGCCCGTCGCGGGAATGGCCCTGACCGGTTCGGGCAGCGACCTGGTGGCCGAAGCTCTCGGCGTGCGTCGCTGCAACGACTTTCAAGCCTGCGTCCGGGCCATCGACCTGCTCCACCCGCAGGTGCGGACGGTCTTCGAGATCGGCGGCGAGACGAGCCGATACATCCGCCTCATGCCGGACCCCGGCAGCGGCATGCTCGGCATCGTGGACTACAGCAGCAACGGGGACTGCGCCGCCGGCACGGGATCGTTCCTGGATCAGCAGGCCTCGCGGCTGCAATACGCCGTCGAGGAAATCGGGGGCATCGTCGCGCAGACCGAGCGCGCGGCCCAGATCGCGGGCCGCTGCAGCGTGTTTGCCAAGAGCGATATGGTCCACGCGCAGCAGAGGGGTTTTCGCCCGCCGGAAGTGCTGCGCGGTCTCTGCAACGCCGTGGCGACGAATTTCAAATCGGCGGTTGTCAAAGGCCGCGTGTCCGAGCCGCCGGTCGCGGTGCTCGGCGGCGTGTCGGCGAACTCGGCCGTGGTGGACGCGCTATGTGAGGTGTTCGAGCTACAGGACGGGGCCCTGATGGTGCCGGACGCCGCCGACTCGCTCGGAGCCGTCGGAGCGGCGATCATCGCGGCCGACGCGACCGAGAATGATCCGCCAAACCTGCGCGACCAGGTCAGGCGACTCAGCCGCGACGCGGGCGGCGGCAGCCATGCGTTTCCAACCTCGCCCCCACTGAGCCTCGAGCGCGTCACGTTGCTGCGCGACCGGGTCAAGCCGTATGAGTCACCCGAGGATAACGCGATCATCGACGCCTACCTCGGGCTCGACATCGGCTCGGTCGGCACCAAGCTCGTGCTGATCGACGGGCAGGGTGACGTGATCGACTACATCTTCACGCGGACCGAAGGCCGGCCCATTGAGGTCGTCACACGCTGTCTGCGCGAGCTCGAGGAGCGGGTCGGCTGGCGCGTGCGGGTCTGTGCGGTCGGCAGCACCGGCAGCGGACGCGAGCTGGTCGGCGAGCTGGTCGGGGCCGACAGCATCAACGACGAAATCACCGCGCATAAGACCGGGGCCACCTTCGTCGGCGACCGCCTGCTCGGCAAACGACCCGACACCATCTTCGAGATCGGCGGGCAGGACAGCAAGTACATCAGTCTCGAGTCCGAAGGCGGCGACTCGACCGACACCGTCGTGGTGGACTTCACCATGAACGAGGCCTGCGCGGCCGGCACCGGCAGCTTCCTCGAAGAGCGGGCCGAAGAGCTGGGCGTGTCGATCAAGGACGAGTTCGCCGCACTGGCGTTCCGCTCGAAGGCCCCGCTCAAGCTCGGCGAGCGCTGCACCGTGTTCATGGAGCGCGACGTGAACACCTACATGCAGCGCGGGGCCCAGCGCGAAGACGTCATCGCCGGGCTGGCCTATTCAATCGCGTACAACTACATCAACCGCGTGGTACGCGGGCGGCGCATCGGCGACTGCATCTTTTTCCAGGGGGGAACCGCGTATAACGACGCGGTGGCCGCGGCGTTCAGCATCATCTGCGGGAAAGAGATCATCGTGCCCCCGCACAACGTGCTGCTGGGCGCGATCGGGGTGGCCTTGCTAGCTAAAGAGAAGGTTGCCGCCGCGCGCAGCGAAACCCGTTTCCGCGGCTACGACGTGGAGAAGACCGACTACGCTCTGCGCGAATTCACCTGCAAGGGCTGCGGAAACCGCTGCTCGGTGCAGGAGTTCAACGTCCAGGGCGAGAAGACCTTCTGGGGCGACAAGTGCTCCGACCGCTATCGCAAGCGGGCCAAGACCGATCGCAAGCCGGTCATCCCCGACCTGGTCGCGGCGCGACACGAGCTCTTGCAGGCCGACGACGACGGCGACCCGCCCGGCGCGACCACCACCATCGGCATCCCGCTGGCCATGTACACCTATGACCTGCTGCCGCTGTGGCGCCGCTTCTTCCGCGACTGCGGGTTCAAAGTGACGACTTCCGCCGCGACCGATCGGCGAACCGTGCGCCTGGGGCTCGATTCGGCCCTGGCCGAGCCATGCTTCCCGATCATCGTCGCCCACGGGCACGTCGCCGAGTTGGTCAAGAAAAACGTGGACTACCTCTGGCTGCCGAACATCCTCTCGGCGGACATCGACTCCGACGGGGACTTGCCGGAGACGCACGTTTGTCCCTGGGGGCAGACGCTGCCGTGGGTGATCCGCCAGGCGCCGCAGTTCCAGGCCTGGCAGGCGCGGATCCTGTGTCCGACGCTCCGTTTCCGCGCCGGCCTCAAGCGGCTTCGCAAGACACTGGTCGATGCGGTGGCCGCTCTCGGCGTGCGCCGGTCCGTTGCCGCGCGGGCCTTCGATGCCGGCTGGGCCGCGCAGCAGCGTTTCCGCTCGATGTACGAGCAGGCCGGGCGCGAGGCCCTGGAGATGCTCGAACGGACCGGCGAAGCCGGCATGGTCCTGGTCGGGCGACCGTACAACATCCACGACCTGGGCGTGAGCATCTCGACGGCGAAGAAGCTGCGCGACCACTATGGCGTGAACATTTTGCCGATTGACGCCTTGCCGCTGGCGGACATCGACGTGCGCGACGTGAACGAGAACATGTATTGGGAGTATGGGCAGAAGATTCTGGCGGCGGCGAAGCTGGTCGGCCAACGATCAAACCTCCACATCATCTTCATCACCAACTTCAAGTGTGGGCCCGACTCGTTCCTCAAGGGCTACATTCGCCCGGCCTCCGGAAAACCGTTCCTCTCTCTCCAGTTCGACGGACATTCCAACGACGCCGGCACGATGACTCGCTGCGAGGCGTATCTCGATAGCAAGGGAATCCTACGATGGTGGCGAACCTGCCCGAGCAAAGCGACGGAAAAAGCCTTGTCGGCCGGACCCTCTACATCCCCCAGATGTCCCACGCCGCTGCCCGGGTGATGGCCGCCGCCTACCGCTCGCTCGGCATCGACGCTACCGTCACCCCCGACTCCAACGACGAGACGCTCGACCTGGGCGGGCTGCACAGCGGCGGGGAAGAGTGCCTGCCGCACAAGATCACGCTGGGCGACTTCGTGCGGGTCTGCCGTTCACCCGGCTTCGACCCGGCCAAGGCCGCGTTCTTCATGCCGCGCTCCAGCGGACCCTGCCGCTTCGGCCAATACGCGCCGTACCTCAAGCAGGTTCTGCACGAGCTGGGCTACGGCGACGTGCTGGTCGTCTCGCCCACCAGCAACGACAGTTACGAGGGTATCGGCGGGCACGCGGGCGACCTGATGCGCATCGTCTGGATGAGCATCGTGGCCGCCGAGGTCACGTTGAAGCTCCTGCACCGGACCCGCCCCTATGAGACGAACGCCGGGGACTCCGACGCGGTATATCAGCAATCCGTCGAGGAGCTGGAGGCCGCGGTCGCCCGGCCCGGCTTGGAGGCCGAGCAAAAGCTTAACGATTTGGTCGGCATCATGGAGCGGATTCGCGATCGCTTCCGGGCCGTCCCCGCGCAATACGTCAAGGGTCGCCCGCTGATCGGATTGGTCGGCGAGATCTACTGCCGCGTGAATACCTTTGCCAACGAGGACATCGCCCGGCGTATCGAGCGGCTCGGCGGGGAATGCTGGCTCTCGGATATGATGGAGTGGGTCTGGTACACGAACTGGTCGCGCGAGACGGACCTGCTGCGCGACAGGGGTTGGTTCAACCTGGATTACCTTAAGATCAAGCTCAAAAGCCGCACGCAGCACCGCTACGAGCACGCCCTGACGGCCCCCGTCGCCGAAGACCTCAAGGGCTATGAGGAGCCCCACGACGTCCGCGAGGTGCTGGCGGCCGCCGAGCCGTACCTACCGTCCGCCGGGGCCCTGGGTGAGATGGTGCTCAGCGTCGGCAAGGGCATTTACTACTACCGCAAGGGCGTGGACGGGGTCATCGACATCAGCCCGTTCACTTGCATGAACGGGATCGTCTGCGAGGCGGTCTACCCGGTGGTCAGCCGAGATCACGACGACCTGCCGATCCGCACGTGCTACTTCGACAAGGTCAACACGCAAATCGATCGCGATCTGGAGATTTTCCTGGACTTGGCTCGGGCTTATCAGCAACGAAAGCGGCGGCCACGGGTCTATCCGGATTGCTTCGAATGAACCGGTTGTACAACGAACACCTAGCTGACCAGGAGTCCCCGCCACGGACCGGGGGTGACCGCTCGGCACCGACGCCGACCGCGGGGCCCGCGTGTGACGGCGCTGTGCAGCGTTCCGGCGTGCTGCACCGTCCGATCGACCGGATTCGCCGCCGGGCCGTCGTCGAAGGGGATGCGGTCACTGAGCTCGAGCGGTACAAGCTCTCGCTGCGCAGGTACGCCCCGGTGCAACGCGGGATCAAGGGGCTGCCGTGGGAAGGGCGGTTTCACTGCACCCGGTGTGACCAGACCGTGCCGGGTCGCTTTCTGTACGAGCACTCCGAAGACCGCATGTACCTGGAGCTCGACTGCCCCACCTGCGGGTGCTACCGCGAGCACTATCACGACGTGCTCTTCGTAAAGGACCAGCCGGGCCGCGACGCCCCGCGGCAACCGCGGCGAACACACGGAGGGGCGCTCGTCCGTCCGATCCTGCGTGAGCTGCCCCGCACGGTCGAAACGCTTTGTCCGGAATGCGCGGGCAACATCCTCGGCCGTTATTACGTGAAGGGCAACCAGGTCTTCATGGACAAGACCTGTCCCGAACATGGGTACTTCCGCGACAAGATCAACTCCGACGTCAACCTGTTTCTGCGCGGCGCGCGCTACGCGTTCGAGGACGAGCGCGGTGTCTATCAGCCGCAGGTCGAGAAGGCCTGTTCGTGCCCCAGCGACTGCGGCCTGTGCAACCAGCACATCAGCACGTCGTGCCTGGCCCAGATCGACCTGACCAACCGCTGCAACCTCACCTGCCCGGTGTGCTTCGCCAGCGCCGGCGCCGCCGGCTACGTCGCCGAGCCAAGCTACGAGATGGTCATCGAGTTCCTGCGCTCGCTGCGGAACCAGCATCCGCACCCGGCCACGGCGATCCAGTTCACCGGCGGCGAACCGACGCTGCACCCGGATTTCCACCGCATCATCAAGGCGGCCAACGACATGGGCTTCTCGCACGTGCAGGCGGCTACCAACGGCATCGCGCTGGCCGAGCGCGAGTTTGCCGAGCACGCCGCCGAGGCCGGCCTGCACACGCTTTACCTCCAGTTCGACGGCGTGGACGACCGCGTCTACAAGCAGCTTCGCGGCCGGCCGATGCTGGAGACGAAGCTGGCCTGCATCGAGAACTGCCGCAGGACCGGCATGAAGGTCTGCTTCGTGCCGACCATCGTCAAGAACTGTAACGAGGACCAGGTCGGCGCGATCTTCCGCTTTGCCGTCGAGAACATCGACGTGGTCAGTGCGATCAGCTATCAGCCGGTGGCCTTCACGGGGCGGATCAGCCGCCGGGAGCTGGAGGAGAAGCGCTACACGCTCGGCGACCTGGCTCACGATCTGGCGGCATGCAGCGGGGCGGACCTGGAGCGCGATTTTTTCCCGCTCAGCTTCATCGCGCCGCTGTCGCGCATCCTCCAGACACTGGACGGCAAGCCCAAAATCCGTTCGACCTGCCACAGCGACTGCGCGTTCGGGACGTACTTCTTCGTCACGCCGGATCGGCGGGCCATCCCGATGCCCCGGGTCTTCGACCTGCCCAAGCTGTTTGGCACGTTCAACGAGCTGGCCGCCCGCATCAACGCCGACCGTCCGAGTGGCATGGCCAACTGGAAAGACAAGCTGGATATCGTGCTGGCGTTCCTGCGCGCGTATCGTTGGCGCGAGCGCGAGTTCGGCGTCACGCCCTTCTCGTTCATCCGCGCCCTGCGCGGCCTGACCAATAAAGCCGCCGGCCGCGGCGAGCCGGGCACCAAGACCTACCGCACGCTGATGGCCGCCGGCATGCACTTCATGGACCGCTACAACTACGACGTCGAGCGCATCCGCCGTTGCGTCATTCTCTATAGCACGCCGGACGGGGTCTACCCGTTCTGCACGATCAACGGCGGCCCGACGTATCGCCCGTTCATCGAGAAGATGATCGCACAGCGTTCGACCACTTCACGAATGGAGCACGAATACGGGCTGCCCTGAGCCGCGGCGCGCGATCAGGCGGACGCCCCCTTCTGCGACAATGGTTCGGCGATGTCCTGGGGCCCGGAAAACGAGTCTTGGCGCCGGTAGTCCTTTGAATAGAACTTCCGCATGAAGAGCGGATTCTTCTCACCGAGCAGCTCGTCGTGGAGCCGCATCGCGTGACGGAAGGCGATCCGGGCGGCTTCGCAGTTCGTTTCATCCTGGGCGTAGATGGTCCCAGTCAGCGCGAGATTGGCGGCGGGACAACCGCCAGCACAGACCTTGCTTACCGAGCACGTTTGGCATTCGGCCTTCCAGCAGGCACGCTTGTCACGCTCCAACAGGGCCAGGTGCAGCGCGTGGTTGAATCCATCCTCGAAGATGTTCCCGAATCGCCACGCCCCGCCTGAACCCGAATCGAGGTCTGCACCGTCCCAGCGGTGGCACGGCCAGATGTCGCCGCGCTCGTCGACAAGCACGGTGCCGCGCCCTGCGCCGCACTGAAACTGGTGCTGGTTTCCGGCGATGTGCTCGCGGATAAGGTAATCGAATGCGCCGAACTCGCGATCAACTCCTTTCCCGTACCAGTCGTCGCGAGCGTGGCGTCGGATAAGCCCCAATTGCCGCTCGAATTCGGCCAGGTGGGCCCCTGTCCATCTGTTCTCGTCGGCGAGCGCGAAGCCCATGTTCCGGAAGCCCAGCCCTTCAAAGTAAAGCACGCTCTCAAACATGTGTCCCACAGTGGCGGGCGTGACCGTAGCCCGCGCCATCGCGCCCGGCCGGTCCTTGAGGACGTACGAGACTCCTCGCTCCGCGCGTGCCGAGCTCGGCCTGCCACCGACGCCGGGGCGCTCGACGTCCTGCACGCACGGCGGCCCGTCGATCGAGCAGTGCCAGCCCATCCCCCACTTCCGAAAGAACGCGGCGATCTCGTCGTTGACGAGTGTCAGGTTGGTCGTGCAGCCGAACTGCAACGCCTTGCCGTAGGAGGCTGCCTTGCGTTTGGCGTACGGAACCAGTTGTTTGACCAGCGGAAAGGCCAAGAGCGGCTCGCCGCCCATGAGGTTGACCCAGAGCTGCTCGGCGCTGTACGAGGCCGCGATCAGCCAGTCGATGGCGGCCATGGCCACGTCCAGCGACATGCAGGGTCTCCGCGACCCGACGGTTTCACCTTTGAAACAATACGTGCAGCGCAGGTTACAGTTTTTCGTGACGTCGAGGTCGAGCACGTTGATCGCCATGTGGCACGGGAGTGAACCCGGGTGAAATGTACGGCGCTCTGACCAATCCCTCATCTCTCGATCCTACCTCTCAAGGACTGGCCTTTTGACGTCGATACAGCAACTGGGTTTAACGCACGGGCCGGACGATCGCCTCGGCCATGTGCGCGTCGCGCTGCGCGGCGTCTTCGCCCGCCTGAAGGGTCGGAGCATGGCCGGCGGGCAGGCGCTCATTCCGGATGACCAGCCTCCCCTCGCGCGCGACTGCGCGGACGCGCTCATCGGCTCCACGGTCTGCCAAGAAGAGTTGCCGGCGTGCTCCAACGGTTAGCTCTTCGAGCAGCCGTGGGACAAGCACGTGGAGCGCGCGGCAGAATGCACTGGCCGCCCCCGCGGTGTCCAGCTTAGCGGGACGACTCCCACGCGCCCGGCACGCGCCGGTGATCACGTCGCAGAGGGGTGCATAATCACAGCAGCATGGCGGGGGCCCGATTCGTGCGCACTCAAGCGAGCCCGATCGACAACCGAGCACGAGCTTCCCTCCGCGGATGCTGGCGACGTTCGGCGTACCGCAGCGCGGCACCGTAGCAACACCACTACAGAGACAGCGCAGCAGCGTGGCAAAGGGCTCCGTATGCCACAGATCGAACACCTTGCTCTCATAGACCGCAGCCAGAAATCCGGCGACCTCTTCCGGATCAGGCATTCTCGCGCGGTTCGCCCTATGTTCTGCTGCTACCCTAGGCGCCACGAATCTCAGGTTTCCCCCGCGCGTCGCGAGGCGCCAAGCGCGCGCAAGGTCGATCCACCGGTCGGACTGGCTCGGGGCCAGAGCCATTTGCGCCTCTACAGCGATCCCCAGGTCCACTATCTCGGCCGCGCGCTCCTGCCTCCGCTGCGAGTCACTGGCGTCGGAAGCATCGTCCAGCACCGACACTACGCACCACCCCGGCAGCCGGCAAAGCAGATCGCGGAATCCGTCCGGCAGATGTGGCAGACGGGTCTCGATGAATAGGCTGCTCCTGAGTGGCCGCTGCGCGCGCGAGGAGCAGTCCACGCAATCGCGTATCCAGGTTTCCACAGCCCGCCAGGAATCCAGCGGGTCCAACCCCCGCGTCGCGTTGATAATGAAGCACACATCCGATCGGCCTGTCTCGGCCACCTGCGCCAGCAACTGCTCAGGCGTCGGAAGGTACCATCGGGGCGTGCCCGTCAGGTAGAGTCTCAGCGGATCGTCAGGCGCCGTGTAGGCCGCCCCCGCGCCAACCGCGCCCTCGCCCAAGGCCGCGACGACGACCTCCCGCGTGGCTCCGAACGCCAAGCGCGGCGGCTGACCGTCCAGCCAGCCGATACAGCCCCCCTGGGTTGAGTGTATGATCGAGGTTTGGGCGCTCGTAGGGTGCACGGTTCTCGGCCGGCAGTCGCAGCCTCGGCGGCTGACTGGCACCCGATCGGGGCTTTCGTCAGTACTGCGTCAAGTAGTCCAGCGGGACCTCGGCCATCTCGCAGGTCCGCATGGTCACGAAATCGGGAAGCGGCTCCGGAGGAACCATTACCAGCAATACGCCGCGCGCAGCCGATACCGCGTAGGGCACCCAGCGCTCTCCCGGCGGAGCACCCCTCTCTATACCGTAGGCCAGATCAGACATGAGCGGGACGAACTTGCCGTCGTCACCCAGGCGTCCGTGGAAGAGGTATCTTGCGTCTGGCGTCATCAGCATCATCGACAGCGGCGCCGACAAGATAACGTCTTCGACGATCCGGCTTTCACCGTTGTGAATGTTGAAGACTTCCAGGCGCCCCCGCATAGGCTGTAGCACCGGGCCCTCGTGTAGCAGCGCGGCGAACCAGGGGCTGCCTGGCGACACCTGGTGGGCGCTGCCCCTGCCGGCGTTGTAGTCGAAGTACTCCTCCTCACCCAGCGTGCCGGTGCGCGAGTCGTAGGTGCGCAATTTGCCGTCGCGCGCCTTGATGTACCAGATATCCGCATCGACCACCCCGACCACGTCCAGGCCATCTGGCCCGCCGTTCACCTCGTCGGTCACGCGGCGCAGCCGCGCCCCAGTCGCAGCGTCCAGCAGCACCCAACGATCTTCGTACGGGGGCCGATCCCCCAGACGCGCATCACAGGCGGCGTCGGCGCGGTATTCCGACGCCAAGATGTGCTGGTCGTCGGTCCACATGAATGTCCCGAAGCTAGCTGCGCGGGACTCGCCCTCTGGGACTGCGCTAAACTGTCTAACGTCGGCCGTTCCGACGGTCCACACCCAAATGGCCCCCACCCCGAGCGCCATTCTGCTGCCGTTCGGTGAGTATCTCCATTCCTGGGCCCAATCAAACGCGATGCAGTCGGGAATGTTCAGCACTGTACCAACGCGTGTCTGGTACGGGTCGGGCGGTCCTGACCGGGCGCGTGAAGAAAAACCGCCCCCGGAGCCCGCAACGAAAAGTGCCAGCATTCCCCCCGCGAGAATCGCGGATAGGATCGCGGCCCTTGGCAACCAAACATCTCGGTTCATAATTCTCGCCCTTTCTTCATCGCCGGTGCTATGCGTGATGCAAGTCTCAGTCACTACGTGGCTGTCGCGCGCTGTTGCCAGCCATCACGTTGCGCGAGACCGTTCGAGTCAAAGCGACATCAGAACTGTATGAGGTACGAGACCGGCACCTCCGCGTAATCCCAGTCGTACTCGTTCGGCCCGTTCCCCGATTTGGGGATGCCCACGAGCAATACGCCGCGCGCGGCCGAGAGAACCATAGGTGCCCAGCGCTCGCCCTCCGGCACCGGTATTTCTACGCCGAGCGCGAGGTCATAAACCCGCGGTACGCCACCCTGATCATCCCGCGGCGATGACGCGAAGAGATATCTGCCCTCCGGCGTGACCAACGCTCGCTCTGGATTAACATAAACGTTGCTGACGGAGCGTCGCTCGCTGCTCCGGATGTTGAAGACGTCAAGGCGGCCTTGCAAGGGCCTGTAGGGGTCGTCCGGGATCAGCGCCGAAAACCAGGGGCCCCCGGGGGCGACCTGGAACGCGCGTGCGCCCTCGGCGTCGAAGTCGAAGTAGGCTTCGGAGCCCACGGTGCGTGTCCGCGAGTCGTACGTGCGCAGCTTCCCATCGCGTGCGTGTATGTACCAGACGTCCGCATCGACCACGCCGACCACCTGAAGACCGCATTCACCGCCATTCTGGGAGTCGGCCACAATACGGAGGCGCTGCCCAGTCTGACTGTCCAGCAGCACCCAGCGAAAACCGACCGTCGGCAATGGGAGTTCGTGGTCTGCGCTCCAGGCAGCCGCCTCGGCATAGGAGTTCTGCGTTTCCAGCGCCAGGATATGACGATCGTCCGTCCAGAGGAACTGGGAAAACGCGCTGCCGTGCGCCTCATCATCCGCGGTCGCCGTCAACTCGCGCACTTCGTTGTCTGCTAGTTTCCACACCCAGATCGACTGAAGGGCGCTGATCGCGAGGTTCTTTCCGTCGGGTGAGAACGTCCACTGATCACTCCACTGAAGCGGTATAGACGCCGGGAACTCAAACACTGTCCCCACCATTGTCTGAAAGGGTTTACCCGCTTGTCCTGAATTTGCCAGTGCCGCGCGCGCACTGCTGGTTTCCGCACTCCTCGTTTCGAAGAGGGCTGCGCCGGCGAGTGCAAACGCCGCCGCGGCGAGCAACAGCCAGATGGCTCGGTTCATGAACCTTGACCCAGTGCCCTCCAGGCTTTCGACCCGTCTAGTCGTCCCATTCATCGCCATTTCTCCTTATGCGGGCAGCGGTCCGCCTGTTGCAAGCGAAAGGTTTCTTTTCGCAGGAGAACAGACATTTCCCGGCGTCGCTCCGCCGGCTGGAATGCACATGTTTGCACTGCCGTTGGTGCCCACGTAACACTGGTTAAATGAAGTGCACGTATTAGCCGGCTGCATCGTGGTTCCGGCGTCGCATACGTTGGCGCTGAGGTTCGCTTCACAAGTATTGGTTCCAGTGCCCATTGTGCCTGCGCCGCACGTGTTCCCGCTGCCGCTCGTGGTGTTCGTTATGCATTCGTTCCCCGTGCCGCCGGTACACGTGTTCTGGGCGCCATTGCCCGCGCACGTGTTGTGGAAGCCGGCGGCCGTCGCGCAGGAGTTGCTGCCCGTGCCGTTGCATTCGTTTTTCCCGGAGCAAGTGTTTGGCTTGCACGTGTTCGGCGAAGCCGGTGTGCACGTGTTCGTTGCCCTCGTCCGCGGCCGGCGACACGTTCAGGCCTATCCCGCGCAAAAACCGCCGAAAGCGTGGTTCAACTGACGGTACGTTTACGGTTATAGATCGGCAGCAGCTTGCACAGCGCTGACATAGCTCGGGAGTGATATCCCGCTCCGTGATCGTCAGCAGTTGTACGTCCGCGCTCATCTGCCGCCCCGCGGCTGATCTAGCCAAACGGCAACTCGGACATGGGCAACTAATGTTGAAGATAGCACGCCCCTGCCCCGTGTCAACAAGAAATGCGGATTTTTCGTAAGTCATTTGCGCCCCACTGGTTACCCTTGACATCCCGGCATTTTGGCGCAAGGTAGCCGACCGAAGCCGGCCTACGCCACATCTCTCCTAGCATCGGTGGATATGCCCCTCATGGTCCACGATGAGTATGGCGTGGAGCGCGTCCGCCGCTGTGTGATCCAATACAGCGCGCCGGACGGGGTCTACCCGTTCTGCACGATCAACGGCGGGCCGACTTATCGTCCGTTTATCGAGAAGATCATCGCGCAGCGCACCGTGGAGCGGCACGCGGCCCACGCGCAGCCGACCTTGCGCCCCGACACCGCTCCGAACGTGTTGGTACCATAGCCCCCCCGGGTGCCTTGTCCCAGGAAACGGTCGGGGCTGCGGGGGGGGGTCCCCAGCGTAGAACAGCTCTCGTTTCAGCAGCTCGCGGGGTGTCCGCTAACCGGTCGCCTGCCGCCTGCATGGGCGGAGCATCCGCCCGACGCGAAAAACGTGCTTGCTTCAGCCCCTGCCAAGGTGATAGCATATTATCAGTTGAGAGGAAGGCGGTAAGGGTCAGTTCTGACGTTACCGGGAAGGGAGGGCGGAAGTCATGTACATGAAGCGACTGTCGCATCTGAGCCTCTTCGCAGGCGTCATGGCGTTCTTGCAGGTTGCCGCGCTGCCGGCTCCGGCTGACCTCTACCTCGGCCCGGAGGAGCTCGTTCAGGCCGACGGGCTTGACATTCAGGTCCCCGGCTGGTCTGTGCCCTCCTTCGTTTACTGGGACGGCGACGATTTGAAGGACCTGGTTGTCGGCGAAGGCGGAAACCCCGGCAAGGTCCGGGTGTACCTGAACGTGGGAACGTCCTCCGCCCCCCAGTTCTCGGCCTACTTCTATGCCCAGTCCGACGGCTCCGACCTCGAAGTCCCCGGGGCGGGGTGACAGGGCGCGTATCCCCGAGTGGTCTACTGGGACGCAGATGCAAGAAAAGACCTTCTGGTCGGCCTGACCGATGGAAGGGTTCAGCTCTTCTCAAACATCAATACAGATGATGAGCCGCAGTTCGACGCGGGTACGTACCTGCAGGTGGGTGAGCCCGGCTCAAAGGTGGATATCGACGTAGCCTACCGGGCCGCGCCCACCGTCGTCGACTGGAACAACGATGCCAGGAAAGACCTCGTCCTCGGGGCCCGTTACGGCAAGATACATATCTTCCTCAATGAAGGCACCCATACCGAACCCGACTTCCGCACCGAGCAGTTCGCGCAGCTAAACGGCGCGGACCTGATCGTGCCCTCCGAGCGCTCCAGTCCGCACATCCTCGATCTCGACGACGACGACATGAAGGATCTGCTGACGGGCAATACCAACGGCGAGCTGCTGTTCTACCGCAACACCGGCAGCGACGACGCCCCCAGCTTCTCCGACTACGTTTACGTCGAGGCCGACGGTGTCCCGATCGACCTCGCGGACCTGGCGCGTTCCCGGCCCTTCGTGTGCGATTGGACCGGCGACGACTTGCTCGACGTGCTGATCGGCGCCGGGGACGGCCTCGTCCACCTGTACCAGGGCCGATGCGTCGGTGACCTTACCGGCGACGGACAGACTGATCAGGCCGACTTGGGCCTGTTCCTGTCCGATTGGGGCTGCGACGACCCGGTAAACGGCTGTGTCGGCGACCTCGACGGCGACGACGATACCGACCACGCCGACCTGGGTATCCTGCTGGCCAACTGGGGCTGCACGCAGATCATCCCGTAAGGGAGTCCCGGCCGGCACATTAGCCGTTGGCAATCAGCCGTTAGCAATTGGCTCCTGGCAATTCGGCCTCTACGGCCAGTCGCGCGGGCCGACCGAGAGCAGCAGACCGTCGCCGGCGATGGGAAACCGTTCGAGGTATTTCGCGATCGTCTTCGTACCGACGGCCTCGACCGCCGCCAGACGTGCATCGAGCGTGCGCACATGGCCGTGCGTTTCCAGGTCGTCGATCAGTTGCATAAGCCGGGTGCGTGGGTTCTCGCCCTCGAGGGCCAGGTGCGTGCGGCGCTTGTTGGTGACGCGCTGGACCTCGTCGGGACGAATGCCGTCCTGGTGGACTCCGCGCGCCTGCTCGCGCAGGGCCTCGAGCATCTGCTCACACCGCTCCGGCTCGCCGTCGGCATAAAGCGCCAACAACCCGCAGTCGCCATACCCCAGCCACACCGCTCCGGCCTGCGAGCAGATGCCCTTTTGCACGATGTTCCAGTAGCAGCGTGAGTTGCTGCCGCCGAATAGCGAGGTAAACGCTTCGATCGACTCGGCGGCCGCGTGCCCGGCCGGCAGGGACGGGAACAGCAGCACCAGCGACTGCTGCTTGAACTGCTCGAGCCGGCGCTTGTGCACGCCGTCGCCTGGCGCCCGCGGCGTCTGAGCGACTAACCCGTCCGACGCCCGCTGCCACGTCTCGCAGCAGCGTCCGGCCGCGGCGAAGACCACCTCCGGCTCTACCGCGCCGGCCACCACGAGAAACATGTTGTCCGGGCTGTAACGCCGCCGATGGTAGCCCGCCATCTCCTCGTGCGGCAGCTTCTCGATCGTCTCCTTCTCGCCCAGGATTTCGTGCCCGAGCGGATGCTGGCCGAACGCGGTCTCGTGCAGGAAGTTGGCGACGTGGTGCTCGAAGCTGTCGCCGCTCATGGCGATCTCTTCGAGGATCACGTTGCGCTCGGTCTCGAAGTCGTCTGCCGACAGGGCCGGGCGCATCATGTCCGCTAGCAATTCGAGCTGCTCGTTGAGGCGCCCGGCCGGCACCCACCCGTAGTACACCGTGCGCTCCTTGCCGGTGTAAGCGTTGTAGATGCTGCCCAGCTCGTCGAAGCGGACGTTGATCTGTCGCCAGCCGCGTTTGGCGGTGCCCTTGAAGCACATGTGTTCGAGGAAGTGGCTGACGCCGTGCTCGCGCGGCGTCTCATGTCGCGACCCCGTCCGCGCGCAGAACCCCACGGCCGCGGAGCGTACGTGCGGCATCACCTCGCACACCACGCGCAACCCGTT
>Ga0307378_10006548_pt1 | contig 15901 bp, 11 predicted proteins | sample UN1MG_FD_202238 | JGI IMG/M metagenome (GOLD analysis project Ga0307378, IMG submission 202238) | Soil microbial communities from Risofladan, Vaasa, Finland - UN-1 | ecosystem: Environmental > Terrestrial > Soil > Coastal area > Acid sulfate soil | place: Finland: Risofladan, Vaasa | collected... | reverse complement strand
GAGAGGGTGGATTTCAGGGAGCTCGTGAAAGATCTCGCATCCGTGTTCAAGAAAAGGATAGAGCTCCGGCAGATAGGAGCACGCGACGAGGCTAAGATAGTAAAAGGGTTCGGCATATGCGGCAGGGATTTCTGCTGCAACACGATAAAGAACGAGCTCAAACCCGTCACCATCAAGATGGCCAAGGACCAGAATCTCACCCTCAACTCCTCGAAGATCTCCGGAGCGTGCGGCAGGCTCCTCTGCTGTCTCGCCTACGAGCACGAGGCGTACTGTGAGGTGAAGAGGCAGCTGCCGCAGGAAGGGAGCTTGATCGTGTATGACGGGAAGAAGGTGATGCTCACCGAGATCAACATACTCCGCAAGGTGGTGACACTGAGAACAGCGGATAACATCTACATCCAGATCCCTCTCGCAGAGCTTCCCAACGCTAAGAGCGAGATGCAGGAGGAGCTTGCAGGAAAAAAGAAATAGCGGGGGGCCGGTTCTAGGCGTTGAATCTCTTTCTACCGAGGTCCTCTATCTCCGCTATCTTTCCCTCTATCCTCGAGTAGGGAGAGGGGTGGCGTTCTCTCAATTGTTTTATCTTTCGGAGGTAATCGTAGAAGAGATCCCTGTACTTGCGGTGGCAGATCTTCTTCAGGGCGGTGGGTAGAGCAGTGATGAACTGCAGAGAGTCGTCGCATTCATCGAGCACCCTGATGGTCTCATCGATCTCTTCTGCCATGTCTCTGCACTCACATAACAGAAGCAGCTCCAAAAGCTTTTTCTTTGCCTTCCCGGAAAGAGCGTTCACTACGGATTCGAAGCTCCTCTCATCGATCCTGTAGAGGCCCCTCGTGCCTATCGTGACATCGGTACCTCCCTCCTTGAAACCGATACTCGGAGCTGCAGGAGCGACCCTGAAATACTCTTCGAATCTCTTTCTGCTGTAGCACTTTTTGGCCTGCAGAAGGAGCTTTCTGTAGAGGATACTCTCGTCGATTCGCTGGAGGTCACGCCGCACACTCCTTCGGGTCGTGTCCACAATGATAACAAACTCAACATTGTTATTGAGATGGTACAAACTCTGCCTCCCACCCCTGTACTTCACGTACTCATCGGTAACGAGATTAACCTTTCCCCTCTCAGCACAAATCGAAATCATTCGGTCGAATGGAATCGTACCCTCAGTAGAGTAGCTTATCAGTATGCTTTTTGCGTTTATATTCTCTATGAGGTCTTCGAACGCCCTGAGAGCCTTATCCTTATAGCAGTAGTCGGACCTCGTCTTTACCCAGTCCTTTCGAATTCCTCCCCTGTTCTGCCTCGGTTCCCCCGGAGACAGGGATTCGTTCAGCGGTATGGTATCCCACAGCGCGATGGTATTGAGGAGGTGATAGTTGCTCCCGTACTGGTGCTGATTATAGGGAGGGTCGATGTACACGATGTCGAACGGCCGGCCGGAAAACGTTCCCGCCTTTACGATGATGTTGGCATCCTCCTTGTAGGCCCTCATTCTCAGCTCGGAATCAATAAGCTGTGGATAAACAAGGGTGATGGGCTTCATTATTCTCCCGAGTGCATCACTAGAGAGACCGCCGAAGCCCTTATGGTAGGCCTTGAATACTCCGGATGTGTTGGTGTGGGTTGCGGCCCCGTGGAGCAGAAGCGCGATAAGGAGAGTCTTCTCCTTATGGAGCTTTTCGCTCTTCGTACTCTCCCTTTCCGGGTAGAGCTTATCAATTTCGTTTCTCACCTTGTCGATAAACAGGCCGTTTAGCCGTGTGTAAAACAGTCTCTCGGTACGATAATCCGGCCTCATGTCATCCTTCGGGCAAAAATAACGGGATATGTACTGATTCTGAGGTGCCGGGTGAGGGAGACCGTTGAGATGTGAGAGGATCCCCTCTATTCCTCCCCACAGTCCGTACATCTCTTTTAGTTCACTGTTGTCTATGCAGATGTATGCATATATGAGTAGGTAGGAGTAGTATTCCCAGTCGTTCGCATAGACCTCATACCCGAGGTACTTCGCGAGACGAGAGACGACTCCACTCCCACTGAAGAGATCCAAAAACCTTCCCCCCCGCTCTCCGCTCGGATCTGCACACTGAATCGCTCTTTTGATGAGCGGCAGAAGCCTCCTCTTATTGCCGATATAGGGAATAATCTGCTGCGTGAGGTAGGGAACAGAATCATTTCCGCGTATCGGCACCTGTTTACCTCTGCTGATTGTCGGGAATCCGAAGCACCGGCCCACACAGCTCTGAAACCCGGTGCGATCTGATGTGATTCAGGAATCTACGGATAACCGTTTCTCTGCTATTATACCAAAAACATTTTCCAAAGGCGAGTAATGAATTACCTACAGAAGCCTCCTCGGGCGGAGAGACGAATACCTTTCATATAAAGACAAAAAATAAGTATAATATCTATTTAACCTAAAATATTATAAATATTATAATCCACAGAGCACCCTTCTCTCACTCATCGATCTCTCCTAAGGACTGCGGCAGGTTTACTTCTCTCGGTCACCTTCCAGGATGACCGCCCGGACACCTCTTTCTCTTCGCTGCTCAGGCTTAAGGGAGGTTTGTCATCATTCCTCTTCTATCAGATTTATCCAATCGTCAGCAAGCAGCCGCACATTCAAAGCCACGGGCAGCCGATAATCCTCTGATCGTACATTTCTGACGAGTAAACAGGAATGATACTCAAAAGAGTAGCTGAACCTGCGCAGAAACGACTGCAGTTTTTCAGATGCGGATATGCAGATTACCGCAAAGGCGGCAGTTACATTTCAAGCAATGTCATTTCAAGCAATGTCATTTCAAGCAATGTCATTTCAAGCAATGTCATTTCAAGCAATGTCATTTCAAGCAATGTCATTTCAAGCAATGAGTCGAAAATATTTTACCATAAAAAATCTTGAAGGCAGCTCAAAAATACCCGGTTTCCTCATACGAGCAGAGTTTTATTTTCGGTCGGTACTACAGGGTCCGGAGGAGATCAGCAGGCAGCTTCGCTTTCACTGTACACGGGTTCAGGCGTCGCTTCTGAACCTGCTCACTTACTGATAATGAATTGTTGACTGTTGTGGAGAGAAAAATACGATAAAATTCCGGAGAGCAACCAGCCTACCCTATCTCGTCAAGCAATCGCTCGAGATCGTCGTCTGAGTAGAATGCTATCTTTATCGCCCCCCTGCCTTTACGGTAGTCGATCGTCACCTTGGTCCCGTACTTCGTCCGCAGCCTCTCCTCCATATCCTCTACGAAGGGATTCTGAGAGGGAGTCTTCCCCCGACCCTTACCGGGGGTCTCTGTTCCACGTGGAACATCTCTCCCTTTTGTTATACGCTCGACTTCCCGAACAGATAGTTTCTCATTGATGATCCTGTCCACCATCCTCCGCTGCTCCTCCTTACCCTGGAGTGAGAGGATCGCCTTTGCCTGTCCGATAGATATTGTTCCACGTGAAACATGGTTTTTTATGTCGTCAGGAAGATCGAGGATCCGAACCATGTTGGCTATATAGCTTCTTGACTTCCCTACTCTTTTGGAGAGCTCCTCCTGGGTTATCGTATCCCTCTGCAGAATAGCTCTATACGCTTGTGCCTCTTCGATGGGGTTAAGGTCTTCCCTCTGTATATTTTCTATGAGCGCTATATCAAAGATCTTTTCCTCAGGAAACTGTTTGATAATGGCGGGGATCTCCCTCAGGCCTGCTTTCTTTGCCGCCCTGAACCTTCTCTCACCAACAACGATCTCGTACCTGCTGCCGCTCTTTCTCAGAACAATAGGCTGTATAATTCCATTCCCCCTGATGGACCGTGCAAGCTCCTCTATCTTCTCCTCGTCAAACTCCTTTCTCGGCTGATCCCTCTTAGATACGATTTCGTCCAATGAGACATTCTGTACAGCTTCCTGTTCCGAAACTGCCTCTGAGCTGTCCGTGAACAGTGCATCCAGCCCTCTACCCAGTGCCCTTTTCGCCATTTTCCACTATTTCCTTTGATAGGTTGTAGTAGCTCAATGCCCCGATGCTTTTCGGATCGTAGCTGCTTATCGGCTTCCCGTAGCTCGGAGCTTCTGCAAGCTTCACATTCCTCGGTATTACTGTTTTGTATACCCTGTTCTTGAAATACGCGATGATCTCCTCCATCACCTGCTTTGACAGGTTTGTCCTCGTGTCGTACATGGTAAGCAGGACTCCCTCTAACTGCAAGGCCGCATTGAGACGCTTCCTCACGAGGTTTATCGTCTTGAGTAGCTGGCTCAATCCTTCCAAAGCGTAGTACTCACACTGAATGGGGATGATAACAGAGTCTGATGCTACGAGTCCGTTTATGGTGAGCAGTCCGAGAGATGGAGGGGCGTCTATGAGGATGAAATCGTAAGAGTCCTTCACCCTATCAATAACCTTTTTGAGCCTGAACTCCCTCTCCGTCATACTCACCAGCTCTACCTGCGCTCCCGAGAGGTTAATGTTAGATGGAATAATAAAGAGGTTATCGACCGCGGTAGGATAGATGATCTCTTCGACATCTACTAGGCCGACGAGCGCCTCATAGAGCCCTTTCTGCTCCCCGTTCTTTTTCACGCCGAGGCCGCTGCAGCTGTTTCCCTGAGAATCGAGATCCACTACGAGTGTTCTCTTCCCATCCTCGGCCATGTACGCCGAAAGGTTTACAACAGTGGTTGTCTTTCCAACTCCTCCCTTTTGGTTGGCCACTATGATTGCTCTACCCATCGGGCGCCTTACGATAATTGGTGTTCGGAGAGGGTGGGATTTGAACCCACGGTTCCCAATAAGGAACAACGGTTTTCGAGACCGCCCGATTAAGCCACTCTCGCACCTCTCCCTTTGCGAATGAAGCTCTTTCTTGCAGAAGGTAGGTTAATGCGTGCCCAAGAGGATTTGAACCTCCGACCCTTGGATCCGCAATCCAATGCTCTATCCACTGAGCTATGGGCACATATAACGGAGAGGGTGGGATTCGAACCCACGGTGCCCGCAATAGGCACAACTCCTTAGCAGGGAGCCCGATTCGGCCGCTCTCGCACCTCTCCTCTTTTTATTATAAGTATATCACGACATTCGTCTGGTGTATACGGTACATCCTATCGGAGAGAGAGGGATTCGAACCCCCGGTCCCTGACGGGACAACGGTTTTCAAGACCGCCGCTTTCGACCACTCAGCCATCTCTCCTTTTCAGTTATTAAAGATAGACCAGGACGAAATCATTGTCAATGACTATTCCTTTACGATCCGTGCAACTGCAGCGACACTGTCAGGTTCTTTGATGTTGACGAGCTTTACTCCCACCGCACTTCTCCCAAGAACAGAGACCGTCTTCACCCACATCCTTATCACCATGCCTCGTTCTGTTATGATGACAAATGCGTCACCCTTTGATATAGATAGTATTCCTACAGATCGCCCTATCTTTTCATTTATTTTGATGTAGATCTGTCCTCTCGTTCCCCTTCCGTGGACCGTGAAATTCTCTAACGCGATCCTCTTTCCGTATCCTTTTTCAGTGACTACAAGGAGGTCCGTAGACTTCATCACCTTTGTGACGCCGCACACAAAATCCCCCCCCTGGAGTTTTATACCTGTCACACCTCTCGCATTCCTACCCATATCCCTCACTGTCCGTTCTTTCAGGCGGAGTGCGTGCCCCATCGTGGTAGTGATGAGGATCTCATGCGATCCATCTGTGACGATCGCTTCGATCACGCTGTCATCTTTTGCTAGTGATATAGCAATGATTCCAGACTTCCTCACGTTCTTGAACTCTGAGAGCTTGGTCTTTTTTATAAACCCCTTCTTCGTGGTAAAGACTATATACTTTTCCTTTTCATCGTCACGCAGCGCGACAGACGCAGCGATCTTCTCCTCCTCACCGAGGGAGAGCAGGAGGCTTATGCTGTGCCCTTTTGAGTTTCGCCCTACATTTATTATCTCATGCACAGTCTGAGAGTATGCCTTTCCCATATTGGTGATGAAAAGGAGAGTATCGTGGGTGGATGCGACAAACATCTGCTCTATGAAATCATCCTCCTTCAGAGAGGATGTGTTCACCCCCACCCCCCCTCTCCCCTGCTGTTTGAAGGCGGTTATCGGCGTTCTCTTGATGTATCCGTTGTGAGATATGGTAACAACGACGTCTTCCTCTAGTATGAGGTCCTTGAGATCGACCTCCTTCTCCTCTTTGATAATCGTCGTTCTCCTCTCGTTGGCGAACTTCTTCAAAATCTCTTCGAGCTCTTTTACCACCTGCCGGAGGATGTTCTTTTTATTCTTGAGGATCTCCTTCAGCCCTGCGATCCTCTTTTGTAGCTCATCGTACTCGTTATTAATCTTCTCCCGCTCGAGACCTGTGAGCCTCGCGAGCTTCATATCGAGGATCGCTTCCGCCTGGGGCTTCGTAAACTTGAACCTGTCGATGAGACGCTCCTGCGCCTCCGCCGGAGTCTTCGAAGCTCGAATCAGCTTTATTATCTCATCTATTTGATCGAGTGCCTTTAAAAACCCTTCCAGTATGTGCGCCCTCTTCTCAGCCTTATCGAGGTCGAACCGTGTCCTGCGTTCTACAACATTCTCGCGGTGTGCGACATACAGCTCCATCATCTGCTTTATGTTCATGACCTTTGGCCTGAGTCCGTCGAGCGCGAGAAGGTTTATTCCGAAGGTCACCTCTAGTGTGGTAAGCTTGAAAAGCTGGTTCATGATGACACGAGGATTTATTCCTCTCTTCAGTTCGACGACAATCCGGATTCCGTCTCTATCAGACTCGTCTCTTAGGTCTGTGATGCCGTCAATACGCTTCTCCTTGTTGAGCCGCGCTATTTCCTGTATCAGCCTCGTCTTGTTCACCTGATACGGTATCTCGTTTACGATAAGTGCGTCTTTTCCTCCCTTAATACCCTCGATGCTCACCTTTGCCCTGATCTTTATCCCGCCGTTTCCTGTTTTGTAGGCGTCCTCGATCCCGGACCTGCCTATGATCATCCCACCTGTGGGGAAATCTGGTCCAGGTAAGATGCCCATGAGCTCCTTTATGCTGACATCCGGTTTCTCTATTACCGTGATTATTGCTTTCACCGTCTCCCGGAGATTGTGCGGTGGTATGTTAGTCGCCATTCCTACCGCGATCCCGCTCGAGCCGTTGATGAGAAGGTTCGGAATCGCCGCCGGAAGGACCGAAGGCTCTTCCAGTGTATCATCGAAGTTTGGTACCCACTCGACTGTGTTCTTTTCTATGTCTGCGAGCATAACTTCCGCGATCTCCTGAAGCCTGACCTCTGTGTACCTCATCGCAGCAGGGTCGTCACCGTCAATAGAGCCGAAGTTACCCTGTCCCTCAATAAGAGGGTGCCTCAACGAAAATTCCTGCGCCATTCTCACGAGAGAGTTGTACACGGCCTGGTCGCCGTGAGGATGGTACTTTCCGAGAACATCACCAACAACCCTCGCGCTCTTTTTAAACGGCTTGTCATGGGTCAATCCGAGCTCGTTCATATCATACAGGATCCTTCTGTGTACCGGCTTGAGGCCATCTCTCACGTCCGGAAGAGCCCTGCTCACTATCACGCTCATCGCGTAGGTGAGGTATGAGTTCTTCATCTCATCTTCAATAAATGTCTTTACAATCTTCTCTTTCTGAACCAATGGAATACTCCTTCACAGGCGCTATTATAAAACCGTGCAGCAGTAAGGGTACTACAGGGGTGATTTTTACATCCTTAAAGGGCAGTCAGACAGCGAGTCCCCTCCCCCAGTTCCTCGCATTCACACGTCGATATTCTTCACTGTCTTCGCGTGTGTTTCTATGAACTTCCTTCTCGGAGCGACAGCATCTCCCATGAGTGTAGAAAATATCTCATCGGCCTCAACTGCATCTTCCGAAGTTATCTGGATAAGGGTTCGTTTTTCGGGGTTCATCGTTGTTTCCCAAAGCTGATCTGGGTTCATCTCTCCGAGCCCCTTGTATCTCTGCACCATTACTCCCTGAGCCCCAATGCTCTTCAATACCTTATCCTTTTCCTCATCCGAATATGCGTATTGGAGCTGTTTCTTCTTTGTGATCTTGTACAGGGGGGCACACGCAATGTAGATGTGTCCCTTCTCTGTGAGCTCTTTCATATACCTGAAGAAGAACGTAAGCAGAAGAGTCCGTATGTGCGACCCGTCGACATCCGCATCTGCCATTAATATGATCTTGTCGTACCGGAGCTTCGAGATATCGAAGGTATCACCAATGCCGGTGCCGAGAGAGCTGATAATAGGCTGCAGCTTCTCGTTACTAAGCACCTTATCGAGTCGGGTCTTCTCCACGTTCAGCATCTTTCCCCACAGCGGAAGGATTGCCTGAAATGAGCGGTCCCGACCCTGCTTTGCGCTCCCGCCTGCGGAGTCGCCTTCCACGAGGTAAAGCTCGCACTTCTCCGGGTCCTTTATCGTGCAGTCTGCCAGCTTCCCGGGGAGTGAGTCGTTCTCGAGCGCGTTCCTTCTACGAGTAAGCTCTCTCGCCTTCCTCGCTGCCTCCCTTGCTTTTGCAGACTGGATACACTTCTCTATGATCCTCTTACCGATAATAGGATTTCGGTCGAAATAGTCTGAGAGGTTTTCGTACACCAGGGACTCTATGACGCCCTTCACCTCGCTGTTTCCCAGTTTCGCCTTTGTCTGGCCTTCGAACTGCGGGTTCTGCAGCTTCACGCTTATCACTGCAGTGAGCCCCTCTCTGACATCGTCACCCACAAGAGTAGTCTTGTTCTTGATGCTGTGATTTCGTTTTATGAAATCGTTTATCGTCCTTGTGAGTCCCGACTTGAATCCAATGAGATGTGTTCCCCCCTCTACTGTGTTGATGTTGTTCACGAACGCAAAGAGGTTCTCTGTATATCCCTCGTTATACTCTATCGCGATCTCAGCCTCGAGGGTTTTCCTCTTCTCCTCCAAATAGATCGGCTCCTTGTTGAGAGCCGTCTTTGCCTGATTGAGATACTTTACGAAGGAGACGATCCCTCCTTCGAACATGAATTTATGTTCTTTTATGTTGTCTTTATCTCTTTTATCTTTTATTTCTATATTTATTCCCTTGTTCAAAAATGCGAGCTCTCTCAGACGCTTCGAGAGTATGTCGAAGTTGAAGGATGTTTCCTTGAAAATCTGCTTGTCAGGCATGAACAGCACGCTCGTGCCGCTCCTTTCACATTTTCCCTCGCTCCTCACCTCGTACTCTGGGTCCCCCCTCGCATACTTCTGAGTATAGAGACTCCCTTTCCTGCAAACCTTCACCTCGAGCCACTCGGAGAGCGCATTGACGACAGAGACACCGACCCCGTGGAGCCCCCCGGAGATCTTGTACGATTTGTGGTCAAACTTCCCTCCTGCATTGAGCTTGGTCATCACTATCTCGAGTGCAGAAATCTTCTCCTCAGGGTGAATCTCTGTAGGTATACCCCTCCCGTCGTCCGTAACTTCGATGGAATCTCCCGGATTTATCACTATAAGGATGTTGTTACAGTACCCTACAAGCGCTTCGTCTATCGAATTGTCGATCACCTCGTACACGAGATGATGGAGACCTTCGGACCCGGTGGATCCTATATACATGCTCGGTCTCTTTCGTACATGTTCTATGCCGTCGAGTACCTGTATGCTCTCAGCACTGTAGCGATCCATATAAAACTCCAAATGTAGGCTGTAGGAAGCTGATTTTTGCTTATAACAAGCAGATCTTCTTATCAACTAATATAACAATTTTCGCTTGGTTCTCAAAAACAATTGTGTATGCATCTGACTGTAGATATGGATATGTATAAAGCTACTCTTTCGAACGTCCTTTCTCCGCAGAGGAGATAAACAGCCGCCTCAATCCCTCCCTGATCTCCTGCTGTTTCACGGACTCTACGACCTCGTTCACACGGTTCAAGGTCTCAATACTGAGTTTTTTATCGCCTTTTCCGCCAGGCGGTTTCATGTCCTTATTCCTCTGCACGAACCCAGATCTGAAAACTATCCTTTTCACGATCGGTTCACCGAGCTCGTTGTTCAAAAGCTCCCTGAACTCCTTTTCCCTCAGAGAAAGCTCGTTGGCGAGCACCGATGAGTCGGTATTCACCATGAGCACACCCTCTTTTATGCCTACCGCATCCGAATGGGATGTAACGTACTCATCAGGGATTCTCTCCCAAAGAGTGAGGCTCTCAGCCGCCTTTATCCTGTACCCAATACGCCTGTTCTTTGCAAGCCATGACTCAAGGACCTCGCGGATTGAGTAAGTCCTGTTGTCCCTTTTCACTCTATCTTCCCGCTATCTATATGAAACACAGTATCGTACGAAAGAATTTCAGAAAGTTTCGCTCTCTCTGTTGTTGTGATGAACGTCTGGCTCTCTTTGTCCAAAAGCTCAATTACCATCTCCATATTCCTCCTGTCGAGCTCCAGAAGTATATCATCCATGAGGAGTATTGGAACGACCCCCTTTTCAGAAGTATAAAAGTATGCCTGTGCGAGTTTGAGAAATATCGCCGACAGCCGCGCCTCACCGATGGATCCGAAGTAGCGGACATCATGGGTCTCATCCATAAATGAGAGATCGTCACGGTGCGGTCCGACGAGACACTGGGCAAAGCGTGTCTCTCTTTCCCTGTATCCTTCGAGCTTTTCTGCAAAGCTTTTTCTTATGCTGTCTACCGATTGCCGCCCCTCGCCGTTCAATACTTTTGTCCTGTAACTGAGACTGAAAAGGGGCTCGGTTCTATATACATCTCTTACCCTGCCCTCTAGAAAATTGTTGATAAACTCCACCAAACCATACCGTTTATCAACAATGTATCCACCGGACTGCACGAGCTGTTCGTTCCATGAAAGAAGAAGTTCCCGATCCACACGTACCGCGTCTCTCAGGTAGCATGATTTCTGCTTCACCACAGTGAGGTAGCGTCTCAGGTTATCGAAGTAGAGAGGATCCACTGTCGATAAAATAAGGTCCAGGTAAGCTCTTTTTACCCGCGGAGGCCCTGTAACAAGGAGGATATCGTCAAAGTAGAATACCACGCAGTAGACATATCCGATTATATTCGATATTCGATCCTCTTGAGTACCGTTTATCAAAAGACGCTTTCTGTCCTTCTGGACAACGATATCGATGGCGTACCGGCCGCGGGGTGACGAGAACATACCCTTGACATGGTAGCCTTCAGCTCCCCATCTTGTGAGCTTACTGTCGGCAGCCTGTCTGAATGATTTGGAGGTGGAGAGCACGTAAACTGCTTCCAGGAGATTGGACTTTCCTGCACCGTTATCGCCAAGTACGAGATTTTTTCCCCTTGAGAAGGAGATCTTCTGCTCATCGTAGTTCCTGAAATTATAAAGAAATATCGACTCTAGAAACAAATGGGTGACCCTGTCGGTAGATTGGAGTCATGAGCGGTACCTATACCCCTCCCTTCATGGGCATAATGAGGTTAGTGTAGCCCTCCTCTCCCTCACCCTGCACTGTCAAAACCCTCTCCGCATCCTCGAAATCCACCCTCACGCTATCCGCACCAATCTCCTTGAGGCAGTCCATGAAATAGATGTAGTTAAGCGCTATCTCGATCTCTTCATCATCGTACTGGATCGGTATCTCCTCGATTGCACCGCCCAGCGTCGGGTTCTGGGATGATACGGAGAGTTTTCCCTTTGTAATCTTTATTTTTATCTGGTTATAGCTCTCTTCAACGAGAATCGAAACCCGTTTTATCGCATTGTACAGGAGGGTGCGTTGAGCAGTGAAAAAGCGTTTCCTGTCCGCAGGAATGATCTTTTTGTAGTCCGGAAACTTCCCATCTATGAGGTTTGAAACGAGGTTGATATTGTCATATTTGAAGAATATCTGATTCTTGCTGAAACCCATATAGAGTTTCTCATCATCAAAATGATATTTCGCGACCTCAACGAGTACGATCTTCGGAATTATCACCCCGTCGTAAGGAACATAGAAGTCTTCGTTCGGAATGTCCAGGTCCTTCTGCTTCTTTGAGACGAGGCTGAGCCTCTTTCCGTCGGTTCCCACCATACTGACATCGCCGTTGTTCTTCTCCAGAAAGACTCCTGTCAGAGAGTATTTGTTCTCATCGCTCGATACTGAGAATATTACCTTTCTGATCATCTCTTTGAACCGTATCGGGTCCATCCCCACAAACTCTTCTTCAGGTTCGGTGTTGATATTCGGAAAGTCCTCCTTCGTAAGACCTGCTATGGTGAACTCGGCGTTGATCTCTTTGCTTTCGCTTCTTATGTTGAGCCTGTTGTTCTCATCCGACGTAAATACCACGCTGTCATCGGGCAGCTCCCGTACGATGCTTAAAAGCTTTTTTCCGTTTACTGCGAGAGCTCCGTCCTCCTCTGCATCTACCTTGTCGGATATCTTTATTCCGGTCTCAAGGTTTGAAGAGCAGAAGAAGAGATTTCCCTCTGATACGTCGATAAGCACGTTTGACAGTACAGGAACCGTTGTTTTGGAGCTCGCAATTGTGTCGGTATATGAGAGATACTTGATGAGTTTCTGCTTCGGGATTTTGATGTTCATTCTACTATCCTTAATATATTAAATTTAAAAATAGTAATAGTAATAGTACCGTAGATACTGTGTACTTTCTCACTAACTGTTTATATTGTAACAGTTACAGGGGATAAACTTCTGTGGATAACTATGGACTTATCCACAGGATGTTTCTCCCTCACGAGAGACCCCCTCAGTAATCCTTAAGTAATGTACATCATATTAACAGAATTTATGTCCGATCCCATAGGTAATAAACATAGTATTAACAGGTTACTCCCCTTTAATGGTTCTCCTTTATCTCTCTGATGATACGCTCGACCTTCATCCTGAAGGAGTCTTCCTCCTCATACTTCTGCCCTATTCTCGATATTGCGTGGATGACAGTAGAGTGATCCTTTCCGCCGAATTCGTTGCCGATCTCTGTGGTCGAGAATTCGGTCAGCCTTCGCGCCAGAAACATTGCGATCTGTCTCGGGAGTGCGATGTTTTTAGTCCTCTTCTTACTCTTCATATCCGAGTAGCTTATGTTGTAGAAGTTTGCAACCTTCTTCTGTATAAGGTCTATGGAGATGTCGTCCACACTGAGGACTGAGATCATGTCTTTCAGCGCGCGCTTTGCCAGATCGATGGTAATATCCTCGTTCACGAGATCATGGTAGGCGAAAAGCTTGTACAGGGCCGACTCGAGCTCCCTGATGTTCCATGTGAAGTTTTCCGCGATGTACCGTATAACACTGTCCGGTACATCGTACGACTCCTCCCCTACCTTCTCACGGAGAATCGATTCTCTCATCTCTACGTTCGGTGGTTGAATATCCGCAGTGAGACCCCATTCGAACCTGCTTCTCAGGCGATCTTCGAGCTTTTTCAGCTCCTTTGGCGGACGGTCCGAGGTGAACACCATCTGCTTTTTGGTCGCATATACCGTATTGAACGTATGGAAGAGCTCCTCCATTGTCCCCTCTTTTCCCTGAATAGAGTGGACGTCGTCTATGAGGAGCAGATCCGAATTCCTGTACTTGAGCCTGAAGCTGTTCATTATTCCTTTCTGGATAGAGGTGATATAATCGTTCATGAAGCTCTCACCGGTGATGTACAGTATCTTTTTTTCAGGGTACTTGTCGATCACGGTGTGGCCTATAGCGTGAAGCAGGTGGGTCTTGCCCAGACCTACACCGCCGTACACGAAAAACGGATTCCAATATTTCCCGGGGTATTCCGCGATCTTCTTAGCCGCTGCCGCGGCAAGGTCGTTGGAGTCACCGACGACAAACTTGTTGAATGTGTATTTCGGATTGAACATGGTGTGACGCGGATCCTGAACAGCGCCCTTTGCCGCGCTTTTTGACCTCTTTACGGTCTGCTTCTCTGCTACAGGCGTTACAACCACGTTTACCTTGATGTTCTTACCGCACAGCTCCTTTGTCTTATCGGTGATGATCTTCAGGTAGCGCTCTGTGATTATATCCTTTACGAGTTTAGAGAAGACCGATACGGTGATGCTCTTTTCATCCGAGGTTTCATACCTTATCTGGTTTATCCACGTATTGTACTCCTGATAGGTGAGCTCAAGAGAGATGAGATTCAGCACCTCTTTCCAGGTCTTTTCATGCATCGTAGTTGTCCATGACAAATGAGTTTTTAGATAACAATTTTCGGTGAATGAATCACAAGAAAGTAAAAGACGGTCTCCGTTACCCTAGAACGATAATGAACCAGGTATCGAGCCGTTTGAAATCAAACACCTCTTCTTACAGCCGCACTCTTTTTAGTAATAACTAATTTACTATGTAATAATAATTTATTAAGTTATTCACAGTTTTTACACAGGAACTACAACGACCGATCCTGCAGAAAGGCAGAGAGGGTCGTTGTTCCTGTATCTTTATGTATGAATTTTTGCAACATAACACGTACGACTCTCTATCTTTAAAAATATATATAGTTAGGGGATTAATGGTTTATCGAGCGATTTTGTAAACCTCTGCCTTTCGCATAATTCTAGGAAAATCAATTAATTACCTGCATAGCACTGATTTATATGAAAATTATTCACAAGATGTTAACAGGAAAAAAATGACTCCGTCACAGTAATGTTCTATTGTACCCAATCTTGTAAATATTATCAACGAAAATATCAGAAAATGATTTTCCTTGACTCCGGGGGTAAGAGTATTTATATATAAACTTTAACTTAATAATAGTATGATGGATAGTTATAATGAAGCGAACATATCAACCGAGCAGGATAAAAAGGAACAGACGATTCGGTTTCAGAAACAGGATGAGTACAAAGGGAGGGAGAAGCATCCTCAGGCGCAGAAGGAGGAAGGGAAGGAAACGCCTGACAGTGGCTGACAGTGGTTGACAAGGCATTATATGATTTTTTTTACAGGCAGTTAGGTTGATTTCAAAAAAGAAAAAGGAGAAGTTTAATAGAAAGGAGAGGGTAAGAAGGAGAGAGGATTTTCAGCGTGTATTGCGGGAGGGCAGAAGGGCCCACTCCGGACAGTACTCATTGATAGTCGTCGAAAACAGTCTCGACTATGTGAGGCTGGGTCTTTCGATACGCAAGAGTATAGGCAATGCAGTTAAGAGGAACTATGAAAAGCGACTGTGCAGGGAGTTTTTTCGAAGAGAGATAATCGGACTGAAGAGGGGATTCGATGTACTTATAATTATTAAACATAGAACTGAAAGTTTCCCGGAAAGCTACAGGAGGTTACAGGAGCTTTTTCAACGTTCTTTGAAGTAAGTAACGAGGTCATGAGAGTCAAACAAATAAAGGAACTCTTTTTACAATTCATCAAGAGCAGTTCTATTAACTGCATCAAGCTTTACCAGAAGATCATATCTCCCTTTTTTCCCCCATCTTGTATCTACAGCCCCACGTGTTCACAGTACGCAATAGAGGCCATAGGGAAGCATGGAATCCTGAAGGGCGGTTTCATGGCACTGCGGAGAATTCTGCGCTGTACTCCCTTTCACAGGGGCGGGTATGACCCCGTACATTAGCGAGCTGTGACGGGTTGTCCGTCGTTCGGAAAACAAACCAATAGGATCGCAGCATGGATAAAAACACTATTTTGGCTATTGTTATAATATTTGTTCTCATAATGCTGTTCCAGCTACTCTATCTCAAGCCGAGAATGGAGCAGCGGCAACAGGTCGCTGAACAAGAGCAGAAGGTAGAGGAGGAGTACGTAGAGCAGCCGGCTGAAGAGGAGGCAGAGGCCGAGGAAGCTCAGGGAGCCGAGACCTTAGGATTTCTCATACCTGTCGAGGATGCAGAGAAGAAGGTCGTCTCCGTAGAGACAGATAACTATTCGGTGAGCATATCGTCTGAAGGGGCT
>Ga0307378_10006546_pt1 | contig 15906 bp, 11 predicted proteins | sample UN1MG_FD_202238 | JGI IMG/M metagenome (GOLD analysis project Ga0307378, IMG submission 202238) | Soil microbial communities from Risofladan, Vaasa, Finland - UN-1 | ecosystem: Environmental > Terrestrial > Soil > Coastal area > Acid sulfate soil | place: Finland: Risofladan, Vaasa | collected... | reverse complement strand
GACCGGAGATTCCGGCGTCTCGACCGTGAACCATTGCGGAAGGTCCTGGAGCGGATCAACGATGCCGACCGGAGCGTCCCGGAGGCGGTGCGAAAGTGCCTTCCCGAAATCGAGCGTGCGGCGCGCCTCGTGATCGCGACCTGGGAAGGCGGTGGGCGGCTGCTCTACGCCGGTGCCGGGACATCGGGGAGGCTGGGGGTCCTGGACGCCTCGGAACTGCCGCCCACTTTCGGGCTCGATCACCGCCGGGCGGTCGGACTGATCGCCGGTGGGCGTCCGACTCTGGTCCGCTCTTGTGAGGGGGTCGAGGATTCGCTGGCTGACGGGGCGCGGGCGGTAGCGCGGGCGCGGGCGGGGAAGCGCGACTGTCTGATCGCCATCGCCGCCTCACGTCGCACTCCCTACACACTGGGAACACTCCAAGCGGCCAGACGCCGGGGGGCGCGGACCATCTTCCTGGTCGCCAACCCGAAACCGGTGGAACCGTCGATAGAGGACGCCGACGTAGTGATCGCGGTGGTGGTCGGGCCCGAGGTTGTGGCCGGGTCGACGCGGATGAAAGCGGGTACCGCGCAGAAACTGGTCCTGAACATGATCACGACGGCGGCGATGGTACGTCTGGGAAAGACGTACCAGAACTGGATGGTCGACCTGCAGGCGACCTCGGCCAAGCTGCGCGAACGGTCCAAGCGTATTCTGTCACTGGCGGCAGGGGTCGATTATGATGAAGCCACCCGTCTCCTGAAGCGCGCGCGGGGATCGGTGAAACGCGCTCTGGTGATGGCGCTGACCGCGTGCACGGCACGTGAGGCCGATCGCCGTCTGCGAGCTGCCGACGGGTTTGTGTACAAGGCGGTTGATCGTTGACAACCGTGCTCCCGACGAGGGACCGCCACCTCGTCCGATCCTCATGCCCGACCCGACGGGAGTCCTGCGTCAAGGCCGCATCACTTGCTCCCGGAGTTGGGCGGTGTTATTATGCGAATTGGATCGTGACCGAAGATCCACACCGCGTTCTGTTGAGAGGCGCTAATGCCGTATTGCCCGCAATGTCGAAACGAGTATCTGGAGGGAACAGATCGCTGTGCCGATTGCGGTGCCGCGTTGGTCGATGCGCTCCCGGCTCCCGATGCCGACGCGCCGAAGCCAGACTCACAGTTCGTGGCGCTGCGTTCCTATCCCTCCATGATCCATGCCGAGATGGTGGCGGCGGCTTTGGCCGACGCCGGCATTGAACGGATGGTCAGGTCGAATGAGATGTTTGGTGCGGGGACGGGACTGGGATCGCTCGCACCGACGAAGGTTGAGATCTGGGTTCCGGCGGAGAAGCTCGACGCAGCTCGGGCCATTGCCGATTCAACGCTGGACCCAACTTGACACCGCTCCGGCCGAGCCGAGGCGCCGATTCATCCCTATCGGGAGTCCACGTTCTCATCACGGTTGACGATTCATGAGCCGCCAGCGCGAATGTCCGTCCTGTGCGTCGATGGTTCCGGCCAAGTCGCGTCAGTGCTCCGTCTGCGGTTATGAGTTCCCCGGGAGTCCGTTACGGCAGTCGGGGCGGGCGATTCTGGCGGTTATCCTCGTGGCGGTCTTCCTGATCCCGTTGATATGGGCGGTGATCCACGCGCTGGACTGATCGGGCGGGCCGGGGAGCACCAGGCAGCCCGGTCAAGCCGCCGGGCAGGTTGCCGATCCAACATTGCGGGAGCAGGCTCGCAGGCTGAATAAGAGCTTGATTCTCGGCTGCAGACCGGTTAATTCCCGATTCCGTAGGTGGGCTGCTTCCCCGGTAGCTCAGTTGGTAGAGCAGGCGGCTGTTAACCGCCTTGTCGCTGGTTCGAGTCCGGCCCGGGGAGCTTATCGTAACTCCTTCGAGACCTCCAAGACAAGAGATGGGCATTTTCGCTTGACTTAAGTGCCGCCGCTGGCTTACCGAGAAAGCGAACGGTGGATTCGACCGCGACTGTCCTTGAGACCACGGCGATTCCCCCAGCGAGCATCATCGGTGATGCCCCCTCCCATCTGAGGCCACGCCGATGTGGCATTGCCCAGAAATTGTCTCTATGTTTGGCCTTGTGTGAGGTCCGTGTCGAACAGTAGGCTCACCCACCGTGGAAGCAGCGTGCAAACCCGACCGAGGCATACCGATCCATGTGGCGCGAATCCCCGGTGGCACGACCACAATACCGGAGTGAGGAATAGATGGATGCTCCCGCATGCCAACATCACTGGGTGATGATCAACGTCTCGTTCGGTTTTGTCGCCTTCGAGACATGCTACCACTGTGGAGGAACACGGACATTCTTCACGACGGAACAAACCCCACTTCTCCGCGAAAAATACCGCGAAGGAGACCATTACTGGAACCGTGTCGAGAACGCGCAATCCTTCCAGTTTGAATTGCACTGTCATCGGTGCTACCGACGGGAGAAATTCGAAGATCTCATGGGGCTTCTGCACTGCACGGGCTGCCGGGCAGAGTGCGCGATCGATGTCCTTCGCCGTCGGTACGAATCCGAGGGGAAGTGGGTCCTTGTCGCGTTCGGGTTTCTTCCCGACGCTCATGTTCCTCCGCAGCCGATCCCTGAGGAGAAGCTCCGGATGCTAAGCGAATACTTCAATCAACGACGCCGCGCCGGGCGGGCGCCGGTGGTGGTCGTCCCCTTCACGCTCATACCGGATACTTCGTTATGCTTCGGGGACTTCCTGCACGACGTAGGGATGCTGTCCCAGGAACCACCGGGAGAGCGTCGGCCGCTGTTATGAGATCACGTGCGCACCATGGCCTAACGCACTGAGGAGAGAGAATGACCACGCAGGACTTGATTGACCAGGCAGAATTGAAGCCGTTGAGCCGATTCGCACATCGCGATGTTGAGGGCGTGTTCATTTCGGACATGGTCAGCGACGTTATGGCCCTGGCCCAGCCGGGCAACCTATGGTTGACGATCCAGACCCACAAGAGCATCATCCCCGCCGCCAATCTCGTGGATGTCGCCGCCATTGTCATCACCGGCGGCAAGGAAGTCCCGGCAGAAACGATCGATCTGGCCTCGAAGTACGATGTCGCGATCCTCAGCACGTCCCGGTCGACATTCGAGATGGCCGGCCAGTTGTACAAGCTGGGCTTGGGCGGCGAGCAGACCAAGTGACAACCCGTTGTCGCGCGTAGGGTGCCTCGATCGGAGGACACTGCCAATCAGTCTACGCGAGGACCACGCGTGGAAATTCGAACGATCATGGAATCTCTGGGAGCCCAGATCCTCGCGGGTGAAGAACAGCTGAATGCCGAGATCGAGCACGTTTACGCCTCGGACCTCATGAGCGACGTCCTGGCCTTCGGCAAACCCAATTCCATCCTCCTGACCGGATTGGCAACACAACAGGCGGTAATCTCCTCGCACATGGCGGAATTCAAAGGTGTTGTCTTCGTGCGCGGCAAACGCCCGAAGGATTCGTCAGAGCGATTCGCGAAGGAACACCAACTGGTGCTGCTGGCCACGCCGCTCGACATGTTTGAGGCCTGCCTGAGAGTCAAATCCCCTCATGGCGAATCAACCGCACATCCCGCAGCGGCCGACAAGGAATCGCGATCCGTCGGCATTCTGTTGTGCAAGGAGTTTTCCGTTGAAGGCGGCGACTTCTCCAAAGGCGGGTTGGTGTCGACCGAGGTCAAGTCTCTGTTGAAGACGATCGGGTTTGACTCGCGCGTGGTCCGCCGGGTGGCCATCTGCACTTACGAAGGTGAGATGAACGTCATCATGCACGCCCTGCGAGCCCGTATTCGTCTGGCGGTCACCCCCTCGGTCATCGAAGTCGTCATCGACGATGAGGGGAAAGGGATCCCGGATGTGGATTTGGCCATGCAGCAGGGCTTCACCACCGCCACCGAAGAAATGCGCGCGATGGGGTTCGGGTCCGGAATGGGGCTACCCAATATCAAGAACAATACGGATGATCTGAAGATCACCAGCGATGTCGGCAAGGGTACAACCCTTTCGATGAAATTCCTTACTGACCGATGGGAGAAGTAAACTCCGATCACGTGGCGTCGCCGTATTACCACGCCCACAGGATCGACCTCGAGAAGTGCCGGGGCCACATGGCCTGTATGCGGCATTGTCCCACGCAGGCGATTCGTGTCCGGCAGGGTAAGGCGGTGATCAACAACGAACTCTGTATCGATTGCGGCACCTGCCTGTCCGTGTGTCCCGAGGGTGCGGTGCGGCCGATCAGTGATCCCGTCGCTCAACTTTCCCGTTTCCGTTACAAGGTTGTTGTGCCGACGGCGGTATTGTACTCACAGTTTGACCCGAGTATTCACCCCTACATCATCCATCGGGCTTTTCACAAGTTGGGTTTCGACATGGTGGTCGACGTCACTCCCATGTCCGCCGTGGTCGCCGCCGCGCTGATCGAGTACGTGAAGTCGTATCGCGGCCGGTTACCTTTGATTTCCTGCTACTGCCCTTCGATCGTGCGGTTGGTCCAGGTCAAGTACCCGGATCTGGTGGAATTGCTGGTCCCGATCGACGTCCCGCGCGAAATCACCGCCCGCGAGATCCGGCGCTCGCTGCCCGCCCGCCTGAACATATCACCGGAAGATCTCGGTATAATGTACGTTGCCACCTGCCCGGCCAAGATCGTCTCCATCCGACAGCCGGCGGAAAAAGCGACATCATGGTTCGACGGTGCCGTACCGCTGCGTGAAGTTTATTCCGCCCTCCTGCCGCACGTGATCGCGATCAAGCAGGAATTTGATGCGGCTCAGGTCCCGCCGGATTTCCATTTCGACGGCAACTGGGTGCTGGAAGCGAGCCTGGCACGCGACGTGCGCACGGAACGGGGACTGACGGTCTCGGGACTGGACCATGTCAGGAATATCCTCGATGACATCGAGAATTCACGGTTGCGTAACGTCGATTTCGTCGAGGCGCACGCGCATATGCTTGGGTGCGTCGGCGGACCGTTCAATGTGGAGAATCCCTACGTGGCCCGTAGCAACAATTTCAAACGGGGCTACGACTACGGAGATCCGGTTACCCTGAACCAGGCTGATATCGAAACGAAGATGGAGAATGGGTTCTTCTCGATCGAGCATCCGGTACTGCCGCGCCCGACCAAGTACTTCGACACCGATCTGGAGACATCCATCAAACGCATGAAGGAGCGGGATCGCGTGCATGACAAACTGCCGCAGATCGACTGCGGCTGTTGCGGGGCACCGACATGTTTGGCGTTTGCGGAAGATCTGGTGCGCGGCGATGCCGACCTCACGGAATGCCTGCCGCTTTCGAGTCGACCGCTCGCTCCGTGATCAGGGAGGAACGTCCAGGATGACCAGTCAGGATTACGCCGGCATGTTCGAACCGTTCACGGGGACACCCGGGGATCTGATCCCGCTTCTGCAGTGTGTCCAAGCCGCCGACGGATACATCTCGGAGGAAGCCACCGCCAGAGTGGCACGTTTTCTGCGTGTCTCGGAGAACGTCGTTTTCGGCGTGGCATCGTTTTACTCCCAGTTTCGATTCCAGGCGCCCGGAAGACACTCGGTCAAAGTCTGCTTGGGAACCGCCTGTCACGTCCGCGGCGGAGAGATTCTGTCGCGGATGCTGGAGCGCGATCTGGGTATCTCTGCCGGCGAGACCACACCCGACCGGCGCTACGACCTGCAACGGGTTGCCTGCCTGGGGTGCTGCGCCCTGGCACCGGTCATCCAAGTGGATTCCGACATCTACAGCCAGGTGACGGTCATTCGCCTGCACGAGATCCTGGAGGCCTATGCATAGCTTCACGGCGACCCAGGAGGCGGCGCGTCAGAAGTGGTCGGCGCTGCAGTCCAGCCCGATTCCCACGATCTACGTGGGCACAGCCTCATGCGGTCGGGCCGCCGGTGCCATGAAGGTACTGGAAGCGATCGGGGGGCATCTTGCGGAACAACGTCTGGAAGCCAACCTGGTGCACGTGGGGTGTATCGGACTGTGTTATCTCGAGCCGCTCGTGGACATCATCACTCCGGGGCGTCCCCGTATCACGTATTCCAACGTTACCCCGGAGAAAGTGGAGTCGATCCTCGCATCCCATCTGGGAAACGATGAGCCGTTGATGCGCTGTGCGCTGGCCCACCACGACACCGACCACGCGCAAGGCAACGGGTACACCAAGAAACTCCCGCGTTTCGTCGATCTACCGATGCTCAAGCCGCAGGTCCGCGTTGTGCTGCGCAACTGCGGCCTCATCGACCCGGAAGACATCGATCATTACCTGGCCAACGACGGGTACATCGGCTTGATGAACGCGCTCGGGCGCAGCCCCGAGGATGTCATCGCCGAGGTGGGTGAGGCGGGTGTTCGCGGTCGCGGCGGGGCGGGATTCCCTACCGCGAAGAAATGGGAGATCTGCCGAGCGGCACAGTCGGAGACCAAGTACTTCATCTGCAACGCCGATGAAGGGGATCCCGGGGCATTCATGAATCGCTCGCTGTTGGAGGGCGACCCCCATGCGGTCCTCGAAGGGATGGTCATCGCCGCCTATGCGATCGGAGCGTCCCAGGGGTACATCTACATCCGCGCCGAGTATCCACTGGCGATTGCACGCCTGAAGATAGCATTGGAACAGATGCGCGCTTACGGGCTCCTTGGGCACGACATACAAGGCTCCGGGTTCAGCTTTGACATCACGATCAAAGAGGGTGCGGGGGCTTTCGTCTGCGGTGAAGAGACGGCTCTGATCGCATCGATCGAGGGGCAACGGGGGATGCCGCGGTCGCGTCCGCCTTTCCCGGCGATTGCCGGACTGCATGGCAAGCCCACCATCATTAACAACGTCGAGACCTTGGGAACCATGCCTCATGTGCTACGCCACGGGGCCTCCTGGTACCGTCAACTCGGCACGCCGGGCAACTACGGCACCAAGACGTTTTCGCTCGTGGGCAAGGTGCGCCGCGCCGGGTTAATCGAAGTCCCGCTCGGCACCCCGTTGCGCAAGATCATCTTCGACATCGGCGGCGGCACGCTGAAGCCATTCAAGGCCGTGCAGACCGGCGGCCCGTCCGGGGGTTGTCTCTCCGAGGAGTTTCTCGACACGCCCATGGACTATGAGTCTCTCGGCGCGGCCGGGTCGATCATGGGTTCCGGCGGCCTGATCGTGATGGACCAGGATACCTGTGTCGTCGATCTCGCACGCTACTTCCTGAATTTCACTCAGCACGAATCATGCGGGAAGTGTTCTCCCTGCCGCGTCGGGACCAGACACCTCGTGGAGATTCTCGAGCGCATCACCAACGGGCAGGGCGAGACCGAGGACCTGACGAAACTCCATGACCTCGGTGAGGCGATCAAGCGCTGCTCGTTGTGCGGCTTGGGGCAGACAGCCCCGAATCCGGTGCTGACCACTCTACGATACTTTCGAGCGGAGTACCTGCTCCATGTCACCGAAAAGCACTGCCCCGCCTGCGTGTGTCGTGAGTTGATCGAATACCGGGTCGTGCCGGGCAAGTGCACGGGGTGTCAGCGCTGTGTGGCGGTCTGCCCAACGGGCGCCATCACCGGCCCGCGCGCTGAGCCGCACAACCTGGATGCCAGCCTGTGCATCAAATGCCGGGCCTGCTATGAAATCTGTCGCTTCGACGCCATCGCCGGCGATGCCATCGTCATCGGATCCGGACGGAAGGGTACTCATGAGCCAACCGCCTGAAGCCATCACGCTGAGTATCGACAACCGGACGCTGACGGTCGCACGCGGGAAGACTATCCTCGAGGCCGCACGGGAAAACGACATCTATATCCCCAGTCTTTGTGCCCACGAAGATCTGACTCCCTTCGGCGGTTGCCGCCTGTGCATCGTGGAAGTTGAGGGGATGCGCGGGCTGCCAACGGCCTGCACGACACCGGTCACACCCGAGATGGTGGTGCGGACCCACACCACTCTCCTGCACGACATGCGGCGGGAGATTTTGCAGTTGATCCTGAGCGAACATCCCTGCAGTTGCCTGATCTGTGACGAAGCCGAAGGATGCCGGAGTTACTCCAGCACTATCCGCAAGGTGGGTGTGACGACCGGGTGCCGCTGGTGCTCAAACGACGGCCGCTGCGAGTTACAGGAGGTCGCCGAGCATCTGGGGTTGAAGGAGATCAACTACCCGGTGTCGTATCGCGGTCTCCCGGTGGAGAAGAACGACCCATTCTATGACCGGGACTACAACCTGTGCATCCTGTGCGGACGGTGTGTGCGCATATGCCAGGAGGTGCGGGCCGCAGGCACGCTTGCCTTCTGTCAGCGCGGGCGTCATGCCATCATCGGCCCCGCTTTCGGGCGCAGCCATCTCGAGGCCGGATGTGAATTCTGCGGCGCCTGCGTGGAGGCCTGCCCGACCGGCGCTCTCTCGGAGAAGGCCAGCAAATGGGAAGGCAAGCCCGACCGCGAGGAAACGACGACGTGCCCGCTCTGCGGCGTCGGTTGTCAGCTGCAACTTCTCGTCAAGGGAAACGAGGTCATCGGCACTCTCCCCGCCAAGGATGAGTTGATCAACGACGGGCAGCTATGTGTCAAGGGACGGTTTTGCGTTACCGAATTGGTGAACGGTCACGAGCGGATCACACGGCCCTACCGCCCGCAGGGAGGGGTCAAAGTCGAGATCACATGGGACGAGGCGCTGGACCGGGCGGCCGAGACCCTCACGGCCTGCCCGCCGCAGGAGTTCGCCATGCTGGTCTCACCCGACAGCAGCAATGAAGACCTCTATGTCGCACAGAAGTTCGCGCGCACCGTCATGCGTTCACACCGTGTCGACACCACCGCGCGGTTGTTCTATGGTTCCGGCTTCAGCGCGTACCAGCGTCTTCTGAGCATGAGTGTGCCGTTGTCGGAGGTCGAGCAGGCGGCAACAGTATTGTGCGTCGGCCTGGACACACGTTTCGGCCGATCAGTCGTCGGGGTCAAGGTTCGCCGCGCGATCCGGCAGGGGGCCAAGATCATCACGGTCTACCCGCGTACGCACAGCCTCGGTTTTATCAGCGATCATTGGCTTCAGACCGCACCCGGCACGGAACTCGATCTGCTCCGCTCGCTCGTCGAGTTGACCGCGGGACGCGCGTCCGAGGTGGACGCGTCCGTAAAGGCGGCTGCCGATCTCCTGCGCGATTCAGACCCCACCGTCATCCTGGTGGGCACGGAATTCATGGCTCACACGGATAGTGCCGCCATTCTCGAAGCGATCGCGCAGATCGCGCGGAACCTCAACGCGGGAATCGTCGCGTTACCCGCCCAAGGGAACCTCGTCGGCTCGCTGCTGATGGGCGCCTATCCGGAACTGCTTCCCGGGGCATTCCCAACCACGAGTGCGGAACAACGCAAGCGACTGGAGCGGTCGTGGGGCTGCGATCTTCCGGCCCCTGATTCATCGTGGAATGCAGCGACTCTGTCCGCCACACACCAGGCGAAGGTCTTGTATCTGGTCGGTGCGCTGGTGTCGGTGCCGCGAACGGTCGCCGATCAGGTCATCTTCCAGAATCTCTACCCGCCGCAGCGGATTGAAGATGCCGATCTGGTCTTGCCGGCAGCGGCGTTCACGGAGGTGGACGGTACGCTGATCAACGGCGCAGGGCGCGTGCAGAGCATGCGACGCGCGGTTGAACCGGCGGGCGGTTCTCTGCCTGACTGGCAGATTATCTGCCGTCTGGCGCAGCGGATGGGACACGCGGGATTCGACTTCTCCAGTGCGGAGGAAGTACGCAGGGAAATCTCTGCTGTCGTGCCGGGATTCGGGGATCAAGTGGAACCGACCCGCCATCCGGCGCCTCTGGTCTGTGAGGGCCGGGTTGAGGATCTCGCCGCGCGACCTGCGGCGGCCGATTCGGGGCGCCAGACGACTCCGTACATCCTCAGTATCGCGATGGCGGAACACACATACCGCGGTTTCCCACTCTCGCGCTGGGTCAAGGGGGCGGCCGAGCTGTTTGGCGAGGAGAGGTTGGAGCTGAGCACTGCCGATGCCACCTCCCTTGATTTAGCGTCGGGGCAGTATGTGGTCGTATCGGGGAACTCGTTCGAACGCACCTGGCCTGTCCGCATCACGAGTGAGCAACCGCCGGGGATGGCCCACGTGGTCCTGTATCCGGGCGAGGAGATTCACGCCAACCCCTATCGCGTGGATGTGAGGAAGGCCGATGTTTGAAGTACTCGAAAGCAGGATGATCGTCCCGAACATCCACCTCATGACGTTTGCGGCCCCGGCGGTGGCACGTGAGGCGCGGCCGGGCCAGTTCATTATCGTCCGGGCCGACGAGGACGGCGAGCGTATTCCACTGTCGCTCGCCGACTGGGATGCAGAGGCAGGGACGGTTACCATCTGCATCATGAACGTGGGGTACACGACCAACCGCCTTACCAGCCGGCAGGCCGGCGAGAGTATTCCAACGCTGGTCGGACCGTTAGGGAATGCCACCGAGATCGAGAAGTACGGAACGGTCCTGTGCATCGGGGGCTGCTATGGAATCGGCAGCATTTTCCCCATCGCCCGCGCCATGCGCGAGGCGGGCAACAGGGTGATCGTGATCCTGGAAGGCCGGAGTTCATATCTGTTGTATTGGGAAGATCGATTCGCTGAGATCGCCGACCGGCTGGTTGTGATCACGCGCGACGGGACGAAAGGGTATCGCGGTCATGTCGGGCGCGTGCCGTACATCCTGTCGCAAATCGAGGAGAAGGTTGACCGGCTCATACTCAACGGCTGCACGTTCCTGATGATGCGTGGATCGGCGGTCAGCCGCGACTTGGGAATCCCGACCGTCGTCAGTCTGAATCCCATCATGATCGACGGGACCGGTATGTGCGGCGTCTGCCGCGTGTCCATCGCCGGCAAGACACAGTTTGCCTGCGTTGACGGTCCCGACTTCGACGGCCATCAGGTTGACTGGGAGGAGCTCCTGCAGCGTCGCAAGACCTACATGCGCGAGGAAGTCGTATCGGTCCGGAGCAGTCACTGTGAGGAACACGCCGCCCGCGTGGAAGGATGATTCGTGCCGAAACCACCACCGAAGAAACTCGATTTGACGCGGCGCGAGATGCCGAAGCAGGAACCGGAAGTTCGCCGCTACAACTTCAGCGAAGTCGCTTTGGGATTCACGGCCGACCTGGCGATGGAAGAGGCCAAACGGTGCATCCAGTGCGCCGCCCGTAAGTGTGTCGATAACTGTCCGGTCGAGATCGATATTCCCGGATTTATTCAGTGCGTGGCCGAGGGCGATTTCGCGCAGGGAGTTAAGATCCTCAAGGAGAAGAACCTGCTGCCAGCGGTCTGCGGCCGGGTGTGTCCGCAGGAAGAACAATGCGAGGGTACCTGCTCACTGGGCAAAAAGGGCGCGGCGATCGGCATCGGCCGGATCGAGCGATTCCTCGCGGATTGGGAGGCGGCACAGGGCGAAGCCGAAATCCCCGAGATGTCCCCTCCATCCGGACGCAGTGTAGCCGTGGTGGGCGGCGGGCCCGCGGGATTGACCGTAGCCGGCGATCTCATACGACAAGGGCATCGGGTCACGATCTTCGAGGCGCTGCATCGCATGGGCGGAGTTCTCATCTACGGCATCCCGGAGTTCCGCCTGCCCAAGTCGATCGTCCAGCGCGAAGTCGATTATCTCGAAAAACTCGGAGTCAAAATAGTCACCGATTTTGTCGTCGGCAAGACGCAGACCATCGACAGTCTGCTGGAAGAATACGATGCGATTTTCGTCGGCGCGGGCGCCGGCCTTCCTTGGTTCATGGACATCCCCGGCGAAAACCTCAACGGGGTTTACTCCGCCAACGAATACCTGACACGCATGAACCTGATGGCGGGGTTCCAGTTCCCGCGCTACCACACGCCGATCAAGAGTCACCAACGGGTCGCCGTTCTCGGCGGCGGCAATGTGGCGATGGACTGCGCCCGCACGGCGCTGCGTCTGGGGGCTGAGACACGGATCATCTATCGCCGCTCACGGCAGGAACTGCCCGCGCGCCTGGAGGAAGTCGAGAACGCCGAGGAAGAGGGAATCATCTTCGAATTCCTGACGCTGCCGACAGGCTACATCGGCGACGAAGACGGATGGGTGAAGGGTATCGAATGCCTCAAAATGGAACTCGGCGAGCCCGACGCGTCCGGCCGGAGAAGACCAATTCCCATCCCCGGGTCGGAGATGATCCACGAGGTGGACGCGGCGGTGTGCGCGATCGGCAACAGCCCGAATCCTCTGATTTCCGCCACCACGCCCGGACTGGAAACCGGCAAGAAGGGCAATATTGAGGCCGATCCGGAAACCGGTAAGACAAGTCGGGATCGTATCTGGGCGGGCGGCGACGTGGTGAGCGGCGCCGCGACGGTCATCCTGGCCATGGGTGCCGGGCGCAAGGCGGCGCGGTCGATCCACGAATACCTCTGCACTCTGACGGCTTAGTAAGCCGGTCAGATTCTCACTCGGTACGCCGGTACCCCACAGTTCTAGGGCCTGTTGAGAAAGGTCTGTTCCGCCCCTCCGGGGCCTTGTAATTCAGGCTGCGGCTCGATCCCACGGCTTCCCGCTTCGCGGGATCTTCGATACGCCGTGGGTTAATCCCCCGTCAGACAGATCCGCGGACGTGCGCACTACGGCGCGCAGGGATCGCAGAACAGCGCGGCGGGATCGCCGCCGCGGAAGGCGACATCGATGACCCTTACGGCGTCGATGATGGTGGTCAGACCGTCACATGTTACATCGGTCGTCTCGTACGGGCAGGCGGGATTGGGATCGGGGCGCGCACTGCCGCCGCGGAAAGCCACATCCACCACCAGGACGGCGTCCACGATGTTGGTGACACCGTCGCACACCGGATCGGGGCCGGGATCGGCGAAGCAGTCGCAGGCGCAGTCGGAGACAACGATGGCGCCGGCATCTTCCGGATAGTCACCCGACAGGACAATCGTCTTCTCGCCCGTGCCGTACAACCCACTCTGGGCAACGAGACGTACGGTGTCACCGGCGGCGTACTCCATAACATCATGGCTGGCCGCATTCTTGAGATTGCCCAGATTGATCACCCACAATCCATCCCCATCGGCCATGACCGTGAGCGGGGATGATTCCGAGCCCGCGGGCGTCGCCAGCGTTGCCGTAACGATGGATTGGGACGCGTTATCCCAAATCTTAGGTGGATCCGGATCCGATTTCTGCGTTTCCACCGGGACATCGACCATCACCCTGCCGTAGACCGTCCCGGGCGCCCCGGCGCCGACGGGTGAAGTCGTGAACGTGTAGTAGGCGCCGCCGTTGTTGTCAGTGGTCTCGTCCGACACGACTTCGAAAACGTAGGTCGTGGCAGAGGCGAGATCGTTAAGTTCGACGTAGTGCAACTGTCCACCCCACCATTCGGATTCACAGGTAGAGTATTCGCCGACCGTCCCGGAACCGTAGTTCACACATCCGACCGCCAGCGAATCGGTGATCCAGGAAACGATTGCCGAGGAACTGGTGACACTACCGACGGTGACATCGCTGATCGCCGGCGCGACTGCGATCCCGAGGGTTGTGCCGCCGAAATCATCCGCAGTGGGGAGTTCAAACGCAACGGGTGCACCCTGTGACGCCGGAGCCGAGACGGTCGGCTCCGACGAAATGTCAGTGATGCCCGAGTTCTTCAGGTCTACGAAGCCGTCCGACGCCGAGGGGGGACAGGTAATGTGCAGGGTCTCGTGGGCGGTGTTGTTGTCTTCCGACAGTTCGGTGATGAGGTCGTCGATGTCGACCACGAGGTATATTTCCCCCGTGCCGCATCCGGTGAACGTCCAGGTGTTGCCGTAGAACGCCGTGGTGGATTGGCCCGGGGGAATATCCTCGGGGATATCGTACCACCCCATGTAGGAGCCGCCGGCGTCCGGATCGCCCAGGAAGAAGTCGAGCGTCGGCGTAAAGGCGGTGTCGCTGCCAATGTTGTGAATCAGGCCGGCGATCATAACGGGTGAACTCGGCATCACGGGGTTCGGGGCGATGTAGATGTCATAGATGGTGATCAGCAGGTCCGGGTACGTCTCCGGTGGGGTGATTGTGTCGTAGGCCTGGGTGCACCAGGAGGTCGCCCCGGCGCCGAGCGGGCGGCGGATGAAGTACCCACGGCCCAAGTCGATGGCGAAGTCGACGCCGTAGGAAAGGGTATCGCCGTCGGGTCGGACGAGGGATTGCCACTGCTGCGTATTCTGATCCCAGAGATGCGCTTCCTCGCAGCCGCTGATGTCACCGATCAAAGTGGCGGCGGTGTAGCAGGCGTTCTCATTCGGAACCGAGATCGCATTCAGGCCCTCTTCCAGAACATCGCACTGGTTTTCGCTTAACAACGTCCCGACCAGAGGCACATTGCCAGTGGACGACGTCTGCACGAAGGTGGCGTCCTGCACGGCGACTTCGAACGTCCCGGTGAGCCAGTCCTGGCCCACGCGGTCCCAGCCGGTCACCCCACCGCAGTCGGGAATCAGGGAGCAGAGATCGGGCGACATCATCGGCGCCGGCGGCGCCACCGGCAGACCCAACAGGTTCAGGCCGGGCGCCAGCGACACGCCACGGCTGAAAAGACCGCTCTCCTGGATGAGGCCGTAGAGCGCCATAGCAGTCGTGTAGGCATCATCATTCCAACTCCCGTTGGGAAGTTGATTCGCCTCGAGGTAGGTGCGCGCGTTGGCCACGGCAGCCGCCGCCGGTTCTATCATCGCAATCGCGGCCAGAGCGAGACCGGTCTCGTAGGGATTACTGACACCGCCGGTGCCGAAACCGCCGTCGCCGTGGGGCTGTGTCTTCAGCCAGTCGACACCCGCCTCCACATAGAGGCCGGCAACCGCGTAGGTATCGAGCAGCGGCGCCAACGCGACAATCGTATGGGCGGTATGGAAGACCGTACTGGAGTCGTACTCAATGAACGACCAGCCGCCGTCGACGTTCTGATGGAACACGAGGTAATCGACGCCGAGGATGATCGTCGTCATGTCGGCGTAGTCGGCGGCGTGCAGCGCTCTCACGGCGAGCGCTGTTTCGAGGACGCTGCCGGCGTATCCTTCAGCAAATCCCCAGGAGCCGTCCTCATTCTGCGCAGCGGCGAGCGTCTCGGCGAGATCCGCCGCGAGGAGAGACTCACCGGCGGCGGTCAAGGCGATGATCTTGCGGGCCAGGTAGTCGTGGGACGACGTGTTGGCCGCGAAGATCGCATCGGTAGCGCTGTTGATTGCCGACGGTTCACCGCCGACACGCGCGAGGAGATCTACCACCACCGTCGCATCTCGGAGAGGCGTTCCCCCGGCAACACCCCAGAACCCCGACGGGTCCTGGTTGGCGACCAGCCAGTCGACGCCCTCGGAGACAGCCGTCCCCGAAGCAGGCAAAGGGGTGCATAAGAGCGCCAGAGCGCATGCGAGAATCAATCGTCCGCGTTTCATGGTCTTCCCTCAATCACAAAGACGCACGCCGCAATTCGCGTGATCGTCGACTTTGTACGGCTTGCAGCCTCATCGATCGGGCTACTCCTGCTCCAGTTCCTGGATGCGAGATTCCAGGATGTAGGGTATCCGACTCTTCGGAAACGCTGTCTGGGCAATCGCGACGGCCTGCTGATACGCTTCGAGGGCCGCCTGTCTCTGCCCGCTGTCATAGTACAGGTCGCCGAGGAGCCGGTAGGAGAACATCACATTCATATGGAGTGGCGGTCCGAGACTGACCGCTTCCTGGGCGAGGCGCAATGCCTCAGCGGTGTCGCCGCGCGCCACAGCAACCCGCGCGTTGACATAATCAAGCAACATCCGCTGCTCGGTCGTGCCCGCATCGAACGGCACGATTTCGAAATCCGCCTCATCCGGCGGACAGAGGTCGGCGGATGCAGCTTGTACGCGCCAGCGACCGGTCCCGAGGTCCTGCG
>Ga0307378_10006544_pt1 | contig 15910 bp, 10 predicted proteins | sample UN1MG_FD_202238 | JGI IMG/M metagenome (GOLD analysis project Ga0307378, IMG submission 202238) | Soil microbial communities from Risofladan, Vaasa, Finland - UN-1 | ecosystem: Environmental > Terrestrial > Soil > Coastal area > Acid sulfate soil | place: Finland: Risofladan, Vaasa | collected... | reverse complement strand
ATCGTCCACTCTTTCAAGGTTAGTTACTGAAGCAGTCATTAAGAGAAATGCCTTTAAGTGTTTAACCCATTCTGTTAAATTTAGATTATTCCATTGATTCCAAGTATTCCATCTTGCTTCTATTAAAAGATTAATCGAAGCAGAGACGATAGCTGTAGCAATTGAAGTTCCATAAGAAGGAGTAGCTTTATCTATTTCTTTATCAGCAGCAATTATTGAACGATGATTAGGTATCTTGCTACCACCAGGAGCAACAATATCAGGTTTAATGATATTATCGATTTCTTTTCCCATACTACTGTAAGAGGTAACTTGATCTTTATCATTTGTAGCACCAACAACAATAGCATTTTTGTTTTCAGCTAATTTATTCAATGAATCTGAGATTTCTATGCCTGTATTTCCAGCTGCAATTACCACTAAGATACCCTTCTCTGTTACTTCATTTATTACAGAATTTACTGCTTCTATATCCTCTCCTAAAGTGCCTACACTTAAACAAACACTCACTATATGATATTTACTTCTGTTTTGTATAACACTTGCGAATGCTGATATTAAATCAGAAGTGTATCCCATTCCAGATTGATTTAAAATTTTATAAGCAACAATTTTAGTAGCATTTGCGATACCTGTAAAATGAGTTCTATTTTCGGTATATAGTTCAGGAAAAGAAGAAATTTTTGTATTAAATGAAAAAATTGGTTTAGCTTCGAGCAATTTATGGTATTTTATAAATATATCATAAACACCCAAGTTATCTAATGTAAGTGGATGGTTTATTATATAATTGTTATCTTGAATTTCATTATGAGAATAACTAATAAGTGTATCATTATAATGTAATTCAACCCAGAAGTTATCTATTCCACCATCTTCCAAATTCCATGATGAATTAATTATAATATTTGAACCTACTTTTGATGCGTTAAATGAAATTATTTTTATAGTATAATTTTTTGGAACTGAATATTCATCAAATAATTCTGTGTGAGAATAATTCCCCTCAATTTTGATTATTGAAGGATAATTTGAATCATATTTATCCTTACCCGTCCCAGAAATAACAGATGAGATAAAAGTTCCATGGCCATGGTCATCATAGATTGGTTGTGTATTTATAAAATTTTCCCAACCAACAATAACCCCTTTCAAGAAATCATGATTAGGATTAACTCCAGTATCCAATACTGCTATGGAAGAATTAGTATTACCCTTTAGGCCATTTAAATACCAAGAAGTATTAATAGCGCCTGATTGAATTGAGGCATAATTCATTTGAGCTTCTAAAATCTCATCATTTTCTATAATAGCTTCAGGAAACTCATTTTGAAACCTAGTTAGATTTATCTCAAAAGGCATAGTACCAGCAAATCCTGAAATCGAGTCAAATTGATTATTCCATTCTTTTTTTATTATACCTTCATAGCCCTCAAAACTAGTTTTTACTGTATCACTATAAGATGGTGCATTAAAAAAAACAATAATGTTATTTTGATAATTATTTGAGACTTTTGGATTATATTCATCATTTAAATTTTCTGATAAATCAATTGAGCTCCCTTTTGAATTTATTTCATTAAAAAATAAACCAGATATTGACATTGAAAGAACCAACAATACTAGAATGCAACTTGTCTGTTTTCTTCTCATTTTATATCCCAATTATTCATTTTTATATAATCATTTGTCAATAGGTTCATTTACTTCAATATCAAATGTTTTTTCTTTAGATATGTTAGATAAAGTGTGTAATCTTTCTCTTAAAGTATATTCTTTTTTGAGGATTGTTTCTCTTGAGCTGAGTTCAAAAATTAGTATCTCAGATCTTTCAAATTCAATTCTTCTCTTTTTATATTTTTTAATTTGCCAGATATATAGCATCAAAATTAAGAAAACTATTAAAATTGGTAAAGCAATATATGAAAGTTGTCTAAATTTAGGAGTAATAATCTTAACTAAGATATTATTAGAAGTGTCTTCAAGTTCATGTAGGTAGTAATATTTTATAAATGCTGGTTTTAAACTTACAAGAGCTTGCCTTTTTGCTTTTAGAGAATAGTTAATAGTAACTTTCTCACCTGGATCCAAAGAATTAATTTGATTAACTATTTTTCCTTCTGACAATGAGAAATCTAACTGCGAATAACTAATCATATCATTAACAATTATATTCTCAATACTAATGGTCCCTGTATTTTCCACTTCGATATTCACAGTAATAATTTCTCCAATCTCAATTTGATCTCTATTTACATTTTTAACAATTGAAAATCTGATTTTACCTAAGATCTTGGATAAAGAACTATAAATCTGTAGTGTCCTACCTTCTGAACTTTCAATGAAGTTTATAGGAGGATAATAATATCCCCTCCACCCTCTCTTTTTTAAACTAATAGTAAAAGAAGAAATTTCATTATAGGAAATATCTATTAAACTTATTGTGTTATTTTCTGTTCTCTTTAAATCCCCAAATTGATCATTCATAGTTATGTTAAGATCTGATATATTAAATCCAATTGGTCCTGTATTTTTAATATTTACAGTAAGATTAAATATATCCCCTACAACAGGAATAATATCATTATCTTCATAAAATATTTCAATAGTTCTGACAAGGGGAAATAAATTGTCATAATCAACTGGAGCAGAAATATAAACCTCATTAGTTAAACTAACGATTCTAGAAGAATTCCCTCCCTCAATATGCGCTGGATTATTATAAGAAATGGAAATTTCGCTAATTGAAATCGAATTAGGTACATAAAATGTAAAATCTATTATTTTTTCTTCAGAGGGAGATAGTTTTGAAATATAATAAGTTAAATTACTATTTTGAAGTGTGAAATTATTAGAATTTTCCATTATACCAGGAGTTAACAAAGAAATACTTACATTTTTAGCAACCGTAGAACCTATATTTTTAAAGGTAAGTGTATATGTATTTAATTCTCCCGGTTTTGCATCGTAGTTGGTTAGATATGATGTAGCTATTATTGAAGCTGCGCTATATGTACTAAGAGGAATTGAATTAGATCTCCTTTCATATTGGACATATCCCGTTAAAGAACTATATATCACTCTAGATCCTGAATCTTCATTAAAATTAATATCTCTTGTGGAAAACTCAATATCCAGATTATTGATTGAAATGTTAAATGATTCCGGATCAATGCAGATGATTTTAATTAAAGCTGTATAATTTTCATTGTCTAATGGATAAAAAAGCCAATCAAGACTTTCGTTAAAGCTAACAATTGAGAAAGTCCGAGTATTATTTATAATTGAGTCTAAATAAGGACTCAAATCTAGAAACTCTTCAACAACAAAATCAAAAATTTCAAAATTAATAGAATCAATATTTTCAGACGCATTAAAATCTATTATTATAGATACGCTTTCTAAGGTGTGATTGACAAAATCAATAATGGTATTATTTTTAAACTTAAAATTAATCTCAATTTTTTGTTCTAAAAATTTTTCATCTGATTCGATTATCCAACTATAGTTATCAGCTGTTAAAGCCATTTCTGGAATTGTTCCAGCGAGCTGTGTACCTGAGATAATTTCGGGGGTTTCTGGAGATGTATCAATACAAAAGTTATTTCTATAAAAAGGAGTAAAAGAATCTAAATTTGAAATCGAATAATTATCAATATGGTAGGATATTATCTCTCCGGGATCTAACCTCCAATTATCATCATTCCAAATACTATTTTCATTCATAGTAAATTCTTTAACAATATCAGGAGGTAATGTAAAATAAATTGGGCTTTCACTATAGACTATATCAATTATTTCATCTACATCTTCATTATAAGGCCATAAGTTTGTTATATTAAGAAGATCAGGATAATAAGTATCGTAATAACCTACTCCAAATGAATCAAAGTAAAAAATACGAGGATCTTCATCAAAGTTGAAAAAATCGTCTAAAGATTCATATTTATTTGGATATTCAATTTTGATAACATTCCACATATCATTTTTAAGATTTTCCCAAAAAAATGGACTTATTATTTGGAAGAAGTAATCAAGTTCTAAAGCAATTGGGGTAGGTACACCCCACGCAGTCTTACTTCCGACATTTTCAGCAGAGATTTTATATGAAAAATCTCGAAACGCGCCATATGAAGCATTTCCTCCAATTGATTCTTTTTTGAGTAATAAATTAGGTTCTGAATTAGAAATGTTATAAGTTATAATCAAATTTTCTATTGGATTTACTATACCAGTAGGAATATAGGAAAATCCTTGAAAGCCTAATTGTTGCAGCATATTTACAATATCTGAAGGATCTTCCCTATTTATAGGCTTAACATATGATTGTTTAATTCCCTCTTCATTCAACCATAATAGTTCAAAGGAGTAATCATTAAGGCTTTGTGTATCAAATTCAATACCCGCATAATAAAAAAGTAACCCTATTTGTTCTAGAAGATAGTCATAAAAATCAAAATATTTTGGGGTTATATCAATGACATCTGTACATAAAATATTTATTTTAATTTCACTCATTAAAGCTCCCGTTAATGCAATATATATTTTTTCACTAGGGGCTAATGGACTTCCTTGATAACCCAATGCTTCCCATAAATTAAACTTATATTGATTTTTTCCAATCTTTTGGATACCTTTATTTAAACCTTCATATTGAATTGAGATACTTGTATAATGTGAGTTATTAGTAAGAGTAAATGAACTAAAAATATCAATAAATTGTTCTAATTCATTTTCTGAAATTGTAGCATTGACTAAATCTCCAAAATTTTCTAAAGCTAAACCTAATTGATCGACTAGGTTTTCTAATTCTAAATTTTCTAAGAAAGATAAATCTAAAGAATCAGTATTAAAATTAACTTGATCTGTTCCAATATCAAAATCCCCTTCAAAAAAATCTAGTGAATTTAAAAGCATGAATGTTGAGGAAATATGATAATTTTCTAGGTATTCTTGGCTAGTTAAGCGATTAATATCCAATGCTTTCCAATATCCATCCATAGGAAAATTTTTAGTGAGTTCCTCATAAAAACAATTCCAATTTGGATAAGATCCAATAAATGGGAAGAATTTAGGTGTTGTTACATTAATCATAATAAGATCAATCATAAACTTTCTTCGAATTATCTCAAGCGCCCTTTCTGCTCTCAAACAAGCATCATCTTTGTCCAAATCTTCATCGTAATAGAGGAATCCTACAAAATTATTGAAACCAACAACAAACTGGGAGGGGATATCACTCTCAGTTAGTATAGTTGGAAAAATCTCTGGATTAATTCCATTTGAAGCACTAATAATTACATTGCATTTATAAAATGCGGGATCATTTGAATCAAATTCTGAAAGTATATTTGTATCATTTGTGAAAAGTGACTGCTTTATTATAGATTTATTGCCCGCCACAAATACATTTATCTTTTCAGCATAAAGATCTGACCCAGCAATATCAGAAGATTTCAAATAAACTTCATTCAATTGTGATACATAATCTTGTTCTGTAAATACATTTTTATTATCTATATCTATAACTGAAACTATAGGTGGAAGAAAAATCATACTAAATAACATAAAAGTCATAATCAAATTTTTTAATTTAATTTCTCTTCCCCTTTAAATTGTTTCTCTATAAATCTCAACTATTTTCTGCTTTCTGGTTTTTCTTAACAATATTATCATTCCAAAAAAAATCATAATTACAGAAAGTAAATAGATCAGTATTATATTAAACCAAGGGACATACAATACATTTGGCATCCCCACTAATGTACCCAACAAATTCCAAGAAACCAACCAACTAGTTACCCATCCTACAACTATTCCTATAGTTCCACTACTAAGCATAATTATTAAGGATTCAATTATAAATAAGCGATTAATATCTCTACCTTTTAACCCTAGAGTTCGAACAATACCGATCTCTTTCTTCCTCTCAATAATAGTTGAATAAGATGAAGATAGTAGTCCAAAAATACAAATAAATACTGTAGTAAGGGCTATAAGAGTAAAAAGAGTATCTAATACAAAAAACGCAGATTCTTGTTGTGCTATCATTCTCGCCAAGTTGGATATTTCATAATTATAATCAGTCTGATAATATTCATCAATTAAATCCTCTATAATATGAGCTTCCGATAACTTATCTTCTCTAAGTTTAATGAAAATTCTATCCAAATAAGGGACAGGAGGAATATCCATAATTTCGATATAAGTTGCTTGAGAGATTAACACACCTCCATTCGAAGCCCCCATACCTGATCCACTAAATTCTCGAGAAAATCCCGGCATACTTTTTGCGGTCCCTGCTATTATGAAAGGATACACTTCTAATTCGTCTCCCCTCTGGATTACAATTCGAACTTTATCACCAATTAATAAAGACATAGCTAAGGCTATTGCTTCAGAAATAATGCAGGTGTATGATTGATTGTTATGAAATAAATCGTTAAAGGAAGTAACTGCATTTCCAGAAGTCATTTCTATTAACTCACTTTTCACTGTAAAAGGATATTCCTCATCGATTCCTATTAAAGTTATCTCTTGTGTACTTAATCCGGCAAAATCCCCAATTTCTGCCATAAATTCTTTATCCTCTTCAGCATAAATCTGAGTTAATTGATTAGGCCTTGCTAACACAGATGACACTTTCTCAATACCATCCATAGCTAATAATTCTTGTTCAAATTCCGTTGTAATGATTCTATTTGGATTAATCGAATCAAGATAGATTTGAGTGTTATACAAATTAAAACTGGATTGTTCGGAATCGTCACTAGCAACCATGAAACCAAAACCACCCCCTCCAAATCCATTTTCAAATTCTTCCCATCCAGTAGTTTCAATCAATATATCTGATCCATATCTTAATTTAGTTGAAGCGCCAACTTGCGCTGACAAAGTATTAACAAGAGATGATGTAAAAATAACAAAAGAGAAAGATAATGCAAAGATCATGATTGTACTCGAATTTCTACGTTGATATCGAAAAACAAAAATCTTAATAATATTATGCAATCTTCTTGATATTGGTCTGAATAATTGAATTATTAACCTTAATATTAGGGGAATTAAACCCAATCCAGCAAGAGTTAATCCAATATTAAATATTAATAAAATTGCTACCAATGTGGCAGCAAAGAGAGTCATATCACTCGAGACCATAATTCTCGGTATTACGAAAAACACAAATATCCCATTGAATGCTAAGATTAATCCAGCGAAAATTAATTTGTAATTTATTGAAGCTTTCTTTTGCAAATGATATAATGTATCTTCATGGCGATATGGATGAATTGATTCAATCAATTGAAGACGCATCACTTTCAAAGCAGGAGCGATACTCACAATCATCCCCACACTAATACCCATGATATATGATATTATAACAGACCACCAAGTGAAAGAGAAAGGTATTGTACCTAAACCTAACACACTGCCTGAAATCACAGTATTTGCAAAAGGTATTATTACATATATGGAAAGAATAAATGCAGTTATTATGCCTGAAATTGCCCCAAAATTACATAATAAAAAACCTTGCATTAATACTATTGCTAAATTATACTTTTTATTCGCACCTAAAGTTCTGAATATTCCAAATTCTCGAATCCGTTCCTCCACTGAGGTTTTTAATATTCCATTGATTAAAACACCGGATATTAGCATAGCCACAATTGAAACAAAAACAAACACTATTACTATGAATACGCTTAAAAAGGCAGCATATGATAGTGCTCTTAGTTTAGGTAAATCAATGTCATATTCATTAATTCCTATTGCAATTTGAATATCATTAACAATTTTCTTCACATTAATCGTAGCTACGTCAATACTCCTAATATCGTAGAGTTTACTAGATTCTTTAAAAGTTAATATCAAATCGCTACATTTACCCTTAAATTCCTCATAACCAAAAATTTGGTACAATGTATTAATATCTACTATAATTAAATTCCTATTACGATACCCCGCAGACCATTTTAAATTGAAATCAAAGATTTTATCAATTATTAAAGTTTTTGTTCGATTTAAAGTTATATCTCCATGAGTTAATTCCATTAATATTTTAATGGTATTACCTTCAGAATATTTGATAATATCATTAAACCCATAATAGATTGCGCAATGATTCGAAGGTAATTCTTCTAAATCAAGTAATTCATTAAATACTGGATTTACAAATGACCCAAAATTTATATCATTTTCAAAAGAAAAATTAATTGCTGAGATTGTACACGATTCTTCTTCATCTAGTAGATTTGTGGTATGGAATCCTTCGGAAATATTAACATATCCCGTTATTTCCATTCTCGGGATAAAATTCTCTACAATACTAGTTGAAGATTGAATTGTTTCAATTAGGGGATCATAGTCAAAATATGATGATCTATTACTTGGTTCTTCGTAATAATGTCTTACAGAGATCACAGCATCTTGATTCCCTGCTTCAATAGTAAGATAATCTGAATACCCTACAGAAATAGAGTCTGATAAGAATAAGACGACAGTTAGCAAGCCAATGGAAATTAACATTCCTATTACTGCTAATAACGTTCTAATCTTTTGTTTACTTAAATCTTGGAATGCATATTTTAAAATTAGCTTTATTTGTGTCATATGACTTAAAATAATTTAGATTTTTATTTAATCCTCATTTATGAAATCTCATTTTAAAATCAAAATTTCTCCTTCAATTTTGCCAAAAAAGTTATTCTCTTCAATAATTTCTTGTAAAATATCGTTAAAGTGCTCTGGTAAATTCATAACTATAGAATTTGGAATGCTGCTTTTAATATCACTAACTGGAATTTCAGTTTTACCTTGATTTGCATAGAGGTATTGAAAAATTTTACTTTTACATTTCTCTTTATTTATTTCTGTTTCTTGTCTTCTCTTAAGTTGCATAATCTCAGTTTCTTTTAAGCCTCCTATTTTTCCTTCATGAGTAAGTTTTCCATCTTTCATATGAAATACTCTAGTCGCAAATTCCGACACTGCAGCATCATGGCTTACAGCAATAAAGGTTGCTCCTCTTTTGTTTAGATCTCTAAGAAGATTTAGAACCATTACTCCCGTTTTAGAATCCAAATCACCCGTAGGTTCATCAAGAACACAGATTGCAGGGTCATTTGCGAAAGCTCTAGCAATTGCGACTCTCTGTTGTTCACCACCACTCAATTCAGAAGGAGTGTGATGTGCCCTTTCATCTAAACCTACTAATCTCAAGAGATCCATTGCTTTTTTCCTTTTGCCTCGACGACTTAATTTCCCTGAAAAATGTAAGGGAACCATAACATTTTCCATAGCAGTCATCTGAGGGAGAAGGTTATAGAATTGAAAAACAAACCCAATTCTTTCACGTCTTATTTCTGCTAATGAATTATCTGAAAGCATACTTATATTTCTGCCTTCTAAAAAGATCTTTCCTCGAGTAGGGGTGTCTAATCCCCCGATCAAGTTTAATAATGTTGTTTTTCCAGAACCTGAAGGACCCATAATATCCACAAAATCTCCATTATCTATTATTAAATCCACTCCTCGAAGAGCGGCTACAGCTGTGGTTCCAAGTAGATATGTTTTATGTAAATTTTCAACCACAATTAAATGTTCATAATCCTTGCCTGTTAATCTATCCTCTCTGAATTCCTTTTTCATCTTTTTCTTCTCTATACGAGATTGAGAAAGGATATCATCTTTAAGTTTTTTAATTTCCTCTTGTTTCTTTTTTTTTTCCCACTTTTTAAAATTTTTTGATAGTTCCCCTTTCCAAATTGATACTTTTCCAGTTTCTTCTTCAAATTGTTCCATAAGGGGAGTTTTTTCTATTTCTGGTGATTTAGACATCTGTAATTCTCTCTTTTCTATTTTTTTCTTCTTTATTATATCATAATGCGAAAACAAAATAAATTTTTTTAGAATATAAATCTTGTACAGATACGGAAATATTGCACATTTTTTAAAAATTGAGGTTCTATTTTATTAGAAGATTCAATATCTTTTACTGATCTTTAAAAAATTCTAAGTATAAAAAAGATTGGATAATCTAAATCTTATTTTTTTTTATTTTCTAAAAATTTAAGGATTTTTGCGTAAAGATCTTTTTCTGCCATTTTTTTTGAATTACACTTTACCGATTTTAGACTTTTAGGTATTTTAACTAGTTCATTTCGACTATCTTGCTCTAAAATTCTTGGATTTTTTGCGATCCAGATAGGATTGTGCTCAACTCCACTTTTTTCATATTCTAGTTCAATAATTATATTTATTTTAAATTTCTCCTGTAAAAATTCTAATAACACATTTTTACTAGAAATTATCGAAGTCTGAATGCTTACATTCAAATCTTCATAAAAAGGATTAATCATTTTTTGTTCAACTAAATCCAGATTATACTCAGAATCAAGAAATATAGCACCACATAATGCTTCAAAAATATCTGCTAAAATATGAGTTCCTGTTATTATCTGTTTTTCCGTCTTAAAAATATATTTTTCTAAGCCTATCTTATTTGCGATTTTTTTTAGAGCATTATCACTTTCTAATTTTGCTTTTATTTTTGTAATTTCCCCCGAGTCTTTAACTCCCTTCTTATAAAGTTTTAAAATAAGTATAATTTTAATTACAGCATCTCCTAAAGTTTCTAAAAAATCATAACTAGGTTTTCCAATTTCATTTGCTAACCTTGGAGTTGTTAAGGCTTCAGCTAAAAGTTTTTCTTCTTTAAATTCATACTCTATAAATTCTTGGAAATTTCGCAATTTTTCTTTCTCATAAGCATACATTTTGTAATTAACTATTATTTTCAGTTAAATTTAAAAATTTAGACGAAATATGGAGAATATGGAGAGTGGAAATAAGGAAAAAATTCTTGAGATGATAAAAGCAATTGAAAAAAAGAACTCAGAAATGGAAGATTTCATCTCAAATTTATCAATACCTACTAGAAATGAAATGTTAAAAGAAATTTCACGAGAGATCATTAGTAATAATTCTTTATTACAAGAAATCTTAGGAACTGAAGAAAAAATCGTAATAAGTGAGAATCAAGAGATAATTTCTTTTGATCATGTAATTGATGGATTTATTACTAAAATCCAGCAGAATCCTCATAAAAAGGTTATCTTTTTAAGAGAATATCTTGAATTATTTCAAGATCGGGTATCTGAAACAGATAAAGATGTAATTATACAATCATTAAAAGATGAAAAAAATGATGAAAAGTTAAGAGATGAAATGATATCTTTAGCAAATATATTCAAACTTAAATTATAAGTCAAATAACTGCAGTAATTTTAATACGTGCTTTATTCCTCTAATCTTAATCTTCCCCGTAAATATTTTACGAATTACCTTCCCCATTGAAACTTCTTCACTACCAAGAAGTTCTAAGAACATGGGGGTAGTAGTTTGAAGTAAACCGTTCCATCCAGCATTTTTCTTTTTTATATTTTCTTTTGGCTCATTCTTAATACCTTCAACAGATATCTTACCTTTATCTATTATTAGTAAAGCTGCCCATTTCCCATCCTTAGCATTTAAAAGAACTTTCACTTCAGTATCTTTAAAATTTTCTTTAAATTTTTCCATATCATTTAAAGGTTCTACTTGTTTAGCAACTATTGATGCAAATCCTCGTAATTTTTTCTTTTCTTCTACCATATAAATCTACACTTTGAAATGTTTGTTAATTATATTGTGAAATTTTTTTTCTAATTATAATTTATTTACTTCTCAGATAATTTAAAACTTCAAATATTGAGATTAAAAAATATTTTTAAATCAGGTAAAACCAAGGAAGAATAAGTGGTCTAACTATATGTCTTCTGAGTAAGACTCTAGAAGTTATCTGACTCAGCACTTCCAAAAAATTCTTCAAAAGCTTTTCGGTCTTGAGCAGAAATTCTATCGCTTCTTAACCTTTCTTTTACTATGATTGGAGCACTTTCTTTTTCGTCGTGTTTGATAGATTTTTTGATTTTGTACTCCTCCGTTTTTGAAGAATCTAAGTCAAATTCCACATCGCATGCCTTACAAAACAATTTCTTGTTCTTTGGGATTAATATATTGTCGCAATTTGGGCAGAAATTCATCATTTTTACATTTTTTTTTTTTGATTGGTTTAGATATTTAAACTTATCGCTTTATTCGGTTATTTCCTTTATTTTTTTAAAATTGTCAGAAATATAAAAAATATTATAGCCTTATAAATTTATCGCATTACTCAAATAATTGTTATCGTATCACAGATATATAAACCTCTAGTTTTACTATTCATAAAATCTTCAAAAACTAGATAATCCCATAAAAGAATTTTCAAAAAAAATCCATAGAATTTGTGATCAAATATCTATTTGAATAAAAACCGATTCTATAAATATTTCTAAATATGATTTATAAAAAAATCAAACAAAGATAATTAATTATCTAATATTTGCACTAACAGGAAAATTTAATAAAGGGATATAAAAATTTATTTATGATAAAAATGAATAGTGAAAAGAAATTACTAGTAATCGCTCATAGAGGTGCTAGTAGTATAGCACCTGAAAATACCTTAAAAGCCTTTAAGAAAGCTATAGAATTAAAAGCAGATTGTATTGAATTTGATGTTCATCAGTCTAAAGATGGGGAAATCGTAATAATGCACGATGCTAATACATTCAGAACAACAGGTCATTTTGGATCAGTAAAAGAAATGACCCTTGAAGAGTTAAGAAAACTTGATTGCGGAGATGGTGAGAAAATACCTACTTTGCGAGAATTAGTTAGGTTAGCAAAGGGAAAGATTGGCTTGAACTGCGAGGTAAAAGTTAGAGGTATCGCTGAACAAATTATAAAAATTCTCAATGAAGAAGATAGTCTTGAAACAACGATAATTAGTTCATTTAAACATGATGTTTTGTTAAAAATTCAGAAATTAGAACCACAAATTAAATTGGCATCATTGGAACCTACTCGAACTGGATGGATAAAAAGTTGGTTATCAAGGAAAAAATTAATTAGGGTTGCAATTAAAAATAAGTTTTATGCTATTAATCCTTTCTTTAAACTTGTAAATGAGAAATTTATAAATAAAGCCCATAATAATAATCTCAAAGTTTTTCCTTGGACTGTGAACTCTGATTCTGCTATAATGAAACTGATTAATATTGGAGTTAACGGAATTATTACTAATGATGTTGAGAAAGTTAGAAAGCTAACGAATCAAATAATTTAAGAATCTCTTTTTAATAAAATAAAATATTTCGGATAATTATGAATGTAAATAAAAGTCAACCTTTAATAATTGGACATAGAGGGGCTTATGATGAGGCTCCTGAAAACACTTTAAAAGGATTTAAAAAAGCAATTGAATTGGGGGCTGATTATATTGATTTTGATGTACATCAATCTCAAGATGGAGCACTTGTAGTAATCCATGGTAATGATATCCTCAGAAGAATGGGATACAATAACGCAATAGACGAAATGACATTAAACGAATTAAAAAAATTAGATTTTGGAGAAGGTGAAACCGTTCCTGAACTATGGGAGGTATTAAAACTAGCTAAGGGGAAAGTAAAATTAATCTGTGAAATTAAAGTAAAAGGGATTTCTAACAATATAATCTCTCTCTTAAGAGATGAAGATGTATTAGATTCAACTATAATTCACTCATTTTTTGTTGATGTGTTATTAGAAGTTAAAAAACTTGAACCAAAATTAGAATTAGCACTTATCCTTCCAATTAACGAAGAATATTTGCCTGAGTGGGATAAAAGGAAAGAACTTATTGACACTGTAATTAAATTAAACTTTCCTATTATAGAAACTAGATTCAAAAATGTAGATGAGTTATTTGTACTTTATGCTCATAAACACAATTTAAAATTATTTGTTTATACGATGAATACAAAAAAGACAATGGAAAGAATGGTTAAGCTGGGTGTTGATGGAATTATTGTAAATAGCATTTCAAAAGCAAAAGAAATCCTTGAATAAAAAAATTAAGAAAGTCTTAAATTGAAATATAATAATTCTCTTTTATAAATTCTTATGAAAAATGATAACAAAATTTTAGTTATTGGTCATACAGGAGCAAAGTCTATGGCTCCAGAGAATTCATTAAAGTCCTTTCAAAAAGCAATCGAGCTAAAAGCAGATTTCATTGAATTTGACCTTCGGTTATCTAAGGATGGTGAATTCGTTATTATTCACGATGAAAATACCCTTAATCTAACGGGTTATAATGGTTTAGTAGATGAGATGACGTTGAGAGAATTAAAAAAATTAGATATTGGAGAAGGTGAAAAAATACCTACACTCACAGAATTAATAAAAATCACTAAGGGAAAGATAAAACTGCTAACTGATATTAAAATATGGGGATTCACTCAGGATTTAGTAAATATCATAAGAAAGAATGATCTTATTGAAAGTTCAATAGTGAGTTGTTTTGAAATCGCAGAACTGTTAAAAATTAAAGAACTTGAACAAACACTAAAAATAGCGTATTCAATTCCTAGATACTTAACAAATATTAGAAGGGTTAAACGCTATATACAAAGAGCAATAGATAATGAATTCTATGCAATTCATCCTTATCATCAGGTGGTTGATAGAGCGTTTGTAGAATTTGCTCATAATAATGGTTTAAAAGTTAATGTATGGACAGTTAATGAAGAGGACTTAATGAGAAAATTTATTGATTTACGTGTTGATGGAATTATGACCGATGATATTCCTTTATTAAATAAATTACTGGGGAGATCTTATTAATAAAATATTTTAGCCCCGTTTTATTAATCTAATTAAAATGCTTATCTATATTTAGTGGATTTTTTTATGTCAATAATTAAACAACACCAAAAAATTGATTTTGATAAACTATTTTTTCCCAGGTCTATTGGGATAATTGGTGTGAGTCATGATCCCGGTAGTGGAGGCTTTTTTCTTCGATGTATGAAAAACAGATTTAAGGGGCCTATTTATTTATTTAATCCACGATTAAGTGGTCAAGAGTTATACGGTTATAAAATTAATGGTTCTATTTTAGAGATATCTGAATCGATTGAATATGTGATCTTAGCAGTTCCCGCTCGACTATGCCCTAAGCTAATGGAAGAAATTGGTCAAAAAGGTGTCCCTTTTGTAACCATTTTTGCTTCAGGTTTCCGTGAAGTAGGAAATGAAAACCTCGAAAAAGAGATTTTAGATATTGCCAAACAATATAATATTAGAATTATCGGACCAAATTGTATAGGAGTTTACAATCCTAGAGCAGGATTGTATTTTGCTTTTGAACAATCTAAAAAAGCGGGGAATTTTAGTGGAGTTTTTCAATCCGGCGGGATTGCTCAAAATCTATCTCATTTAGCAGTCTCTTATGGATTATATATTTCCAAATTTATATCAATTGGGAATGCTTTAGATCTATCTCCAGCAGATTTTTTAGAATATTTTCTGGATGATGAGTATACAAAAATCATTGGATTATATATTGAAAACTTAAGATCCATAAAAAAAGGAAGACAGTTTATGAAAATGATTAAAGAATGTAACTTAAATAGAAAACCAGTAATTCTTTGGAGAGCAGGATATGGAGAAGCAACGAAAAAAGCAATTCTATCTCATACCGGTGGTCTTGCCGGGAATAATGAAATTTGGAAAGCTGTTGGTAAACAAACAGGCAGTTGTATAGTTAACAATTCAAATGAACTTACTGCATTAGCATCAGCTTTTAATTTAACTCATTTACCAGAAACTCGTAAAGTGGGTATTATTGGAATTGGTGGAGGTTCCACAATCGAAGCAATAGATATACTTGAAAGATACAACTTAAAAATACCCAGTTTAACAGAAAAAACCATCAATAAAATGAAGAGGTTTTTACCCGAGGTAAATACAAATGTTACAAACCCACTTGATCTTGGTG
>Ga0307378_10006541_pt1 | contig 15912 bp, 11 predicted proteins | sample UN1MG_FD_202238 | JGI IMG/M metagenome (GOLD analysis project Ga0307378, IMG submission 202238) | Soil microbial communities from Risofladan, Vaasa, Finland - UN-1 | ecosystem: Environmental > Terrestrial > Soil > Coastal area > Acid sulfate soil | place: Finland: Risofladan, Vaasa | collected... | reverse complement strand
CGGATTATTGACTATAGCAGCAATGCTTCCTGAGGCGTGGGAGAAAAGACTGGTCGACATGAACGTGAAAATGAGCGTATTCAATTTTCTGGGTGATGAAGATATCGAGAATTTGTCCGCTTTTTTTGAAAGCAAGAATATCCATGCAGGCGAGTCCCTCTGGAAAAAAAAAGAGGACCCTTTCGATTATATAGCTATTATTGCTTCAGGAAAGGTGGAAATAAAAAAAGAGGCGGAGTTCGGGGGCATGAATGTGATTATGGGCAAATATAGCAAGGGGGCATTATGCATCCTTGATGACAGTCTCAGGAAAGTTACAGCGGTAGCACTTGAAGATGTCTCCCTCGCGATAATTACTCAGGAAAGCCTTGATAAACTGATCGCCGCAAATCCCGGATTGGGAGCCAACCTCTTAAAGGGAATGCTCCTTACCGTATCAGATCGTTTAAGAAAGTCCTTTGATCGCATTGTAACGTTTTTCTGATCTGTTTTATCTCGTTGACTCACTGAATTATAGTGGATGTGTTTGGCCCTGTTTTATTAAGAGTTACCATGAAAGGTGAAGAATGAACTGGTACCAATTAACTGTCAAGGAAATATTCGAAAAGCTTAGGGCGTCAGAGAGCGGCCTATCCGATTCAGAGATCAAAGAGCGCCTCCTGCAGTTCGGCCCGAACAAATTCATTGAAGAAGAGAAGACAAGCAGACTGAAAATACTTATCCACCAGTTTACCAGTCCACTTATTTACATCCTGCTCATCGCCGGTGTGGTGACAATATTTCTCAATGAGTATATAGACTCGGGTGTAATCTTTGCTGTTGTAATACTGAATGCAATTATCGGATATATACAGGAGTATAAGGCAGAAGAGAGTGTCAGGGCCCTCAAGAAAATGGTTGTTCCAAAAGCTAAGGTTCTAAGGGAAGGAAAAGAGAAGGAAATTAATAGTGAAGATCTTGTGCCGGGGGATATTGTTTTGCTTGCATCTGGAGTGAGGGTGCCTGCAGATCTCAGACTCTTTAAAACAATTGAACTGAGGGTTGAAGAGGCAATGCTGACTGGAGAGTCCCTGCCTGCTGAAAAAGTGACACCCCCGATCAAAGAAACAAACCTGACACCAGGTGATCAGAAAAATATGGCATTTATGGGCACAATTGTCGTAAGTGGCAGGGCAAAAGGCGTTGTTGTTGAGACAGGGCATAGCACGATCCTCGGACAGATTGCCACCGAAGTCAGGGAAGTAGCAGTGGTAAAGACCCCTCTTCAGTATAAACTTATGCGGTTTGCGAAATTAATAGGAATTCTCGTAATAGCCTTTTCAGCTTTGGTCTTTGGATTAGGAGTATTGTTGGGAGGAAAGGCCTCCGAGATGTTTATGATTGCCGTAGCCACGGCAGTATCAGCAATTCCTGAAGGGCTTCCGGTCGCGGTAACGATAGTGATGGCTATCGGTGTTGCGAGGATGGCAAAGCGAAATGCCGTCATAAGAAAATTGCCTGCGGTTGAGACACTCGGAAGCACAACCGTTATAGGGTCAGATAAGACTGGCACCCTCACAAAGAACGAGATGACCGTAAGGGTAGTGTACGATGGTGAAAAGGCATATAGAATAAGCGGAATCGGTTATGAACCAAAGGGGGAAATCCTCTATCAGCTGGAACCAGTCGATATCAAGGCATCTGCAAACCTGCTAATGGTATTTAGGATAGGCATGCTCTGCAATGAATCCAATATTTATGAGGAGGAAGGTGAGTTTAAGGTAGATGGTGATCCGACAGAAGGGGCATTAATCGTTTCTGCAATGAAAGCAGGTCTTAACCTTATAGAGGAAACGAGACACTATCCTCAAACAGCAATAATACCGTTTGAGTCTGAGCACGGGTACATGGCGACCCTTCACAGACACGGCGGACAAAAGTTTATTTTTGTGAAAGGCGCTCCGGAAAAAATACTCGATATGTGTACTGAATGTGTAATAAAGGATAAGATCGAGACAAAAGAAATACTGAATAAAGCCCACCTTTTTGCCAGAGAAGGTATGAGGGTACTTGCCATGGCTTATAAGGAAGCCCCTCATGATATTGATGAGATAACCCACCATGATGTTGAGGGAAATCTTGTATACGTTGGTTTACAGGGAATGATCGACCCACCAAGAACGGATGTTATGGATGCAGTGAAAGGTTGTAAAAAAGCTGGTATTAAGGTTGTAATGATCACGGGAGACCATGCTGCTACAGCCTCAGCAATAGCAAAGATGCTCGGAATATCAAGTGAGGAATCCGGGGTTATGACCGGCAAAGAGATAGAAGCAATGAGTGATGATGAACTTTTCAATAAGGTCAAAGGCATTTCTGTTTATGCAAGGGTCTCACCCAAGCATAAACTCAGGATAGTTGAGCAGTTGATTAGATACGGAGAGGTCGTTGCCGTGACGGGTGACGGAGTAAATGATGCACCGGCCCTCAGGGCAGCACATATAGGAATAGCTATGGGGAAGTCGGGAACCGATGTTGCAAAAGAAGCATCTGATATGGTTCTCGCAGATGATAACTTTGCCAGTATTTTTGCTGCAGTTGAAGAGGGAAGGGTTGTATATGACAACATAAAGAAGGTTACCCTTTTCCTCATATCATGTGGTTTTGGAGAACTGATTGCCATCATCGGAACAATAGTCATGGGATACCCTATTCCATATATCCCTGCACAGATTCTCTGGCTTAATCTTGTAACGAATGGACTGCAGGATGTTGCTCTTGCCTTTGAGCCGGCAGAAAAAGGTGTGTTAAACAGACCTCCAAGGAACCCAAAGGAAGGCATTTTATCAAGCCTTATGATACAGAGAACAGTATTAATGGGAATAACGCTGGCTGCCGGAACACTGTTTTTATTTATATCAAACCTTAACGCAGGGGTGCCTCTTGAAAGGGCGCGTACAATCGCCCTCACAACAATGGTCTTTTTCCAATTCTATCAGGCGTTCAACTGTCGTTCAGAAACACAATCCGTTTTCAGAATGAGTCCGATAAGCAATCCATTGCTTTTTATTAGCATGATTGCTGCATTTCTTGCGCAACTGTCGGTGATTTATGTTCCGGCTTTCCAGTGGGTCTTCAGGACAGTGCCGATTACAATGAACGAGTGGGTGCAGATATTTATGGTCTCCACTACAGTCATACTTGTAGTTGAGATGGATAAATGGATAAGGGGGAGAAAGCCGGGTCGTTAGTTTTACTCCGGTTAATAAATGTTTAATAAGAAAAAATATTACATAGCTGTTATTGTGACTACTATAGCACTTATCACATTTCTGCACCTTGCAATTTTTCAAGGGCAATTTCCTCATATTGTTCTTGAGGAGCTTTACTATATACCGCTTCTCTTTGGAGCACTATTCTTCGGACTTAAGGGTGCTATCCTCACTTACTTATTCACATCATTATTATACTTGCCCTTCTTTTTTGGAAACTGGACCACGTCGATTTTGAGTATAGTAAACAGGCTATTGCATATTTTGTTTACAGGAGTGTTCTCAATCCTCGCAGGGTACCTTGTCGATCGAGAAAGAAGACACCAGAAGGAATTGGAAAAGGGACAGTATCTCGCTGGCATTGGTCAGGTTGCCACAACCATTGTTCATGACCTGAAAACCCCCCTGATCGTAATATTGGGTTTCGCAAAACGCATTCGCGACGGCAAAGGGAACATCGACAGGGCGGCACAAACAATTACTGAATCAGCCGAAAATATGCAGAAGATCGTCCATGACGTGCTTGACTTCTCTAAACCGATAAAACTCGCATTGAAGGAAGATGACCTCGATAACATCGTTAGAAAGGCGTGTGATTATTGTAATTTAAAGGCAACCGAGAAAGGCGTCACTTTGTCTGTCGATATGCCTGACCATACAGTGAAGCACCTGATAGACGGCTTTGCAATGCAGAGGGCTCTTGTAAACCTCATCAATAACGGTATCGAAGCTTCGGCAAGAGGGCAACTGGTGACGGTCTTTGTGAAAACTGGCAGCCAATATCAGACAATTCGCATTAAAGATGTCGGTTCTGGCATGGACCGGGAAACAATCGAAAATGTCTTCACACCATTTTATTCAAAGAAAAGTAAAGGGACCGGACTTGGAATGCCGATCGCAAAGAAGATAATTGAGGGTCATCAGGGTAAGATTCATATAAACAGTCATCCAGGACAGGGTACGGAGATAACGATAGAGTTGCCAACTGATAAAAAGAGGTGACAAATGAATAGCGCATTATTGCAGGGCGCATGGAAAATCGGGAAAATAATGGGGATACCGATACGCATGCATTTTTCATGGCTTATTATCTTTGGTTTGATAACATGGTCCTTGTCTACTTACTATTTCCCGCAGGCAGCGCCTGATCTTCCGACAGCCTCTTACTGGATGAAAGGCACTCTCGCAGCCCTATTGCTTTTTGCCTCGGTAACATTCCATGAACTCGCCCACTCCTTTGTTGCCCAGAGATATAAGATATCCATCGAAAGCATTACCCTCTTTATTTTCGGCGGCGTTGCACAGATGAAAGGTGAACCATCTAATCCAAGGGCAGAATTCAGGATTGCCATTGCAGGCCCGCTTTCAAGCTTCTTCCTGTCTGTTCTTTTTTTCTTCTTATCGGGGAATACAACAGGTGGCATAAAGGCGCTTTTTTCTTATCTCGCACAGATCAATCTTATCATCGGTGTATTCAACCTCATCCCTGGTTTTCCTATGGACGGCGGTAGGGTATTAAGGTCCGTAATCTGGGAGAAGAAAAAGAATTTTTATTACGCCACTCAAAAGGCATCGAGCATCGGGCAGAAAATCGCCCTGTTTTTTATCATTTTTGGAATATTCTCCATATTTACAGGAATTCAGGGTGGATTGTGGCTGATGCTCATAGGGTGGTTCCTCTATACAGCAGCGCAGGCGAGTTACCAGAAATCAACCCTTCAGGAAACCCTGTCAGGTGTCAAAGTCAAGGATATAATGACAAGAGATATCGTGTCGCTCAGCCCGCTGATTTCAATCGATGAGGCCGTAAACGCTTATTTTCTCAGGTACGGATACGGCGGATTCCCCGTTATTGAGGGCGAGAAATTTCTCGGTATCGTGACATTAAAGGAGATCAAGGAAGTTCCCAGAGAGAATTGGTCAAGGGTGAAGGTTTCCGATGTTTTTGTGTCCCATAGCACAAGGTGGGAGGTAGCATCCGAAGAGGACATAATGAAGGCCCTTGAACTCATGATAACAGAAGATAAAGGCAGGATAGCAGTGACAAAGAGTAAAGGACTCATAGGTCTCATTACAAGAAACGGCATTGCACGGTATGTGCAGATTAGGGGGAAATAGTGTGGGTGTGAAATTGCCTGATCACAAAACCAAGATCGTATGCACAATCGGCCCGGCCTCTCGTTCAGAAACCGTCCTTGAGGAATTGATGAGGTGGGGAATGAACGTCGCCCGGCTCAATTTTGCTCACGGCACGATTGAGGGACACAGGGAAGACATCCGGCGTATACGTTTGGCAGCAGCTAAATTAGAGCGGTCATGCATGATTCTTGCCGATCTTCCCGGCCCTAAAATCCGTATTGGCAAACTGACAAGCGATCCGCTTTTACTAAAAAAGGGCAACAGGGTAACTCTGACCACAAAGGATGTTCCCGGTACAGCCGAACGCATCTCGGTTAATTATGAAAGATTGCCGGAGAGTGTGTCCCGAGGGAGCGTTATCTTCCTCAATGACGGGTTTATACAGTTAGAGGTTGAGGAGTCAGCAGCGGATGAGGTTGTCTGTAGAGTTGTTATTGGCGGACCATTACTCTCCCATAAAGGATTGAACCTGCCCGGTGCGAAAATATTCATTGACACAGTAACAGACAGGGATCTCCATTTTGTTGATTTCGCTTTAAAAGAGGGGGTCGATGCATTTGGCGTTTCATTTGTAGAAAAGGCAGATGATATCCTTAAGGTCAGGAACTTTGCGAGAGAAAGAGGGAGAGCGGTCCACGTGATAGCAAAAATCGAACGGGCGGAGGCAGTCCGAAATATTGATGAAATACTGGATGCGGCAGACGCTCTTATGATTGCCCGTGGAGACCTGGGTGTCCAGATTCCGGTTGAGGATGTTCCCGCGGTCCAGAAAAGACTTATTCGTAAAGCCAATTTGCTGGGCCGTCCGGTGATCACCGCCACGCAAATGCTGCTGTCGATGACGGAGAACATCCGCCCTACCAGGGCGGAGGCATCGGATGTGGCAAACGCCATTCTTGACGGTACCGATGCAGTAATGTTGTCTGAAGAGACGGCTATCGGCAGATACCCTGCCGAGGCCGTAGATATGATGGCCAGAATAGCGGTATCCATTGAGCGGGAAGTGCAGAGTCCCGACCTGCGTGAATACTACAGGGCGCGCCTGGGCCATCAACAGTCAAGCATAGAGGACGTCATTTCGTTTAATGTAGATGAAGCAGTTCGCGCCCTCGATATCCGCTGTATCGTGACGCCCACGCAAAACGGAAGTACGCCTCGCAGAATCTCACGGTTCAAACCCGATTGCTGGACACTCGCTTTCAGCAGAAGCGAAAAAACTCACAGATTTCTGGACCTCTCTTATGGTGTTTTTCCGGTTTTGACGGGTAATGACGACGATTATTCGCCCGAGGGGATTATGAAATTTATTGGTGAATCGGGATTGGTCAGTGAAGATGACAAAATAATAGTAATAGAGTATATATCACCCGACAGTGTCGACAGTACGGACTCATTGAGAATAATCCGGTTCAGCCTAGTTCAGGGAGGGGAGCGTGCCGAATAAGAAGCGTGGTTTGCGAAGCACTCTTGTATTGGGCTATATGTATCCCCCGTCCTTGTTCTCCCGACCGGTCAGTCAACCCCGTTTTTGTGGGCATGCTGCACGACGTTTCCATATACCGGAGATAGATGAATGAAAACAATTGTTACCATGACGATGAACCCTGCAATTGACAAAAGTTCGAGCGTCGGACATGTCATTGCAGAACGGAAACTGTACTGCAAACCGCCCCGTTTTGAGCCAGGAGGCGGAGGAATTAATGTCACACGGGCCATAAAGAAATTGGGAGGAGAATCTTTTGCGCTCTATCCCTCAGGAGGTCCGACAGGCGAAATGCTCCGGTACCTGTTTGAACAGGAAGGCCTCGACCATCGCCCAATCCCGTTTAACGGATGGACAAGGGAAAGCCTTGCCATACTTGAAGAATCCACGGGTCAGCAATACCGCTTCGGCATGCCAGGACCTCACTTATCCGAGGCGGAATGGCAACGGTGCCTGCATGAACTGTCTTCCATCAATTCCAAGCTTGACTTCATTGTCGCCAGCGGAAGCCTTCCGCCCGGAGTACCTGAGGATTTTTACGCAAGAGTAGCCCGTATCGGTAAAGACATCGGTGCTCAGGTTGTTGTTGATACGTCTGGCGAGGCGCTCCGCCTCGCACTGAGCGAAGGCGTCTACCTGATCAAACCCAATATCCGCGAGTTCAGAGAACTTATAGGTGCCGGAGTAGGGGAGGAATCGGAGATAAAGAATATGGCAATGGAAATTGTCAGGAGCGGGCAAAGCAAGGCGGTGGTGATTTCTCTCGGAGCTGCCGGTATTCTGATGGTGTCGCAGGAAGGTCATGAACATATCCAGCCGCCGACCGTGCCGATTGTAAGCAAGGTGGGTGCCGGGGACAGCACGGTAGCTGGCATTGTACTGAGCCTGGCACGCGGCAATGCACTGCGCGATGCCATCCGCTTCGGTGTGGCCGCCGGCAGCGCAGCCGTCATGACACCGGGCACAGAGCTGTGCCGAAGGGAAGACACCGAGCGCCTGTACGAACAGATGACTTTGGAATCGGTCTGAGCCGGAAGGGAGAATAAACGAAATATGAATAACGAGTCAAAGATCGCATATCTTTCTATGGAGATAGGGCTTGAGGCCAGGATGCCCACTTACAGCGGCGGTCTCGCAAGGAGATAAACTCGTTCCCTTCCTGAAGTGCGCGGCGTTCAGGCAGGGGAACGACGGCCCTCTCTGTTGCGAAGCGGAGCCTTTCATCGCGCTCTTTCCGAATTGAGACGGCAGAAGAGTCATGGGAAATTATCTTAAAACGTACAATGATTCATGATTCACGGAGGTGCAAAATGGTTCACAGGAAAACAGAATGCACAATAGCAAAAGCGGACTTTGATGCTGTCATATTTGATCTTGACGGAGTGGTTACCGATACTGCAACTGTGCATGCGGAGGCTTGGAAGAGGATGTTTGATGACTTTTTATCCCACTATGCCGCCCGTCAGAAGAAGCCCTTTCAACCTTTTACTATAGATGCGGATTATCGTCTTTATGTTGACGGCAAGCCGCGTTTTGACGGCGTAAGGAGTTTCCTGCAATCAAGAAGCATCAATCTGCCTGAAGGGCGAGCGGATGATTCTCCAGGCTCGGACACCATTCATGGTCTGGGGAATTTGAAGAACGGATATTTTCTGAAGCATATGAAGGAGCACGGCGCTGATGTATATCCGTCGACGGTGGAGTTTATCCATTGCCTGAAAAAGCACGGATTCAAGACAGGCATCATTTCATCGAGTAGAAGCTGCGCCATGATCCTTGATTCTGTGAATCTTTCAGATTTATTTGATGCCAGAGTAGACGGTATTGATTCTGAATTTCTGGGCATTAAGGGCAAACCCGCACCGGATATATTCCTTGAGGCAGCAAGACAGTTAAAGGTGAAACCTGAACGTGCCGTTGTGGTTGAAGATGCAATTTCGGGTGTTCAGGCAGGCCGTGCCGGCAAATTCGGACTTGTGATTGGCATCGCGCGAAAGGGAGATAAAGAATCCCTGCTGCAAAACGGAGCGGACGTGGCAGTTGAAGACCTCTCCGAGGTCGGCAGCCGGGATGATATTGGAATAATTCAGGCCCTGCCTTCTGCTCTGGAGAGTTTTGAGGATATTACCGCTAAGGCCGGAGATAAACGCATTGCGGTATTTCTTGACTATGACGGGACTCTCACCCCTATAGTGGAGACACCTGAGAAAGCTATTATGTCCGAAGACATGCGGCAAACTTTGATAAAACTTTCCCATCATTGCACTGTTGGCATAATAAGCGGCCGCGACCTCAAAGATGTGCAGGACAAGGTGAAAATAGCCTCCATTGTCTATGCCGGAAGCCATGGCTTTGATATTGCCGGTCCGGAGGGACTGCAGATGGAAAACCAGGTAGGCAGAGAGTTCCTGCCTATACTGGATGAAGCAGAACAGGAGATCTTGCAGGAACTTGGCTCCACTCCTGGAATGCTTTTGGAAAGAAAGAGGTTTGCTATCGCTATCCATTACAGGCTTGCCGCCCAGGAAAAGGTTGAGTTTGTCGAAGAAGCAGTTGACAGGGTTTCATCAAGACATCCGGAACTCAGAAAGACTTACGGCAAAAAGATATTCGAACTGCAGCCTGACATTGACTGGCATAAAGGCAGGGCACTGCTGTCTCTGCTTAAAACACTGAAATTGGACGGAGAAGATGTCCTGCCTGTTTACATAGGCGATGATGTGACAGATGAAGATGCATTCAGAACGCTTAAGGGAAGGGGTGTAGGTATTGTGGTATGGGATGTGCCGTATGAAACGGCGGCTATGTATAGCCTTAAGAATACCACAGAAGTAAAGGAATTACTGCTTAAACTCGTCCCCTTTTGCAAAGGAGGCCGCCATGGACAATAACAGTTGGACGCTTGTATATGAAGTTTTTGAGCCATCAGAAGAAAACCTGAGGGAGGCCCTCTGCACGCTCGGCAATGGATATTTTTGCACGAGGGGCGCAGCGCCGGAATCAGAGGCAGACAACATACATTATCCCGGCACATACCTCGCCGGGGGGTATAACCGCCTTAAGACAGAAATAGCAGGACGCGTGGTCGAAAACGAAGACCTTGTCAATATGCCCAACTGGCTTCTTATGAAGTTCAGGCCTGAAGGCGGTGACTGGTTTAATCTCATGTCTGTGGATATTCTTTCATACAGGCAGGAACTCAACATAAAGCACGGCATGCTGAGACGGACTGTCAGATTCAGGGATAAACAGGGCAGGCAAACAGCGGTGACAACTCAGCGGATAGTGCATATGGCTAATATGCACATTGCTGCGCAGACCATGACCATAACTCCTGAAAACTGGTCAGGAAGGATACTGATACATTCCGCCCTTGACGGAACGGTAATAAACGCAGGAGTCGAGCGATATAAGCAGCTCAACAACAAGCACCTTGGGCCTGTAAAGAGCAGAACAGTTAATAAGGACATAATTTATCTGCAAGTGGAAACCAATCAATCTCATATCCGCGTGGCGCAGGCTGCGAAGACCCGTGTTTCTATTGGGAACGAACAACTGGAGGTTGAAAGGAAAGCCATTGAAGAATCCGGATATATTGCTCAGGAGTTTTTTGTTGAAGTGTCGGAAAATAAACCTGTAAGGATCGAAAAGATCGTTTCTTTTTACACATCAAAGGATTTTGCTGTTTCAGAGCCGGTTGCCGGTGCTGTGGAGGCGCTCGGGCAGTCAGGCGATTTTGAGGAGCTTCTCAAAAGCCATGTTTTGGAATGGGGCCACCTGTGGGACAGATGCGACATTCAGGTATCGGATAATGACCGGACGCAGATGATCCTCAGACTGCATATATTTCATCTGCTCCAGACAGTTTCCAGAAACTCGATTGATCTGGATATAGGAGTGCCTGCAAGGGGGTGGCACGGCGAGGCATACAGGGGACACATTTTCTGGGATGAGTTGTTTATCTTTCCCTATCTTAATTTGAGAATTCCTATTCTTACCCGTTCGCTCCTGCTTTATCGTTACCGGAGACTGGAGAGCGCCCGTCTGGCAGCTAAAAACGAAGGATTTAAAGGCGCGCTTTTTCCATGGCAGAGCGGAAGCAACGGAAGAGAGGAAACACAACAGCTTCATCTCAATCCTAAATCAGGACGGTGGCTTCCTGACAACACACATCTGCAGCGCCATCTTAATGCTGCCATAGCGCACAATGTATGGCAGTACTTCCAGGCAACAGAAGATATGGAATTCATGGCAACATATGGGGCTGAGATGATTCTCGAAACAGCAAGGTTCTTTTCAAGCATTGCAACGTACAACAAAGGACTTGACCGCTATGAGATATTGGGTGTATTGGGTCCTGACGAATACCACGACAAATACCCTGACTCGGAAAAACCCGGTCTTCACAATAATGCCTATACTAATGTCATGGCCGTATGGGTAATGCGCACAGCTATTAAGGTCCTTGGTATTTTGCAGCCAAACAGGAAAAAAGATCTGCTGGAGACCATAGGGCTTGATAAATCCGAAATAGACCTCTGGCAGGACATAATCCATAAGATGCGTGTTGTTTTTCACGGTGCCGGGATTATTATAAGCCAGTTTGAGGGATACGATAAACTCATTGAGTTTGACTGGGAGGGGTACCGCAGGAAATATGGTAATATACAGCGCCTCGATCGGATTTTGGAGGCCGAGGGAGACAGTGCCAACCGCTACAAGGTCTCGAAGCAGGCTGATGTGCTCATGCTCTTTTACCTCTTTTCCTCCGAGGAACTGCACGAACTCTTCACGCTGATGGGCTACGCTTTTGATCCCGGGAGCATTCCAAAGAATATAAAGTACTACGGGGAGAGAAGTTCATACGGATCAAGTCTGAGCAATATTGTCCACGCGTGGGTGCTCGCAAGGTCGGATCGTCCGGGCTCCTGGGACCTTTTAATTAAGGCGCTGGAAAGCGATATATCGGACATTCAGGGAGGCACGACACATGAGGGCATCCATCTTGGCGCTATGGCCGGAACAGTCGATATTTTGCAGCGCTGCTACACAGGATTGGAGTTTCGTGACGGCGTGATTCATTTCAACCCGAGCATTCCTCACGGCTTACAGAAACTCTCTATGAGGATCAAATACAGGGGGAACTGGTTTGATGTCATTACGACACCCGAAGCGATGACCATTACATCGAGCAAGTGTGGGTCAGCGACGGCAACAATCGGCCATGGCGGAAAGACGTATGAACTCGCGCCGGGGAAATCGCTGTCTTTTGACATTAAAAAATAAAGGACGCGAGAAGTGTGAATATGAACGCATATCTTCAAAACACGATCGAGTGGCTGCTTACAAGCGGACTCCATATAATCTTAATCCGTGTGCGCAAAAAAATAGGTTTTGCCGCCGAGGCCGTGAAGGGCGACCGGTAAGGACGCCGGTTTTATGAGAGGAGAAAACTAATGGACGGACAAAAGATCGCATATTTCTCTATGGAGATAGGGCTTGAAGCCCGGATGCCCACTTACAGCGGCGGCTTGGGTGTGCTGGCGGGAGATACAATCCGCTCTGCAGCCGATCTCGCTGTGCCTATGGTCGCAGTCACGCTGCTTCACCGCAAGGGATATTTTCGCCAGAAACTCGATGCAACGGGGTGGCAGACTGAGAAGCCTATCGAGTGGGCTATTGAAAATTATCTGGAAGAGATACATAGTAAAACCTTTGTCACTATCGGGGGACGGAATGTTTATCTTCGCTCCTGGAAATATGAAGTCAACGGCATCGGAGATTTTAAAGTACCGGTGTATTTCCTGGATTCGGATCTTCCAGAAAATTCAGAATGGGACAGGACACTGACACATTTCCTTTACGGAGGGGACCCGTATTACCGCCTCTGTCAGGAGGTAATACTCGGTATCGGCGGCGTGAGGATGCTCCGTGCCCTTGGATATGAAAACATTAAGCGGTTCCATATGAATGAAGGACATGCGAGCCTTCTTGCATTGGAGCTTCTCAATGAACAGGCAGGAAAAACAGGGCGAGAGCCAACCCGGCCTGAAGATATTGAAGCTGTCAGAGAACAATGCATTTTCACAACTCACACGCCGGTACCGGCCGGACATGATCAATTCCCCATTGAATTAATACGCCGCATCATCGGGCCCCGTGAAGATCTTTTTAAAATAAAAGATATTTTCCTGTATAAAGACCTGTTTAATATGACGTATCTTGCTTTGAATATGAGCCGCTTTATTAATGGAGTAGCAAAAAAACACGGGGAAGTTTCACGGCTGATGTTCGGAGGGTATACAATCGATGATATCACGAACGGAGTTCATGCAGCAACTTGGACCACAAACCCCTTTCAGGACCTTTATGACCGGTATATCCCTGGCTGGAAAGAGGACAATTTCAGCTTACGGTATGCTCTGAGCATCCCGAAGCACGAGATCTGGGAGGCCCATGCCTTGGCGAAGAATGAGTTGATTCAGCATGTGAACCGAGAAACTGGTACCGCGATGGATTCAGACATCCTGACGCTCGGTTTTGCACGGAGGTCGACAACGTACAAGAGAGGAGAACTTCTTTTCCAGGATAGTGAGAGGCTCAAAAGAATATCATCGGAGGTCGGCAGGTTTCAGGTAATTTACGCCGGCAAGGCTCATCCGCAAGACTTTGCGGGCAAGGAGATCATCAAGCGAATCTTTCATGCAAAAGAATCCCTCAAGGCGAACATAAAGATCGCTTATCTTGAGAATTACGACATGGAGATAGGAAAGCTTATAACATCAGGGGTCGATGTATGGTTGAATACCCCTCAACCGCCCCTCGAAGCCTCAGGGACAAGCGGGATGAAAGCGGCCCTTAACGGCGTCCCAAGCCTGAGCGTTTTGGACGGTTGGTGGATTGAAGGGTATATAGACGGAATTACCGGATGGTCCATTGGTGAGGCTGGCAGGGGAGCCGAAGCGAGCAGCGACTGGTCAAATGATGCCTTATCTCTTTACAACAAGTTGGAGAATGTTGTTATTCCACTTTTCTATCATGATAGGGATCGCTTCATCGAAATGATGCGCTTTTCAATTGCCCTGAACGGTTCGTTTTTCAATACCCAGAGAATGATGCTGGAGTATGTGTTGAGAGCGTATTTCTGAACATATCCCCGATTTTCCTGGTATGCCAGACCTTGTACGAATGAGAATAATAGAGGAAACAAAGGAGCAAGCATGAAATATTTGGAAAGGGTTAAAAGAGCCATCATATAGACTGGGCGGTGGTAAACAATCCCTGATTACATCATTATCTGACGTTGTGGGCATGATCGTTTATTTTTCAATAGCCAACTGGGTTCTCGGTACCGTTTTGCAATGAATTTCCGGTCGTTTTTTGCTACACTTACCTATTCGGTTCCACAGGAACAGCAATCAGAATTCATTGCGTTTGAGCAATCATGGAACTGGAAATTCTATCCCGAAACAAGTCCTGAATATGAGATCAGACGGATATCCAGGGTGAAACAAACAGGATTCCGGCCTGGATGAAAGTTCGGGAGATTCTTTACCGGAAGAATCTTGATCGAGGGATCTTTTTCTTTTAGTCTGGCAATGTTCTTTTGGGCTAATCCGGAGTATCCCAAAATAACAATGATGCCCAAAACCCCGGGCACGATACTCATATGAACGTTTTTATCAATTAATCTTAATTCCTGCTTCTGTCTGAAGTTCAGTTCATAGCATTCCTTGTAGGACTGAAAATGCTGCTGGAGGCGTTGAGTATATCCCTTTAATTGATCCATTACATCTCCCCTCAATTCGGGATTGTTCCCAAGCTTTACCTCAATCACACAAAACTGATAATTATTATCTTCCTTTTGCACCAATGCCAATAAATCCATTTTTGTCTTCGCTGTCTTATCCATTATTTGTCTGTCAATGATGATAAAATCCTTCCTGTCCACATTATCGGTCATAATCATCTGTTCAAAAATGATTTCTTCCTGAAAACGGATTGCTTTGACTCGTTGTGACATGGATATTAAGTTTCTCTGACTGAACAGGGGATGTAATTGCTTTTGGGGGAGGCTAAACGTTAAGTAGTTTCCTTCTTTGGGTTTAAACCGGTCTTTGATCCTTTGCTCAACGAACCTGTGATGAATGGTGATCCTGTATAAACCTGTTTTAGGACTAAATGCCACCTTGCATAAGCTGTTGCCCTTATAGTAGATGTTGAAATACCCGTCTCTGATCTGAAGGTCATACTCGAATCCGGATTGAGGTATCTTGTCGGTAAGGAATTTAAAGTCTGTCTTTATCTGTTTAAATACTTCTTCTGAAAAATATCTCCTGATAATCATAGATATGCCTCCTTTCTTATCTCAGCAAGTCTATGAAGGATTTGAAGTAGATGCCCATTGTCAAGCATTTGTGCTAAATGACCGGTGCAAAATTTGTCTGCTCTCACGTGGGTAGTCAGTAATTTGATGATTATCTCTAATTCTGCACCACCAAGCATGTCAGGGTATTTTTGGTATTTCTCAGCCTCATCATGCCATGAAGTCCAATCAAACTCCTGAATGAAATTGCAACGGTATAAAGTAGTAAGAAATTCTGAGAGTATTGGACTGAAGATAAAAGGTTCGATGTTTATTTCGGTTGGTTCGCTAAGGGAGTCCTTATCTGTCTCATAGAATTTCGTGCTTGGATCAGCGAAATAAGGCAAATATTGCAGAACTGCATCGATGTCTTGAGATGTGACTTTTTTAGCGTCTACCTCATGATTCTTCACATTATTCCTGATTTGGGGATCCTATCTCTTGAACTCCAACCCCACCTTGAAGGTATCCTTGCCAATATTTTGTTGCCATCTGACGGTAGCTCTCTTTGATGAGGGCACGACAACGCTGCTCACAATTATTTCCTGTCCTTCTTCAATAGGCTCATGTGCTATAAGGCATAACCCGGAATAACTCCAATCCTTGATTAATCCTCTCAGAACGGTATCAGATGTTTGCAGTGAGGGAGCATAGCGAACCATTTGCATGAGGTC
>Ga0307378_10006540_pt1 | contig 15912 bp, 18 predicted proteins | sample UN1MG_FD_202238 | JGI IMG/M metagenome (GOLD analysis project Ga0307378, IMG submission 202238) | Soil microbial communities from Risofladan, Vaasa, Finland - UN-1 | ecosystem: Environmental > Terrestrial > Soil > Coastal area > Acid sulfate soil | place: Finland: Risofladan, Vaasa | collected... | reverse complement strand
TCACATATCAATTATACAAATTTTCAAGCATGGAGGGCAGGATTTAGAGAAGGAGTTAAATTATGCTTAAGAAGAGGATCAAAAACTTCCGACTTCCCTCACGATATTCCTAAACGTAATTTAGATCATTTATGTATATGGCAGAGTGTTGGAACTGATATAGGTGCTGGAAGGTGGGCAATGTTAGGTGCTAGGATGGGCACTTACTATACAATGATTGACAAGGAATGGAATCATAAAGATGTCCAAGATTTTGATTTAATTGAGAAATTTTATCGTAAATTAGATTTAACTGAGGTTAGTATACAGCCACTCCTCATTCAATTTGGCAACGTATTAAAAACAACATTTAAGTTACTAATAGTTGATTATGATTCTGACGAAAGTAGATTCTTTAAATATCATTACAATAAGACACAAATAAATATAGATATAATGACTACAGAAATTGATGTGATTAGAAAACAAGAGGGTTGGTAATGGATAGTTTTGACAAATTTAAACAGACGAAAATTTTACTAGATGAAGTTAGTCCATCATTCTGCGTGGCTAAATGGAAACAGGTGACTATGCATCTACAAAATGGTCATACTCATAGTTGCCACCATCCCAGGACTCACGTGGTTCCTTTAGAGGAAATCAAAGTAAATCCAACCGCCCTCCATAACTCAGTATTTAAGAAGGAACAACGAAAATTGATGCTCGACGGGATTAGACCAAGTGAGTGTGATTATTGCTGGAAAGTAGAAGATCAGGGTGGAAGTCTAAGCGACCGCGTATACAAGAGTGCAGATAATTGGGCTGCCCCATTTATCAAGGATATCGCATCTAAACCCTGGGACGATAATGTTGATCCTAGCTATGTAGAAGTAAGTTTCGGCAATGTCTGCAACTTCAAATGCAGTTATTGCGCTCCACACATCAGCAGTAAATGGATGGAAGAAATTAATCAATTCGGACCATATCCTACTACCGATAGCTTCAACAATTTGGAATATCTAAAAGAACGAAACATGATGCCAATTGCAAATAAGGATGAGAATCCTTACGTTGATGCATTCTGGAAATGGTGGCCTAGGATGTATGGCACATTACAGCATTTTAGAATCACTGGTGGAGAACCACTGTTGAACAAGAACACATTCAGGATTCTAGATTACATCATCGAACATCCAAATCCAGAATTAGAAGTTAGTATCAATACCAACATGAATCCCCCGGTAGAATTGTTTGATAAGTTCCTAGAGAAAGTAAAGATTATTGTCGGGGAAAAGAAGCTGAAAAATTTCAAACTATTCACCAGTGCAGAAGCGCACGGGAAACAGGCCGAATATATTAGATTTGGATTGAACTATGACATGTGGTTGGCTAACATTTATAGGACGTTTAGAGAGGTTCCGGGCATTCAGTTCACTGTCATGAGCACCTATAACATTCTTAGCCTACCATCGTACATTAGCTTTCTAGATGACATATTGGCCATCAAACGAGAATTTGGGCACTATACGAATACCAGAACTCCAATGCTGCTCGATATTCCCTATCTTAGGTCCCCCAATCACCAAGCAGTATTTATTCTTGAGAAGAATATGATTAATATGATCTATGATCAAGTAACACATATGTATGCCAATCTTGAATACAAGAATTGGTATGGCACGGCAAACAGGGGATTTTTTGAGCAAGAAGCAGACAAGCTTACGAGAATTTACAACATTGCCAAAGACCTTCAAGAGAACGAATGGACTAATGTTAACCGAAGGAACTTTGTTGCATTCGTGGATGAACATGATAAACGTCGCGGAACTAACTTCTTGGAGACTTTCCCGGAATTAGTGGATATCTATTACAAGTGGAAAAATCTGTGAGGATCGCACTTTGTCTTAGCGGTCAACCCAGAACATGGAAGAGAGCATTTCCTAGTTGGGTAGATAATCTGTATCATCTAGGTGATGTTGATATTTTCTATCATATGTGGAATTATAACACACATCCATCGTTTACCAGTGGGCTCTTGAAGAAACAATTAGTTGAAACTATAGTCAATGATGATGAGTTTTCTGAAATAAATAAACTCCTCCTACCAAAAAAATATGAAATTCAACCAAAGCAAGAATTTTCAACCGCGACAGTAACCCATCCAATAGCTCGGTGGACACGTCCTCAATTTTACGGCATCAAACGAGCAGCCGCACTCAAGAGAGAATATGAAATCGATAATAAGTTTGAATACGATGTAGTATGTAGACTTCGTACGGATCTTGTCTTTGATCATCTAGTACATATGGACCATGACATACGTCCTAACACAATGTATACCTGCATGAATCAATATGATGTTGAATTTGGTGCATTTAGGGTCGGCGATATTTTTTATTACTCAGATAGTTACACATATGATCAAGCAGCCAACTATTACTACGCCCTAGATTATATAGATGCTACATGGCCAGTTAGAAAAGAAATCGACTATCCACCTGAATTGGCTTTCTACTATTACTTGAAATCGATTGGAATAGATAATTCTTCTCGGAATATTCATTGCAAGGTCGCCCGTTCAGTAGAATATCAAGAACTGAAGGGAAAACTAGATGGTTACGAAACGCTATGAAAATTGCCGTATGCCTTCGAGGAGAAGCCCGCACCTGGAGAAAATGTGCAGCTAACATTAAGAAATTCTTTAGTGTAGGACCAGAACATGAGGTTGTGTTTTTCGGACACACCTGGAGTAGGAACTCTTGGAAAGAATTTCATGTAGATGGATATGAAACACAGACCATAGAACAATTAGATATGGGGCAGTTGGTCCTAGATTTGAATGCAGAATTTAACTTCGCTATTTTACAGGTAGATAAGATTTTTCAGCGGTCAGTAGAACCAAAGAAACACATAGAATGCACTGATATTATACCTAGTGCTAGCGCAGCAAATTTTACAACTCCAAGCGCCTGGCTATCAGTTTTGTATAGCACTATGATGGCTAATCATGTTAAGCAACAGTATGAGCATTTGAATAACATGAAATTTGATATAGTGGTTAGTACTAGATTTGATCAATGCTACGATCCATCACAGACATTTATCAATAAAGTTCCCACTGGCCACCAATTTGATGATGGCTGGTTATTTTCAGAGGTGGTTAATTTTCCGTACGAGTGTAATCTATTGGCGATCAATGATGTTTTTTATTATGGATCTTCTAGGGTTATGGATCAGGTAGATAGTTTTTACCGAATATTTCATAATGGAAACTTTTTCAAATTGATTGGCTCCGACTACTACGATAGTGCATATAAACTGTGTGGTTGTGGAGTACTCCTATATAAATGGTGCACATTAAAGAACATATATGTTAACAGGCTGCCTAGATTTACATATCAAATTGTCCGCCCAAATACCAAATTAGTAGACCCCATAAAAGATTATCACTTACTAGCTACTGAGGCTCGCGCCTGGGGGAAACCACGATGAAGAAAAAGGTACTGTTAGCAAACGGAGATAGCTGGACATTTGGTAGCGAAATCATGGCTCCAGAATTCTTAGCTGAACCGGGTTCTATCGGTGAGGGGATGGGCAACAGGTTTAAGCCCAACAGATTTTGCTGGGAAAAATACAATGATTATTACCGAATACCAAGAATTTGGCCAACGTATCTAGGTAGTGAGCTAGGTATACAAGATACTGTTAATTTATCTTATCCCGCTAGAAGTAATGATACAATTTATGAGACCACTATTCATTGGTTGATGAAGAACTATATCAGTGTTGGTAAAAATACAGATGACTTATTAGTGGTAATAGGGTGGTCCAGTCCAGAACGAAAAAACATCATAATAACAGACTCAGAAACGGACACCGACACAATTTGGTGTACACTATGGCCTGCAATGCAGGAAACTAAATACTACACCTCCCCCATTGTTAAAAAGCATTTCGATTTTTATGTCAGACATTGTTGCATAGAACAGGAACACCTGAAGAGATTCGTGGAGCAGAATTATTACCTACAGTTGTTTTGTAAAACACATAAAATAGATTGCTTTCTGTTCAATTCCTTTTATGCTACCATGACCGGCGGAATAGAAAGTTGGAATGATATTTCGATTAAAGACAGCATTAAGGCTTGGGATAAGTTGGGCGATGGATGGGATGATCCATTGTATAAATGGAATATGATTAAAGATACTCTGCTTATGCAATGGGATAGTGTGGATCCATTACAGTATGTGAATAAAGACCTTACCAATGGATCATTCAAGAGTTACATTTATGACAACGTGGACGAAAAAATCAGATTATGCGGCATACATCCTAGTCCAGAAAGCCACGAATCGTGGGCTAAATTTTTAGCCAATTATATTAGGTCTTCCCAGTGCAACTAAATACATATCTCATGTCTAAGAAATTAGTGGTGTGTGGCGACAGTTACAACTATGGAATAGGTTGTGTAAACCTACATACCCAACCGTATGGCGTGCTTGTAGCAAATCATTTCAGTTGGGAATTGATCAGATTGGCTAGGGGTAGCGCGAGCAATTACACGACATTTTTACAGGGAATGTATGCGGCAGACATGCCAGAAAAACCACATTTGATCGTGCTTGGACTAACCTCGTATGATCGCATTGAATGGTTTTCTGAGGGGTCACCAAAGCATATTCTACCTCACTCATTGGAAAATTTGAATTATCATCAATATCCACCACATCATGAGACTCTCCCACATCATAATTCACCAATGCATTATTTTTTACACGGAAATCCAAAATATAATCCCAGGATGCTATCCGAACAGATAGGAGGAATCGATGATTGTATTAAAACAAGAACTCTATTCCCTAATAATACATATTATGCTAGACTCGATTCTGAATCTAATAGAAAGCTAAAATTGATCTTGGATTATTATTTAGAAATCTTTGACCATTCAATCAAAAAGAACTATGATATAGGAATGATCTTGCAGGCATATATGTATATTAAACGCAGGGGAATTAACTGTTTAGTTTTAACCACTGATATTAAAGAATTTGAAAGATTCATAGATAGCAATGACTTGATGTTTCAGGATTGGGGAGATTTGACTGAGCGTTTTCCAGACTCAATCGGCAGCAAGCATACATCCGAAGAAGGACATCAAGATACTGCTCTGCGCCTTATTGCAAAAATAGAGAGTATGAATCTTGAGTAAAATTTTATATGCTAATGGGTGTAGTTGGACTTACGGAAATGGAATAAATAAAGATCCGATCCTCAAACACCATTCAAGAAAATTAACAGACCAAGTCCATTTTGCATGGCCAGCTAAGCTGGCGAGACTTCTAAAATATACTTGCCTAAATGATTCACTGGGAGGCGGCAGTAATGCTAGAATAGTGCGTACTACTTGTGATTATTTAATGAGGCAAGATCCCGAACAGTTATCCAGTTTACTAGTTGTTATTGGCTGGACAACCCCATGTCGTAATGAGGTATACGTTAATGCTGATGAAAACACCACGGGCTGGTATAGGTTTAATGTTAGTCAAAAATTCTCAGAGCATCAAAGCAACTCTCAGGCATCTACTGGAATTTTACAGGACCTGGATAAATTTCATGAAACTTATGTAGCTAATATGTACGATGAGCAAATTGCAATTATGTATTGTCTCCAGCAAAAATTTCTCCTATCCAATACATTAGATAATTTAGGAGTAAAGTACTTATTTTTTGATAGTTTATCCACAATGTGGCATCCCACCAATGAAGAACCACATACATTCACAATTAATAAAATTCGAACCAATAAAATGCTTACTAATCCTACATTTAGTAATTTCATGAATGAGAATAAAATCCCTCTGAGTTCTTGTTTACATCCAATGATTCAGGGTCATTCTGAATGGGCGAAATATCTATATGGTAAATTGATAGAAATATATGGAGATGAGGTTCATGGCTAAGATCGTATCTAAACCGTGGGGAAATGAATTGTGGATCGCAGACGGTCAAGAAACTCCGTATGCTATCAAACATATTACGCTCCTTGCTAATAATAAAACTAGTTTGCAAGTACATCGTTTCAAAAGTGAAACAAACTATATTTTATCTGGCTCCGGATACCTACTTAAAAGCTATAAGCCACTAGATGTACAAGCTTTTCTTGATGGGGTAGGAATGCACATCGACACTGTAAGGGCGTATGAAAAATATTTTATGGCGAAGATTTCGTTAACGCCAGGCGTAGTTGTAAATATCGATGCTTGTTATGTTCATAGGATGGTATCTGAAACGAATCTGGAATTTATTGAAGTTAGCACTCCTGAGCTTGATGACGTAATTCGTTTACAAGATGATTCTGGGCGTGCTCATGGAAAAATTTTAAGTGAGCATGGCGAATGACAACTGTTATCATTCCTACGGTTGGAGTGGGGAGCAGAATGAATCCGTTTACAACGGATCTTAATAAAGCTTTACTCCCATATAAAGGAAAACCAATATTAGCCCATATCATTAATCAATTTCCAGTTGATACACAGTTTTTAATTCCAATTGGACACTTTGGAGAACAGATTGTAGATTTTTGTAATCTTGCATTTGCAGATCATAATATTGTGTTTGTACCAATTGATGATTGGTCAAGTGAAAAGAGTGGACCGGGATACACCCTAAAAAAATGCGCTTCAATAGTAAATGAATCATTTTGGTATGTACCATGTGACACATACTTCGATGAGCCTATAACCTTTAAGGATTCTGATTGCTATTTTGTTAGACAAGTAGATAAATCACTCTCTTCTTTGTATACAACGTTTAAGATTGATGAGAATTCTAAGATTTTAGACATCATGTTCAAAGTTGCTGCAACAGAACACTGCGTCGCCTTTACTGGATTAATGTATATTCATGATCATGAGGAATTTTTTAATCGTCTTATTCTTTCTAATAGTAATGAGATTGTCTATGCTTTTCGTAAACACAGTGATGTCGCGTTTCTTTATTCTTGGCTAGATTTTGGCAACCCAGATATTTACAGAGAAACATTTAATAGTAGTCAAAAATTTGACTTTGCTAAAAAGGATGAGATTACTTACATTTGCAATAATCGAGTTGTGAAATGGTGGAAAAATGATTCAATTGCGCCTATAAAATTAGCAAAGTATATGGTGTCACCGGCAGTTTATCCCAAATGTTGCGAGCAGTCTCATAATTGGTTAGCATATGATTTATTTCCAGGTAAAACAATGTATGCACATGATGATTCGAACACATTTCCCAAATTGTTAGATTGGTTAAATTCAAATCTATGGCTTCCTAGGTCAGGTGACATACGCGCAGAATCGTTTGCATTTTATCGTGACAAGACACTATTACGCATTCAGCAATTCAAAAAGAAATATCCCAATCTACCTAAAATTGATTGTATAGATGGTATTCAAATTAGTGAAACACTTATTGATAAAATTGATTGGAACTATCTGGCAACAACAGTGACACCAACCGTGATGCACGGGGATCTACAGTTTGACAATATTATTATTAATCCTGCTGGAGAATTTGTTCTAATTGATTGGCGACCAGACTTTAGTGGTTTAATATTTCTAGGGGACAAATACTATGATCTAGCTAAACTGTATGGGGGGTTAGTCATTGATTATTCCAAGATCAAAGACGGCCAATTTGATATGTCTATTTCTGGAACAGAGGTTTCATTGAAAATACCAAGCATCACAAATCAATTAATCTATCAAAATGATTTAATTCAATATGCAATATCTAATGGACATGACGTAAATAAAATAGAACTACTTGTTCCTATTATTTTTCTGAATATGGCTCCATTACATGAACAGCCGTTTGATCAAATTCTTTGGTACATGGGACTCAAATTATTACATGAAAACCTTTATTAGTTTAAGTCAATATCCTGGTACATTTGGGGAGACTAATTACAGTAAATTTTTTAAACTCAAAGGATTGCCTTATACTTATACGGCTAAAAAATGCGAGGATATAGTTGGGTGTATAGCTGAAGTTAAGAATAGCAATATAGATGGTTTTAGTATTAGTATGCCTTTTAAGAAAACTATTATAGACTATCTAGATGAAGTTTTTCCTTTAGTTGTAAAATTTAAAAGTTGTAATACGGTTACGATTATTAAGAATAAGATGATCGGATACAACACCGATTACTATGGAGCTATTGGTGTTATTGAAGGTATTTCTGAAACAGAAGGAATATCAATTTTAGGAGACGGCGCCATGGGTTCGATGTTCAAAAAACTTTTAGGTTCTCGAGCCACTGTTTTTAGTAGAACTAATGGTAATTGGGCGGACCGCCATAAGATTGTTAATACTGTAATTAATTGTACTAGTTTTGGTACTTCTGTGCCAGACAGTCCATTTAAATTATTGCCTAATGTATCGTGTGTAATAGATTTAGCAATATCTTCCACGTCTAATCAATTAAAAAAACAGTGTGAAGTAAATAATATTAAATATGTAGCAGGTGTAGAATTTTATAGGCATCAGTTCAAATATCAATTTGAATTGTTTACTGGCATCAAACTTACACAGGAAGAAATCAATTCTATATGATTAACAAATTAGTGATTGATGTAGACGGAGTTCTTAATACCGGGCATATCTTGTACAATAAACATGGTAAAATGTTCAAGGTATTTGGCCCGCATGATAAAGATGGAATCAAGATCATCAAGCAATATCTTACTGACATCACATTTATCACCGCAGATATAACTGGTTGGCCCATTACTTATGCTAGGATTGTAGTAGATTGGAACTTTAATAAAGAACAATTACAACTCGTTCCTGAAGAAACTAGAATGCATTGGTTTGAACAGAATTGTGAGTTTGATACTACTGCTTATATCGCGGATGGATATAATGATGCCCCAATATTGGCCAAAGTTAAATTAGGAATCGCACCAATAAGTGCTCGAAAAGAAGCAAAAGCTGCTGCTAATTATGTAACAGAAAGTGCCGCCGGATCCGGGGCAGTATTAGATGCATGTTTGTATATTGAAACGGTAATTAATGCTAATGCAATTTGCAAAATTTAAGTTAGGTGTTGGCACAATGAGTCCGAGTATTGTAGAGTTGTGTTTAGAATATAGTTATCTTCACAATTTTCCCATTATGTTGATTGCTAGCAGGAATCAAGTTGATGTGAATAGTGGATATGCGTATACGATTGGTTCATTGACCGCGCATGTAAAAAATCATAAATGGTATGATCCAGACCGAGTCTTAATATGTCGTGACCATTGTGGACCATTTTTCAGTGATTTAGATAAAAATCACTCTCTACAATATGCGACTGATCGTTGTATTGAGACTATTTTAGCTGACATCAAACACGGTTTCGACCTCATTCATATTGATATAAGTAAGGTTAATGCCGAACATCAAGAAAGGATAGCTGCCACTTTAATTAATATTACTAAGACAGCAAATCCGAATATTATGATTGAATTTGGTAGTGAAGATAATACAGGTGAAGACTTAGAAGATAGTCTAGCCCGTTTAAAAGCACAACTCGATTTTGCATTGCGCTTTAAACCTAATGTAAAATTCTTTGTTAGTCAGACAGGAAGTCTAACTAAACATACTCAGGTAGGACAATTTAATGAAATTATTGCTAGAGGCACCGCAGACTTAATTCATAGTTATAATTTATTATTTAAAGAACACAATGCGGATTATTTGAGTCAGAAGCAGATAGCACGGCATAAGCGTCATGGTATTGATGCCATGAATATAGCCCCACAACTAGGAAGCATTCAAACATCGATAATTCATGATTTAGGAAAAGATTTAGGATTAATATATAATAATTTTAGGGACTATGTATTATCTAAAGAATATTGGAAACGTTGGGTCACCCCCGAGGTAATTGATGATCAAACCAAGTTTATTGCAAGTGGTCACTATTGCTTTAATTCAATATATGGTATCGAACTACAAGATGTATTAGGAAACAAGATAATTGAGCAAATGCGACCAGTGGTGTTTGCCGCATTAGATAAATATAGAATAGGATTGATCTAGACATGATTATTTTGAAACGACTTCGCCATTTCATTGTTGAGCGATTATTTGGAAAAATTACTAGAAAAATTAGGTATCGCAAACGTCTTAAAGAGATGCGTAAACGTGATCCATTCATTTATAGATAATAATCTACGAATTGATTTTTATATGTGGTTTTAGATGCAGCGTAAATAATATTTATGTACGACATTTTTTATCTAAATGAAAAGCCTAATCTATTCGAATTTGAAACAAAGGCAAATTCAATTTCTGACGCAGCAAAAAAAAGTAAAACAGAACGATTTTGGATTATTGATAGATGCTATTATGATTTACAAAATTTTGATTTCCATTGGAAGCCTATAGTTTCACAACGTACCTATAATCATGGATTTTCAGATCAATGGAGTAGAGATATAGGTGTCTACCTATACCTGACTGAAAAGGTAGATGAAGTATTTGCTTGGAATGAGGTTAGAACGCCACCCACATTTTTCAATTGGCGAGTGCTACACGATATTGATACTTACAGTTTCGATTTTAGTTGGCATCCTAGTTTAGATGATCCCGAGCCATATATCTATGTGTTCGGCAACCAATGGTATCCTGCTGAAGTAATGCCAACATTAGAATATCATGTACTGGGTGCTACTAATAGAAAATATATTAATGAACTTCGGTGTAGGTTAAAACAAGATAAAACTAATTGGGAAATTCCCGACGGAGTATCGGACGACTTTGACTTTAGTTGGTTACCAACTAGATACGACGACCAACCATACATTTATCAATTTAGTTCGCAATGGCAAAAAGATGGCGGCCCCCGTTATGTGATGCCTGGTGCAACAGAGGTGAAATACGTAGATATAATGAGAACTAAAGTTAGTCATGCAGCGGATATTTTCTATGTTGACAAAGGGAATGCTAGCAATGAATACCATTTTAGTATGCTTAAGGAACGTTTTCCGTATATACAACGAACTAGATTTATTAATACGACGCTAGATACTATGCGACGTTGTGCCAGTAAATCAGCTACAGACAAGTTTTGGTATATTAGTTCTGAGACATGTTATGATGATTTTGATTTTACTTGGCACGGAGATACCTGGCAAAAACATATGAATCATATATTCGGATCCCAATGGAATAATTGGTCTGAAACTTGTTTCTTAAACAAATATGACTTAATGAATAGTAGTTGGTGTAATGACGTATTTAAATTACCAAACATAAATTTTGTTAAGGACATAACTACAACAGAGTTAGTGCAGGATAAAATAAACGTGCTAATTTATCACGGTAAAGATGATTTAGTTTCCACAATTAATGAATTGGCAATTACAAACAATCATGCCGTGGTTCATCCACATGCTTTAAAAGTAGATTATGATAATATAGTTAAAAATTTAAACGAATGGGATAGTAAGAATGTTGTTATTTTAAGTGACGCAGGTAGTACAATGTTAATCCCTAAAGCAATAAAGAAATACAACATTACGAACATATATGATTATCCGTATATTGTTAAAGCTGATACCTTATTAAAAGAACAAGAATTAGATATAATTTATATCAGCAATAATGAACCTAATGCAGAAGAATTACTAGCACATTTAATAAAGACCTCTAATAGAAACGTTTCTTGTATTTCTAATATCGACGGTAGAAGTGAAGCATTAAAGAAAGCAGCTCAGCAAAGCCAAACTGAATGGTTCTTTGGGGTTAACGCCAAGCTGGAAGTAGATAAGGGTTTTGATTGGTCTTGGCAACCCGACTACCTAGAAAATCCAAAGCATTATATCTTTTCCGCTATTAATCCAGTTAATAAATTAGTATATGGGCACATGGCGTTAGTAGCCTACAATAAGAAATTAGTATTAGAAACCGATCAAGTCGATTTAGATTTTACACAAACAAAACCACATGAAGTACTTCCAATTATTTCTGGAATTGGACGATTTAATATAGATCCAATTATTGCTTGGAGAACAGCATTTAGAGAGATCATCAAATTAATGTATTATCAAAAAATACAACCAAATAAGCAAACTGAATTTAGATTGAGTACATGGAAAAACAGAATAAATGGCGCGAATGCTGACTGGGTTAAGCGCGGCGTTGATGATGCAATTGGATATTTTAATGAGGTGCACGGCGACTTAAACCAACTCAAATTGAGTTATTCTTGGACGTGGCTAGATGATAAATTTATCAAACTTGGGTACAAAGAAATAATTTAATTGATTTTTAAAAGCATATATAATTAGTAGACTTTGGAGATACTATGACAGAGATTAGCAACGAGACCCCAGCACAATCTGGACCAGCACAAGCTCAACCCGGCGTACCGCCTCAGGGGTTGACTCTTAATGATCTTAGGGTTATTATTTCAATAATTGAAACTTGTGCAGATCGAGGATCATTTCAAGCAGCAGAAATGGTTGCAGTGGGGGCTACATATAATAAATTGGTTGCGTTTGTTACATCACAAACGCCGGCACCAAATGCAGAATTAAAACAACAGCCGCCAACAGATCCAGAGCCGGCACCAGAGCCGCTCCCAGAGCCAGCACTAGAAGCACGAACTCAACAGTCAGTAGAAAATGAAACTGTTGAACAAGCAGCAACAATACCAAACTAAAGGAAATAATTTTATGATTAAACATATTGGAAGACACGGTGAAAAGAAAATAGTAATAGTTCGACGAACCGTTCCAAAAGAAGAAACCAATGCATTGATTGTATATTCGGAAAGTCTACCACAGACATTTCATGATACTTTAATGAAGGCATTAGAGAGCGATGCTGGACAACAGACATTAAGTTTAGATGATGTGTTGTTTAGAACGGTTGCAGATGATGGACGTAATTTATTAACTGCCCTCCATAGTGAAGGCTTTATTAAAAAAGTCCCAACTATTCAGATAATAGTTACTCCGACAGGTAAAGATAGAATTAGGTTAGATGAGCTTAATAAATTACTCGACAAAATTGCAGATGGCAAAACCGCAGAGATTACTAAGATTGCTGAGTCGCAAGGTTTTAGAGATCCAGGCAAAATGTCAGATGTAACGCCTAAGACAGTTGAAGAGCAGATTGCAGAATTAACGGCAGCAGCTACTCAACTTATGGATACGGCTAAGTCATTACAGGCTCAATTAAAACCTAACGCTGATGCCGCGCAAAAAACAACCCAAGTTTGATACTATAAAAAGTACGGATTGGGATAATATATTAGCTAACATAGATAAAAAAGAAATTCCTGTAGAACTATTAGAAACAGTAATTATCAATTTGATTAGTGGACATAGTATCGAGATTAATATTCAGCAGCTATTAGCAACTGGCACCAATCCGTTAGAGATCGAACAAAAGATCAATGACAAATTACATTCAATGTCAGATATCATTAAGGATGTGGATTTTCACATTGTTAAAGAGAAGGTTGTTAAAGTAATTAACGAAAATACGTTGAATATTATTACTCCGCGTGAATAGATAAGTACTATATAATAGCGAGCATATATGAAAAAATATTTAGATACTTTACAACATATTTTAGACAATGGAGTAGAGACGCCTAATAGGACGGGCACTAACACCATAAGCGTATTTGGCTATCAAATGCGATTTGATTTAGCTGACGGGTTCCCAGCGGTAACAACTAAAAAATTAGCTTGGAACGCGATAGTTAGTGAATTGCTTTGGATGATTTCCGGTTCCGGAGATGAACGAAAACTTAGAGAAATTTTACATGGTCATAGAGATTCTGAAAAGACTACAATTTGGACCGCTAATGCAGAGTCAGTGTACTGGCAAGATAGGGCACAATTTCCCGGCGACCTAGGACGGGTGTACGGAGTACAATGGAGACAGTGGAAAGCTGCTGATGGTAGGAATGTTGACCAGCTTAAAAATCTAATAGATGGGATTAAAAAAGATCCCCACGGCAGGCGCCATATTATTACCGCATGGAATCCTGGTGAGATTGAACAGATGGCGCTACCCCCATGTCATTGTTTTGCACAATTTTATGTAGCAAACGGAAAACTTAGTTGCCAAATGTATCAGAGGTCGGTTGATGCGTTTTTAGGCTTGCCATTTAATATTGCTTCCTATGCATTGTTTACCCACTTGTTGGCGCGAGTGTGCAATGTGGAGGTAGGAGAGTTAATTCATACCTCCGGAGACCTTCATTTATATGTTAACCATATAGAACATGCTAAGGCACAAATGCTACGGGATCCATTTCCTAGTCCAATTCTTTGGATTAATTCACATGTAATTGATATAGATGCATTTACAATGAAAGATGTTGTATTGCATGGCTACCAATCTCATGCAGCAATAGTGGCACCGATGGCGGTTTAGTATGGAAAATTTTATTGAATCAGAGAAAAATAATGGCTAAGCTAACTACAGACTCTCCACAACCAGGTCAATTATTATGGAAACATAATATGATTTATTTTTGTGATGATTTTAGTAATCGATCAACTAAGCCGGTAATAGAATTTATTTTAGAAAAAAATTTATTACCCAAAGTAGATCGACCGGAAGAAATTACTTTGTTTATTAATAGTCCAGGTGGAGAAGTAGGTAGTGCATTTGCCCTAATAGATGTAATGAAGGGAAGTGCGATCCCTGTAAGAACAATTGGAATCGGAATGATCGCCAGCTGCGGATTATTAACGTTTATGTCTGGAACAAAAGGTACTAGAACAATAACTCCAAATACTAGTATTCTTTCTCACCAATACAGTTGGGGATCGTCCGGAAAAGAACACGAACTATTCGCTACAGTAAAAGAATTTGAAATGACTACTGAACGAATGCTTATGCATTACAAAGCCTGTACTGGATTGCCAGAGGCAACAATACGGAAAATTCTTCTTCCTGCTAATGATGTTTGGTTGAATGCTAAGGATGCAGTGAAATACCACATCGCGGATAAAATCAAAAAACTTTATTAAGATCGACTGAGGTTAACAACGTAAACATAGTAAGATCAGCTTCCTCTTCGAATCCAATTATTACTTCTTTAGCCGATTCATCTGGTTTGTCCTCAGTATTAATATAATATCGACCAGCAAGACGTTCATCGATAAAATGGATTAGGTTTTTTATTTTATTTTTGTATTTACCCTTCTCGATAAAATCTGGATTTGCTTTGCTAAATTCTTCGGAATAGTTCCAGCTAATAGTTGTATTTGGAGGTAGTTTCCAAACAAAAAAATGAGGCGGGAGAAACTTAACCCGCCTCATGCCATAGGATTCGATTACATCATATTTCATTAATCGACCTGGCCTACATCCCCGTCATAATGAACAGTGATTCCAAACGGTGCGTGAATTTCTGGCGCACTGTGGATAAGGAAAATGCTGTCGCAGTAGTTTTCTTCGCCCCATTCACCACACGGATAACCATCCGTAAACATGATGAACTTTTTGGGTTCGACATCATTCTCTTTCATCCATTCCCAGTTACACATGAAATCCGTGCCGCCACCGCCCTTAGGTTCGTATGTGGTCATGTCCTCAGCGTTATCGCTTGTGAAGATTTTCGGATTGTACACTTGCGTATCAAAACTCCAAACATGTAATTTATAGTTCATAAACTGCGACATAATACCTTGGATTTCTGAAAGGAAATCTTTAGCTTGTTCGTTGGAAATCGATCCGCTCATATCGATGGATACACAAATATCGATCATCGGATCCGTCACCATGCCAGGAAGAATTGCATCCAGGTGCCAGCCTCGACGTGAAGGCCGCATCCAGGTAAAATCGTTTTTGAACGTGCTTTCAATTTGCTGGCGCAACAATTCACGCCAGTTCATTTTCGGCTCCATCATCTCGTCGAGCAATCGCTTTACA
>Ga0307378_10006538_pt1 | contig 15914 bp, 14 predicted proteins | sample UN1MG_FD_202238 | JGI IMG/M metagenome (GOLD analysis project Ga0307378, IMG submission 202238) | Soil microbial communities from Risofladan, Vaasa, Finland - UN-1 | ecosystem: Environmental > Terrestrial > Soil > Coastal area > Acid sulfate soil | place: Finland: Risofladan, Vaasa | collected... | reverse complement strand
GATGGGCATGCACGCCTCCGATACGGCCGAGCTGTCATTCGAGGACGTCCGCGTGCCGGCCGAGAACCTCCTCGGCCAGGAGGGCAAGGGCTTCTACCACATCAGCTGGGAGCTCCAGGGCGAGCGGTTGGTCGGCGCAGTCGGCTCAGTCGCCGGCGCCGAGCGCGTATTCGAGAAGACGCTCCAGTACGCCAAGGAGCGCGAGGCCTTCGGGCGGCCGATCGGCAAGTTCCAGGCGATCCGCCACAAGTTCGCCGAGATGGCGATGAAGATCGAGGCCGCAAAGCAGCTCACCTACTCGACCGCCTGGCGCTTCAACAACGGGGAGTACCCGGTACGCGAGATCACGATCGCGAAGCTCTATGCATCCCGAATCGGCTGCGAGGTCGCTGACGAATGCATCCAGATCCACGGCGGCTACGGCTACATGAAGGAGTACGACGTCGAGCGTGCCTACCGCGACACGCGCCTGAACAGAATCGGAGCCGGAGCCGACGAGATCATGCTCGACGTGATCGGGCGCAGCTACGGGATCTGAGCGCCGAGGCCCGGGGCTCAAAAAGCGGCCGGCCCGCTATGCGGGCCGGTCACCGGGGATGGGTATGCGTATTGGACTGGGAGGATTCAGGTCGGGGGATTTCCCCCGTCGGTATGCCTGATTGGTAGGAAGTCGTTTACGAGAGCGCCCCGTGAGGCGTCACCGCCGGGGACCACTGCCAGGGCGCTGGACTTGGCGGCCGTTCGCTTGTGACGGTGGCCGACGGAGCGCGGGTGCGGACGGGCCACGCGAAGCCCCGCCTTGCGAACCTGCCGAGCCCTGCTGCGGCGAGGCGCGAACATGTCAGTAGCGCTCCATACCCTTCTAGTATCGGATGCCTGAGGGCCAAAACGGAGCGTCTGACGTTCGTTAATGATGATGAACTCGGGTCATCCGAACGGATGAGCGAAATCTCAACCCGCGGCCTCCGGCGGCCTGGCAGGTGCACGGGCGTCAGTGCGAGAGGGCGAGCAACTGGGAGGCCGTCGCAGCCGGCTCCGACTCCAACGAGGCGGAGATCTGACCCGGGTCGAAGAGGCGCTCGGCGGCGTGGGTCTCGGTGGCGACGTCGAGCAGCGTCTGCAGCGCGTCCAGGACGAGCTCCTGTGAGGCGCCCCACGGATCCGGCAGCGTGGCCGCCAGATCCTCGATGCCGGTGCAGAGCATCGGCCCGCGCGGTCCAGCGAGGCAGACCATCACGGGAAACCGGTGCGGATCGGAGACCGCGTAGACCCTGACCTCGACGCCGGGGCCACTGACCAGTCCGCGGCCGGGGGCGAAGGCGACGCCCGCCAGGTTCTCGACCGAAGAGCTGAGGCCGTCGCCGAAGCGGTCCAGGCGCCAGGCACCCGCGTCCGCGGGCAGGCCCCAGACGGACGCAATCGCCTCGATCGCGGCCGCGCGATCGAGCGTGAATCGAGGGGCGTGGGTTACGTTCTCCATGTCATGCTGCCGTTCGTCGGAGCCTATGCGTGGAAAAGGCGCCGCTCTCGCAACGCCTTTTCCGCCGTTTCCGCCTCCCGTGATCGCAAGGAACCGAGAGCGGTATCTGAGTTGGGCATCTTGCCCACGCTATCGGCCTCCGTGCCGGGGGGACAACCGTGTCTGAACAGATAATCGACGCAGGGGCGGTCCCACGCCATAGGGCGTACGCACGTATCCCGGGATGAAGCGGTCTCCTCCAAACGGATGAGGACCTCTCAATCGATCGGATGAGACTTCTCGGGGGAGCGTGATCAGAACTCGAACGGGCACGCCTGAGGGCGCCTCGGCGGCTGGAAAGCCGACCTACATCCGTGCCACACTGCCGCCAGTGAGCAGCCGCCACAAACGTCTTCGGATCCTCATCGCCGACGACCATCCCGTCTACCGGCAGGGTCTCGAGCGCGCGGTCAAGGAGCGGGCCGAGCTCGAGTTGATCGCTTCCTGCGAGGACGGCCGCGATGCACTGGAACGGATCACGGCGGAGGAGCCCGACGTCGCGATCGTCGATGTCCGCATGCCCGGACTCGACGGACTCAAGATCCTCAGCGCCGTGAGGCGCGACGGGCTGCCCACCAAAGTGATCCTGCTGACCGGATATGAGGACTCGACAGCCGCTTACAAGGCGCTCGCGGCCGGTGCCGCCGGTTACGTCTCGAAAGCGTCCGACAACGTCGAGCTCTGCGACTCGGTGATCAAGGCCGCCGGCGGTGAAACGGTGATCGCGCCCCAGTTTGCCGCCGGGATCGCGACCGAGATCCAGCTGCGGGAGACCCACGACCGGCCGGCCCTGACGACCCGCGAGACCGAGGTGTTGCGACTCCTGGCCGAGGGCGGCACATCGCAGAAGATCGGCGACAAGCTGCACCTCTCTGAGGCGACGATCAAGACACATCTGCACCACCTTTACGAGAAGCTCGACGTCTCCGACCGCGCCGCGGCGGTCGCCACGGCGATGCGCTGGGGCCTGCTCGAGTGAGCAGCGCCGACGTCGGGGGCGGGCCGACGCCGGGCCCCGAGGACTCAGAATCGCCACTCGAGGTGATCGGCCAGCTTGCGGGCGGGATCGCGCACGACTTCAACAATATTCTCGGTGTGATCATCAACTACGCCCGCTTTGCGGCGGGCGGGGTTCCGCCGGACTCGCCGGCCCTCGCCGACATCGAGGAGATCAGTCGCGCCGCCCAGCGCGGGGTCGGGCTCGTCCGCCAGCTGATGATCCTCGCCCGGCGCGAGGCCGGCGAGGAGTCCGTCTTCAGCCTGAACGAGATGATCGACGGCTTGGACGGCTTTCTCCGTTCGACGATCGGCGAGCACATCCGGGTCGAGCGCAAACTGCAGGCTGACCTCTGGCCGATCATCGAGGATCCAGCGCGGATCGAGCAGGTGTTGATCAACCTCGCCGTCAACGCCCGCGACGCGATGCCCGAGGGCGGCACCTTGACCTTCGAGACCGAGAACGCGGAGCTCAGCGAAGCCGAGACCCTCGCCGACCCCGGGGTCAAGGCCGGGCGCTTCGTCCGGCTGGTCGTCTCCGACAGCGGAGTCGGCATGGACAGCGACGTCGCCTCTCGCGTCTTCGAGCCGATGTTCACGACCAAGTCCTCGGGCCAGGGAACGGGCCTCGGCCTCGCCACCGTTTACACGATCGTCAATCAGACGGGCGGGACGATCACGCTCAACTCCGAGCCCGGGATCGGCACCAGCTTCGAGATTCACATCCCGGCAACCGAGATCGGGCCGACGAAGGCGACCAAGCCGACCAGGGCCGCGCCGGCCGGCCGCGGGGAATCGATCCTGATCGCCGAGGACGACCCCGCCGTACGTCGGGTGACCGAACGGATCCTTGGCAGCGCCGGATACCTGGTGACCTCCGCCGGCGGCGGCTCGGAGGCACTCGACCTGCTCGACGACGGCGACAACAGGGTCGATCTGCTGGTCAGCGACATCGTCATGCCGGGGATGCGCGGCGATGACCTCGCGCGGCGCGCGGTGGCGATGCGACCGGGGTTGTCGGTCCTGTTCATGTCGGGCTACAGCGACCAGGCGCCCCCGACCAGCCTCGGACCCACCGCGGGCCAGACCTCGTTCATCCATAAACCGTTCGACGCAGGCACCTTGCTCGAGCGCGTGCGGGAGATGCTCAGGGACTCAGCCTCGGCCGGATGAACGCAGAGGTCACCGGCGGCCCGGAGCGGTTACGGTCTCAGCCATGGCCGTGATCAAGGACAGCGGCGAGCGTCACCTGACACCGCCGTTCGAGGAGGAGCACTCCGAGCTGCGCGCGACCGTCCGCCGCTGGGTCGAAGCCGAGGTGGTGCCGCGGCAAGATGAGTGGGAGGAGGCGCGCGAGTTTCCGCGGGATCTGTTCACCCGCGCCGGCGAGCTTGGCTTCCTCGGCCTCAAATACCCGGAATCGCTCGGCGGCCAGGGCGGCGACTGTCTCCACGACGCCGTTTTCGTCGAGGAGATAGCCGCAGCCGGGATGGCCGGCGGCATCGGCGCCGGCATCGGCGCCCATACCGGCATCGCCACTCCGCCGATCTGGAAGTTCGGCACCGCTGAGCAGCAGGAGCGCTTCCTGCGGCCGGCGATCACCGGCGAGCGGATCGGAGCGCTGGGCATCACCGAGGCTGGAGCCGGCTCCGATGTCGCCGGAATTCGCACCCATGCCAAGAAGGTTGACGGTGGCTACATCGTCAATGGCTCGAAGACCTTCATCACCAACGGGGTTCGTGCCGACTTCCTCGTCTGCGCGACGAAGACCACCGAGGACGGCGGCCACCACGGGATCTCCTTCCTCGTGCTGGAGCGCGAGATGGACGGCTACGAGGTGACGGGCAAGCTTGAGAAGATGGGTTGGCACTCCTCAGATACGGGCGAGCTCTCATTCACGGACGTGGCCGTGCCCGAGGAGAACCTGCTCGGGGAGGAGAACAAGGGCTTCTACCTGATCATGGCCAACTTCCAGTGGGAGCGGCTGATGATGGCGCTCGGGTGCGTCGGGGCTATCCGTTGGTGCCTAGACGCAACATTGGCCTACGCGCAGGAGCGGGAGGCGTTCGGACGACCGATCTCCGCCTTCCAGGCGATTCGCCACAAGTTCGCCGAGATGGCGACCAAGCTCGAGGTCGGCCGGGCGATGACCTACAACGCCCTGCGCCTGTTCTACAGCGGCCAAGACGCGATGCGTGAGGTGACCCTCGCCAAGCTCTTCACCCAGCGGGCCGCGCTGGAGGTCGCCGACGAGGCGGTCCAGATTCATGGCGGCTACGGCTACATGCGCGAGTACCACGTCGAGCGCGCCCTGCGCGATGCCCGGCTGGGGCCGATCGGCGGTGGCACCGACGAGATCATGAAGGAGATCGTCGGCCGTGGGCTCGGCCTCTAGATCCGGCCCTGCCCGCGGGCTTGGCCGTCTGGCGATCGCCACCTGCGCCGAAGTCCCCGGTCTCGACCCCGAGGGCCGGCTTCTGCTCGAACGCTGCCGCGAAGCAGGCATCGACGCCAAGCCGGAGGTCTGGGATGACCCCCGGGTCGCCTGGGACGGCTACGACGCCGTCCTCCTGCGCTCTACCTGGGACTACCAGTACAAGCCCGGCGCCTTTCTCAGCTGGGTGGGAGCTCGCGGCGAGCGCCTGATCAACCGGCCCGCGATCGTCGAGTGGAACGTCTCCAAGCGTTACTTGGCGGTACTGGAGGGCTGGGGCTTCCCGATCGTTCCCTCCCAGTTGATCGCCCCAGGGGAGCGCTTTCAGTTGCCCGCCGACAGTGAGTTTGTCGTCAAACCGGCCGTCTCCGTCGGCTCCAAGGACACCGGCCGCTACGGGCCCGGCGAGCGCGCGCGGGCCTCCGAACACGTCGGCCAGCTCCTCGCCGCCGACCGCGAGGTCCTCATCCAGCCCTACCTGGCCTCGGTCGAGACCGTCGCCGAGACGGCGCTGATCATGCTCGGCGGCAGCTTCTCGCACGCGATGCGGAAGGGCCCGATGCTGGAGCTCGGTCAGGAGCAGGAGCAGGGGCTGTTCCGTGAGGAACAGATGGCGCCGCGGGAGGCCGAGCCCCGCGAGATCGAGCTGGCGAACAACCTGGTGGAACGGTTCAGCACCGAGGTCGCGCCCCCCACCTACGCGCGGGTGGATCTGCTGCGCGCCGCCGGTGGCGAGCCCCTGATCCTCGAGCTGGAGCTGATCGAGCCCTCGCTGTTCCTCGACCACAATCCCGCCGCAGCCGATCGATTGATCGAGCTGCTGAGCGCGTCGCCGGTCGGTCAGGCATGAGCGCTGAGGGCGCTGCCGTGCCCAACCCGGAGGCCGAGCAACCGCACCCGCTCGGCAGCAGCGAGATCGCGCGCGCCGCGACCACGGTCGCGCGCGCGTTCGCCTGGCACGAGCCCTGGGGGGCCTGGTCGCTGCCGGACGAGCGAAGCCGCGAGGAGACTCTGCTGAGACTGATCGAGGCCGACATCCGCGAGCGCTTCCTTCCCTATGGCGAATGCTCGACGATCGCCGGCCTCTCCGTGACGCTCTGGATCCCTCCCCCCTCTCTGCTGGGAAATGGACCGCTCGCCAGACGCCGTGACGAGGCCGCCTACGAGGCATACGGAGAACGGGCCGAGATGATGCGAGAGACCGATCGGGCTGTCGCCGGTCTGAAGCCGGAGGGCGAGCACTGGTATCTCGACACGATCGCCACCGACCCCGAGTGGATGGGCCGCGGCCTCGGCGCTCGCCTGCTCGATCACGACCTCGCGGTTCACGATGCACGCGGCCGATCCTGCGCGCTCGATACCCATACGGTCGAGAACGTCGGCTTCTACGAGCGGCGGGGCTTTGAGTTGGTCGCGGAGGGGAAGCTCCCCGGGGGCGGACCCGATCTGTTCTTCATGCTCCGAGCGGCGCGCGGCTGAGCGAGCCGCACCACTACGCCCAAGCCCCAATAGAGTGGCCTCAGACCTAGCTTTCCGACCACACTCACAACCAGCGGAGGACGCGAGCCATGGGACTTCTTGACGGTAAGAGCGCAATCATCACCGGCTCAGCGCGCGGCATCGGCCGCGCCACGGCCGAGCTCTTCGTCAGCCACGGAGCCAGGGTGCTGATCAACGACATCGACGGCGATGTCGCCGAGCAGGCCGCTTCTGAGATCGACGGGGAAACCGCCGTCTTCAGCGGCGATCTGACCGAGCCGGGCGCCTGCGACAAGCTTGTCGAGGCCGGGTTCGAGGCCTTCGGCACGGTCGATTGCGTGGTCAACAACGCCGGCTACACCTGGGACGGCGTTATCCACAAAATGACGGATGAGCAGTTCCAGGCGATGCTGGACATCCACACGATCGTCCCCTTCCGTGTGACCCGGGCGCTCGCCCCGCATTGGCGCGAGGCGGCCAAGGCCGAGCAGGCCGAGGGCAAGGAGGTGTTCCGCAAGATCGTCAACATCTCCTCCGTTTCAGGCACGATGGGAAACGCCGGCCAGGCCAACTACTCAGCCGCCAAGGCCGGGGTCACAGGGCTGACCAAGACGATGGCCAAGGAGTGGGGCCAGTTCAAGATCAACGTCAACGCGATCGCCTTCGGCTTCGTCGAGACGCGGCTCACACAGGCCCGCGAGAAAGGTGAGGAGCTGGAGACAAAGACGGGTGAGAAGACGCCGTTGGGGATCCCCGAGCAGATGCGCTCGATGGGCATGATGATGATCCCGCTCGGTCGCGCCGCGCAGCCGCACGAGGCAGCAGGCCCGGTGGTTTTCCTCTGCTCGGAGCTCGGCAACTACGTCCACGGTCAGGTGATCAACGTGACCGGTGGTCAGTTCACCGGCATGTACTCGTAGTTGATCTAGGCGAGCCGGCCCGCCCGTCCGGGCGGCTGAACCAGCCCCGAAGAGGATCGGGCCCACCAGGCGAGAGAAAGCGAGTCAGTCCTTTGGCTTGCGCTCCTCGACCAGCGGCTCGCCCTGACGCTGACCAATCGCCGGGGGCCAGGAACCGAACCAGTTGTCGCGAGCGCCGTCGATGGTGATCGACGTGCCGCTGAAGAAGTCGCCCGCCGGCGAGGCCAGAAAGGCAACCAGCCAGGCGACCTCCTCCGGACGCCCGAGGCGTCCCAGAGGGATCGTCGAAGCCATCGTCTCGACCATCTGCTTCGGGTACTTCGTCATCAAGGTCTCGGTCTCGAACTGGCCCAGGGCCAGGGACACGCAGCGGATCCCGTAGCGCGACCACTCGATCGAGAGTGTCCGCATCATGTTCTCGACGGCGGCCCGGGCCGCGCCCGAGTGGACCATCCCGGGCATGCCGTTGTGCGGCGAGAGGGTGGCGCTGATCACCTTGCCTCCCTGCTGCGGGATGAACGCCTTGGTGGCTGCGGCGTGAGTCATGTTCCAGGTCCCCTGCACGTTGAGTTCGGTGACCGTTCGGAACCCCTTCGCCGAGATCGACTCGGCCGGGGCCAGGAACTGACCGCCGGCGTTGTTGAGGAGGACGTCGAGGCGCTCGTGGCGCTCGAGCAGCTGATCGATCATCTCGGCAACGGCGTCCTCCTCGCGGATGTCACACGCAAAGGCATCGGCCGTTCCTCCGGCTGCCTCGATCAGCTCGACCGTCTCCTCGACCGGCTCCTTGCGACGGCCGCAACCAACGACCACCGCGCCCAGCCGTGCCAGCTCGAGCGCACTCTCGCGACCGATGCCGCTGCCGGCGCCTGAGATCAGGCAGACCTGGCCGTCGAGCAGGCCCGGGGAGAAGATCTTCGATCCGCTGGCCGACACGGGCTGCAGCCTAGCCGCCGCGCCCCCGAGGGGCGGGCCGCGTTTGTCGGAACTATTTGGACCAACGCGGCCCAGTTCGCTGACCCTGGATGCGCTAGGCGGAGCAGGAGCGGGATTGCAGCCCGCAGGCATGAGTCGTGATCCGTCCCAGCAGATGCCGGAGCTGCGCCTGCTCGGCCCGGCTGAGTGGCGCCAGCAGCTCGCGCTCGGCTTCGGCAGCCAGGCTCTCGGCTCGGCTCAGCACCACCCCCCCCGCGGCGGTCAGGACGACACGCTGACGGCGGCGGTCCTCAGGGTCGCGCTCCCGCTCGATCAGCCCGGCCTCTTCGATCTCGTCGAGTACCCGGACGAGGTTGCTCGCATGCACCCGCAGCGCATCGGCGAGATCGGCCTGCGACATCGGACCCGAGTCAGCGAGGAGATGAAGCACGCCGAACTGCTGGGCACGGAGGCCGAGCTCGGCGAGCGAGCAGGCGAGCGAGCGGTTCGCGGCCCGCGCGAGGCGGGTCAGGAGCAGCCCACACCCGGCATCGGCGACGCCGGCCCCGGGTGCGGGCGCGGGCGCCCGAACGCGCTTGACGGTGACCTTGACGACCATGAGGAAAGCCTATCAATGCTTATGGTTATAGTTGATATGTACTTGCGACTCACTCAGTCGCGCCCGCACAGTTGAACCCAGTATCCGGAAGGCATCGAACACATGACTGAACACACCGATCTCCTCCTCGTCCCCCTCGACGACACCGTCCTCTTCCCCGGAATGACCGTGACGATCGTCGCCGACGTCGGCGACGAGGACCGGGTGCTGATCGTTCCCCGCCATGACGACGGCTATGCGGCCGTCGGAACCGTCGCCGAAGTGATCGAGACCGGGAGCCTTCCCGGCAGCGCCAGGGCAGCGACGGTGCACGGGATAGAGCGAGCGGTGCCGGGCGCCGCCCGGACCGGCGCCGACGGCAAGCTGCGGGTCAGCGCCGAGGCCCACAGCGACGAGACCGACGATTCCGATCGGGTCCGCGAGCTCGAGCGCGAGTATCGCGCCGTCGTCGAGGAGATCCTCGACGTACGGGGAGCCGACGAGCGCATCCGTGCCTTCGTCCGCTCGATCTCCACCCCCGGCGGGCTCGCCGACGCCTCCGGCTACGCCCCGGATCTCAGCTTCGAGCAGAAGCGCGAGCTGCTCGAGACGCTGGCCGTAGAGGAGCGGCTCGCCCGTGCGCTCGAGATGCAGCGCGAGCGACTCGCCGAGTTGCAGGTACGCAAGCGGATCCGCGACGACGTCACCGAGGGCGCCGAGGCGCAGCAGCGGGAGTACTTCCTGCGCAAGCAGATGGAGTCGATCCGCAAGGAGCTTGGCGATGATGAGGGCTCCGTGATCGACGATTACCGGACCAAGATCGAGGACGCGAAGATGCCCGAGGAAGCTCGCGAGCAAGCCGAGCGTGAGCTCAGCAGACTGGAGCGCAGCGGCGAGGCCAGCGGCGAGTCGTCAATGATCCGCACCTACCTCGATTGGCTGCTGGCGGTGCCGTGGGCGGAGCGCTCCGATGAGGTGCTGGACCCCGAGGGTGCCAGGGAGGTGCTCGACGCCGACCACGCCGGGCTCGAGGACGTCAAGGAGAGGATCACCGAGCACATCGCCGTTCGCAAACTGCGCTCCGAACGCGGCGTCGACGCGGCGCGCGACGGCGGCGCGATCCTAACCCTGATCGGCCCGCCCGGAACCGGCAAGACCTCGATCGGCGAATCGATCGCCCGCGCCACCGGCCGGGAGTTCGTCCGCATGTCGCTCGGCGGCGTTCGCGACGAGGCGGAGATCCGGGGACACAGGCGAACCTACATCGGCGCCCTGCCGGGCCGCCTGGTCCGCGCCCTGCGCGACGCGGGCACGATGAATCCGGTGATCATGCTCGACGAGGTCGACAAGGTCGGCGCCGACTGGCGCGGCGATCCCAGCTCGGCTCTGCTCGAGGTGTTGGATCCGGCTCAGAACCACAGCTTCCGCGACCACTACCTCGACATCGAGCTCGATCTCAGTCAGGTGATGTTCATCGCCACCGGCAATGTCGCCGAGACGATCCCCAGCCCGCTGCTCGACCGCATGGAGGTCGTGCGCTTCGACGGCTACACGAGCGATGAGAAGCTGGCGATCGCAAAGGGATACCTGTGGCCCCGTCAGCTCGAGCGCAACGGGCTGCTGCCCGATGAGGCGACGATCGACGACGAGGCGCTGCGGGCGGCGATCATTGAGTACACCCGCGAGGCCGGCGTGCGGGGACTGGAGCGAGAGCTCGGCAAGCTGCTGCGCAAGACCGCTACCCGGATCGCGGGCGAGGACGTCGAGCCGCCGATCGAGCTCGACACCGAGGCGGTCCGCAAGGGGCTCGGGCGCCGGCGCTTCTACCAGGAGGCGGCTGAGCGAACCGCGACCCCGGGGGTCGCGACCGGTCTCTCGGTGACCGGGGCCGGCGGCGACGTGCTGTTCATCGAAGCGAGCGGCATGGATGCGACCGGGGATGGTGGTGGCCTGCAGCTCACCGGCCAGCTCGGTGATGTGATGAAGGAGTCGGCGCGGATCGCGCTCTCTTTCCTGCGCTCACACGCGGAGGAGTTCGCGCTCCCCACCGACGGCTTCGCCGGCCGCGAGTTCCACCTGCACGTGCCCGCGGGTGCGATTCCAAAGGACGGGCCGAGCGCGGGAATCACGATGACAACCGCCCTGGCCTCGCTGCTCAGCGGCCGGCCGGTCAAGCACACGGTCGGGATGACGGGTGAGATCACCCTGCAGGGTCGGGTGCTGCCGATCGGCGGCCTCAAGCAGAAGGTGTTGGCGGCCCACGCGGCGGGACTCACGGACGTGATCCTGCCTGAGCGGAACCGCGCCGACCTCGATGACGTTCCCGAGGACGTACGCGGGGAGATGCGCTTCCACCCCGTGATGACGATCCGCGAAGTGCTGGAGCTGGCGCTCGAGCCGGAGCCCGCGGCGACCGCCGCCGTCGGATAGCCCAAGCCAGAGAGCGTGCCAGCGTCCATGCGGGGAGCCGGCCGGCCCCGTTGACGGCCGGGGGCCGGCGCTAGCCTGATCGGTGTGAGCGTCAAGGCAGAGGCAAAGCCACTGACCGGGCCCCTGCCCGGCGGTGGATCGGTGGGCACGACGGTCACTGTCGAGCCCCTGCTCGGCGCCGAGGTGCACGTTCCACGGCAGTTCTTCGAGAGCGACGGCGGCCGCCTGGCGATGCTCAAAGCCATCGGAATCGGCGTGCCCCGGTCGCGCTGGTGGTGGGCCCCCGTACCGGCCTATCTGATCCAGCATCCCAAGGCAGGGGCCGTGCTCGTTGACACCGCCCTGCACCCCTCGGTGGCGGCGAAGCCGGCGGCGAACCTCGGCCGCGCGGCGGCGATGGTGGGCAAGTTCCGGATGCCGAACGGCGACCTGCCCACTCAGCTGCGCGAGCGGGGCGTCGATCCGAAGTCGATCGAGACAGTCGTGATGACCCATCTGCATCTCGATCACGCCTCGGGGATCGCCGAGTTCCCAAATGCGGCTTTCGTGCTCAGCGACCCGGAGTGGACGGCAGCGACCACCGTCCCCCGGCCGATCACGCATGGGTACCGCCGGGCCCACTACGACTACCTCTTCGACTACCGGACGATCGACTTCGGCGGGCCGCTGATCGACTCCTACGCGAGCTTCGGCAGGACCTTTGATCTCTTCGGCGACGGCAGCATCAGGCTCGCCTTCACCCCGGGCCACACCGACGGTCATCTCTCCGTCGTCGCCCGCCTCCGCGAGCATGACTTCGTGATCGCCGGCGACGCCGTCTGGACGGCCGACCAACTCGACGGCAAGAACGTCCCACCCCGCCCCGAGGACGTCCATGAGTGGCAGCGCTCACGGCGTGAGCTGCAGCGCTTCAAGGAGGGTTTTCCAACGGCGGTGATCGTCCCCGGTCACGATCCCTTCGCCTGGGAACAGCTCGAGGCCCGCTACGAGTAGCTCGGGCTGCTCGATGCGCCCTTGCGTTCGCGCAGGCGCCTGATCACGCCGGCCCGGCCCTCGCTCTCGAGCTCGCTGTACATCTGCCGGATCTCGGCGAAGACCTCCTCCGCGCACTCGAGCTGCTGCTCACGGGTCGGGCTCTCGACCACGTCGAAGCTCCGGGGCTTGCCGTACTGAACGGTGACCTTGGGGAAGTTGAGGCCTTTGCGGCGCCTGATCCCCTGCGAGCCGTGAATCGCAACCGGAACCACGGGGACCCCGTACGTGAGTGCGGCTCTGCCGACTCCAGGCCGGGCCGTGCCGAGCTTGCCGTCGCGCGAGCGGCCGCCCTCGACGTAGATCATCATGCAGCCACCGCGCTCGAAGATCGCCTCGACCGTTTTGAACGCCTCCTCATCGGCGTGGCCGCGACGGACCGGGAAGACGCCGCCGACGCTGAAGATGTAGTTGCCGATCCGGTTGCCGAAGAGCTGTGACTTCGCCATGAAGCGGATCTTCCGCCGGAGGTAGATTCCAGCCAGGAAGTGGTCCATGTTCGAGAAGTGGTTCGAGGCCAGGATCACCGGGCCGGAGGCGGGGACGTTTTCGGGCTCGATCGCGCGGGTCCGGTAGGGGAGCGTCGCGATCGGCGTGACGATGACTCGGACCAGCGAATAGATCCAGCCCGCGTCATGGGTGCGAGCACGCTCGTGGAAGTCCTGGAAGTACTCCGCCGGGCGGTCATCCTTGTAGTTCTGGGGCCTGAGCTCGGTCGTCTGCATCGTGGTGGGGGTCGCGCGCTTGGTTCCAGTACCCCCGGCGCCAGAGGCGGTTACGCGCCGAGCACCGTCAGGCTGCGGTCGATGACCTCGCGGTTGCCGGTGATGATCGCCGCCGAGGAGCCACGACCTAGACTGAGCACCGATGGATGTAGCCCCGATCAGCGCGGAGGCGCGGACGAACCGCCGCCGGGCCGAGGTCAAGGCCCGCCTGCGGACCGCGATGCTGGAGCTGCTCGCCGAGACCTCCTTCCGAGATCTGCGGATCGAGGACATTGCCGAGGCGGCCGGGCTCTCGCGCAGCGCCTTCTACTTCTATTACAGCGACAAGCAGGAGCTGTTGATCGAGGCCACCGACGCGATGAGCGACGCCCTCTTCGAGCAGGCCGACCGCTGGTGGCACGGGCAGGGCGAGCCGGCGGCGCTGATCACCGAAGCGCTCGTGGGCGTCGCCGGACTCTGGGTCGAGAACGAGGTCCTCCTGCGGACGGCGACCGAGGTCTCGACCTACGACGAGCGCATGCGAGTCTTCTGGCATCAGCTCGTCAGCCGCTTCGTCGAGGCCACCGCCGAGTTCATCTCCCGCGAGCAGGGGGACGGCAGCATCGACCTCCGCGTCGACCCGAGAGGCACGGCGGAAACGCTGATCTGGGGCGCCGAGCGCAGCCTCTACGTTTTCATCTTCGCGTCGACCGGGGGGCGGCCGATCGACGAGCTGGTCGACTCGCTCGCAGCGGTCTGGCTGCGCGCGCTCTACTGCAGGTACGAGTAGCGTCCGGAGGAGCGGGCGAGGGGCCTATCCGCGGGCCCAGTCGCGAGAGCGGCTGACCGCCTCGAGCCAGCGCCCGTGCAGCTCCGAGCGCTGCGTCTCGCTCATCTGTGGCTCGTAGGCGGCGGCTTGGCGCCACATCTCGCCGACCTCGGACTGAGTCCAGACCCCAGTCGCGATCCCGGCGAGATAGGCCGCGCCGAGCGCCGTTGTCTCGGAGATCTCAGGAACGATCACCGGAGCGCCGAGGATGTCCGCCTGAAACTGCATCAGCCAGCGATTGGCAACGGCGCCGCCATCGGCCCGAAGGGCGCTGAGCCGTTTGCCCGAGGCCAGTTCCTGAGCCTTGACGGCGTCAAGCGTCTGGTAGGCGATCGACTCGAGCGCGGCGCGGGCAATCTGCTCGCGGCCCGTGCCTCGCGTCAGGCCGACGATCGCCCCTCGCGCGTAGGGGTCCCACCAGGGAGAGCCGAGGCCGGTCAGGGCCGGCACGAAGTAGACGTCGTCGTTGCTCTCGAGACCGGCCGCCATCGCCTCGGTCTCCGCCGCATCGGCGATCAACCCGAGACCGTCCCGCAACCACTGAATCGCGGCGCCGGTGACGAACACAGCCGCCTCGAGCGCATAGTCAACCCGCCCGCCCAGGCCCCAGGCGATCGTCGTCAGCAGTCCCTTCTGCGGCTCGGGAGCGTCCTCCCCGGTGTTGAGCAGGACGAAGCTACCGGTGCCGTAGGTGTTCTTCGCGTCGCCGGCCGCGTAGCAAGCCTGCCCAAAGAGCGCCGCCTGCTGGTCACCGGCGATCCCGGCGACCGGGACCCTGCCGCCGAACACGGTGGTCGTGCCGTATGTGTGGGCGGAAGGCAGCGGCTCAGGCAGCGAGCGGGGGTCGACGCCGAGCAGGCCGCAGAGTTCAGCGTCCCAGCGGAGGTTGCGGATATCAAAGAGCATCGTCCGGGAGGCGTTCGAGTAATCGGTCACATGCTCGCCGGTGAGCTTGTAGGCGAGCCAGGAGTCGATCGTGCCGAAGTGGGCTGAATCGGCCCCCTCGGCGTTGCTGATCAACCAGGCGATCTTGGTCCCGGAGAAGTACGGGTCGAGGACAAGCCCGGTGCGCTCGCGGACGAGTGCCTCGTGCCCGGCCTCCCTGAGCTCGTCGCAGCGCCCGGCGGTGCGGCGGTCCTGCCAGACCAGCGCCCGGTGGATCGGCTCACCGCTGCGCGAATCCCAGGCGACCACCGTCTCGCGCTGGTTGGTGATCCCGATCGCTTTGAGATCGGCGCCGGCGATCCCAGCATCCGCGAGCGCCTCGTGCCCGACCCGCTTGGTCACCTCCCAGATCTCGCTCGCGTCGTGCTCGACCCAGCCGGGCTGGGGGAAGTGCTGGCCGAACTCCGAGTAGGCGCGGCCGACGATCTTCCCGGCCTCGTCGAAGACGAGACAGGTTGAGCCGGTCGTGCCCTGGTCGATCGCGAGGATCATTGCCGGGCCGCAGACTATCCGTGCCGGCGGGCCAGGTACGCGGCAGCGATATCCCGCAGCTGGCGGCCGCGATGGAGGAAGCCGCGAAGGCTCTTGCCGGTCGCTCGATGAGAGAGGTCGAGATCGACCTCTGCGATCCGGTGACCGGCGCGGGCGGCGTCGATCGTCATCCCGGTTTCCATCCCATAAGAGGCGGCGAAGGGAAGCACCGATCGCAACGTCGATGCCCGCATCGCCCGCTGGCCCGAGATCGGCTCGCGAGCCTCATAGCCCGAGAGCGACCGGATCGCCCAGCGGGCGAAGCCCTTCGCAGCCCCGACCCCGCCGCCGACCTTGCGGCTGAAGGCGGCGATCGCCAGGTCGCAGTCGTTGGCCTCAACCGCCTCCAGGAGCGGGATCAGACGAGCGGCGCTCTCGCCCAGGTCCCCGTCGCAGAGCAGGAACAGATCGGCCGAGCCCGCATCACCGAGCGCCGCCTCGCAGGCCGCGGTCACGTTGGCGCCCTTGCCGTGCGGACGGCCCCGGCTGACGACCTCCGCGCCGGCTGCGAGCGCCAGTTGCGCGGTGCCGTCGCTGGACGCGTCGTCGGCGACGAAGATCCTGATCCCGGGCGAGGCCTCC
>Ga0307378_10006536_pt1 | contig 15915 bp, 14 predicted proteins | sample UN1MG_FD_202238 | JGI IMG/M metagenome (GOLD analysis project Ga0307378, IMG submission 202238) | Soil microbial communities from Risofladan, Vaasa, Finland - UN-1 | ecosystem: Environmental > Terrestrial > Soil > Coastal area > Acid sulfate soil | place: Finland: Risofladan, Vaasa | collected... | reverse complement strand
AAACATCCTGATTTTCAACGAATACAAGACCAGATAACGGCATTGTATAAACAAAAACATCCTGCATAACCCGCAAGGTCGCAGTGCTTACACTAAAGTAGTGTCGCCGTAAAATGGGCGTTAAACATCAGGGAAGCCCCTGGTTGGGACAACCTTTCCGAAAGATTGACAATTTATTTAGTAACTTTTTTGGAAAGGAAAAATAATGATAACACTTACTGCGGGAATCCCTGAATGGTTTATCGACCAGTTCAAGGACACTATTTATCACGTTTGTCAGCAGAAGGAATCTCTTTTTGCCAAAGGTGTAAGGGTCGAGCCACTTCTCGGTGCAGAAGATAAGGCATTTGACCAGATGGGAACTCTCGAACTTGTCGAAAAGGCGGGATATAACCCAGATACGCCTTCGACAGACCCGACCACTGGGAGACGTTGGGTTGATACAACCCCATATCACAATGCGTTCCTGTATGATAGGGATTACGACCTTGACCTTCAGAATAAGCCTACTTCAGATGTTGCTGTCGCTTTCAGACGAGCTGTCAATCGCAAGAAAGACGACATAATTCTTGCTGCTATGGATGCTACGGTTTATTCAGGCCGTAGAAAAGGTTCAACAATCACTTGGGCTTCGCAACTCGGCACGACCGCATACGCCGAAAATTCCGGCGGCAGGACTATTCCTTACAATTGTTCGGAAGGTAACTGTTCCGCCTCTGATACGGGTATGACGGTGGAAAAAGTGGAATTGATTCTCGAATACTTTAACAAAAACGAGGTCGAAGAGGACACGCCGATTTTTTGTGCAATCAGTCCCCGTCAAGCCACAAATCTGTTCGGTCAGGAAGAATACGTCAATATTGATTATCAGGAAAGTAAACCTCTTACTCGTGGGCGTATTTTGAAGAACTGGCACGGCATCAATTGGATTATTTCTAACAAGATAGTCAAGGGAACGGCTAATAACATTGCCGTCGCCACAGACTCCCAGAACATTTACAAGTGCTGGGCTTGGGCTATGGACGGGATAATTCTTGGTGTTCAGAGTGATGTCACTCTTGAGATTGACAAAAGGTCAGACAAGAGCAACGCACAACAGATTTATATTTATATGAATATGGGTGCGTTTCGTATGGACGAGGACAGGGTTTGTTTAGTTGAATGTAAATAATTAACAGGCCAGCGGCTAATCAGTATGCCGGTTAAGGCCATAATTTTAAGGAAAAAAAGATGAATTACACAAATTTATATAACGGTTTTAGAAGGCAAAGACTGGTTGGGCCTTCGCAACTTATGGACGCTTGCGACATTTGGACTCCGCACGCCAGCCAGAGGTATGCGCTTGGCTGCGAACTTGATTTGAACGACGGCACAGGCCGGAAGTTCAGATATTTAGAGGACGGCGGTTCTGGTATTACCAAAGCTCTTATGGCGGCGGCCCAAGCTCCTGATGCGCAACAACTTGACAATCTCCAAACTGCTTACGGTCTTTCCGTAGGAGAATCGAAGTTTGACGTTCTGGTTGCTACGTTAAGTGGAATTGCCGACCATGACCTTATTGATGGTTGGATGCTTGTCAATCAGGGTAGTGGTGCTGGCGATTGCTATTTGATTAAGGACAACACCTGGAAGACCGGCGACACGGTTCTCTGGATTGAGATTGCCGATAGAGGTGGTATCCGCACTGCAATAGCAGCGACAGACAACATCACTTTTATCAAGAACAAATGTAAAGACGTTAATGTTCACCCGACAGCAAGAACAGCAGAAGCATTGGGCGTTCCGCTTGCAACAGTGGCCGCGAGCTACTTCTTCTGGGCACAATATAGAGGCCCTTGCCCATTGCAAGTTGATGATGGCGATGCGTTAGCTATCGGTGGGCCTTGTGGTGAATCAACTGGTAGTGCTGCTGCCGCCGGTCATTGTGGGGTAGGTAACGCCGATGGCACTGATGCCATTTGGGGCACTGTTTTGTATGCTGCCGCAGGCAATGATTGTGCTTTGGTTGATTTGATGCTGCCGTAATTTATGGGGGCTGAAATATGCCCCCTATTTTTGAAACTTTGTTTTGAAAGGAAAATAGAAATGAAACGTATATTTATTTTTACTCTGATGATTTTGCTTATGGCCTCAATGCCGGTCTTTGCAAGGAAGATTTCAAGGGTTAGTGACCAGATAGAAGTCTTGCAAGACCTGTTCAAAGGCGAAGAAGTCGAACAATCGGGCAATGTATGGTATGTCGATAGTGGCCAAAGTTCCTCCGGCAATGGCAAAACTTGGGGTGGTGCTTTTAAGACTCTTAACGAAGCCATAGGATTTTGCACTGCTGATAGTGGCGATGTGATTTATCTTGCTCCAGGACATACAGAATCGATTATTAGTGTTGCCCAAATTGATGTTGATTGTGCTGGTGTAACAATTATAGGCAGTGGTAATGGTGATAACAGACCGACTTTTACCGTTTCGACTGCAGATGATGCACTTATGCTCATCAGTGCTGATAACTGCGCCCTTCGCAACTTGATTTTCGTTAATGGGATAGATAATTTGACATATATGCTTGCGGTTATAGCGAAAGGTACAACAATTTCCGGCTGCGAATTTCGTGATGGCATAGCAACAAATGGTAAGGGTGCTATTATTATAGGTGCCGCAGATGGAGACAGCAATGGAACAACTATAGAAAACTGCATCTTTTATCAACCAGGAACCAATAATTATTTTGCTATCGAAGTTTACTTTGATATGGACAATCTAAAGATTACAAACAACACCATATATGGAGATTTTGATAATGGTGCAATATACATTCCCGAAGCCGGAAATGCTTGTTTGAATCTTTTGATTGCCGACAATGTAATTACAAATAAGCAAGCAAGTGGAAAAGGTATTTTTCTTCACGGTACTTCTTCCACTCCTGTTTTCAGAAACAATTCGATAAATGTAGATGTTCCCGCCAATGCTTATAGTTTAGACGCTGGTGTTATTGCGTATTTATGCGCTGGCCCAAAAGTGGATGTAATAGCGGATGGCACAGGTGTTTATCCTGCCTCGGTTGTGGATGATAGTTTGTGGGCGAAAGTATTGAGCAAATCGGCCACACCGTCAGCTTCATCATATAGCAATGTGACGGACTCGATGGAGATGCTTTCTGATAAACTCGGTGCTTTTGCTGGGACTGCCGGTGCAACTGTGGGTGAAAGTTTGAAGGCGGATATAGTTCTTGCACAGACCGACCTCGATGCGATAATTGCCGACTTCACTGATTACAAACTTGATAAGTTGATTTCTGCTGATGACCGAACCGCATCTTTAGTTTATCCCGATTCTGTTGCCGCCGAGTCTATCCTTGCGTTTCTAATGTCTAAGTCTGCCTCTCCGATTAAAACTTCGTATAATAACACAACCGATTCGCTCGAAGCTATTAGTGATTCTGTGGGTGTTGCGGACAATCTTATTGACGGTATCGATGCTAATCTCATTATCGTAGACGGTATCGTGGACGGTATCGATGCCAATCTTATCATCCTTGATGCTATTGTTGATGGCATAGACACTAATGTCGCCAATCTTGATGCTAACTTAATTATTGTAGATGGCGTAGTTGACGGCATAGATGCAAACCTCATCATTCTCGATGGCATAGCCGATGGCATAGATGCAAACCTCATCATTCTCGATGCCATCGTAGACGGTATTGATACCAATGTTGCTAATCTTGATGCCAATCTTATTATTGTAGATGGTGTCGTTGACGGGATAGATGCTAACCTCGTCATTGTTGATGGTGTAGTAGACGGAATCGACGCCAATCTCATCATCTTGGATGCAATCGTTGATGGTATTGATACCAATGTGGCTAACCTTGATGTCAATTTGATTATTGTCGATGGTATCGTGGATGGTATTGATGCAAATCTTATCATTGTTGATGGGATAATTGATGGTATTGACGCAAATCTGATAATCGTGGATGGCATTGTTGATGGTATAGATGCTAACCTGATTATCATCGATTCTATCGCAGACGGTATCGACACTAATGTTGCCAACCTCGATGCCAATTTAATCATTGTTGATGGCATAGTAGATGGTATTGATGCTAATCTCATTATTGTCGATGCGGTTGTTGATGGGATAGACACTAACACGGCAGTTTTACTCACCAAATCGGGCGATTACATTGTAATTACAGCAGACGTCAATAACATAGCTGTCCCGAGTAATGACCAAACTGGCCCAATCACGAGTGTTGCCACTGGTTCACTGATTTTGATTGATGTTATAATTAACACCAAAACAACAATTGCGGATATGGCTCCTGCCATTTTGGAAATCTCATCTGATGCCAACTATGGTGCTACAGGATTTGACGCTCCTCTTATAACTGAAGCTAAAGCCACTTTCATCGCCGCTACGAGTTTCCAGGCCACAGTTGATGCTGATACTGAAGTATTACCTGCCCTACTCGAAAACGGCAAAAAGATTTTTATTCACGGCAACAATGCCGCAGGCGATAAGAATGTAGTCTTCAAGGTGACGATGATATTCCAAAGAGTAACAAACGGTGCAACTATTGCGGCAGCCAATTTGGGAGTTATTCCTTAACCTAAATTTTTATGGTGCGGGCGGTTGCTTAAAACCGCCCCACCTTTATTTTGTAGGAGTTGGCTATGGGTGTTATAGATACTACCGCCAATATAGCATTGTGCAATCAATCTCTCGGTCTTTTGGGCGCAGAGGCGATAGAACTTGGCGGAACTGACCAGAACCACACCTACTGTGAGACTTTTTTTGAGCAATCCAGAGACGAAATTCTTGCAGGTCATAAGTGGAACTTCGCCAAGAAAAGGGCTTTGGCAATCCAGACGACAGACCCTTTGTTCGGTTACGATAACGCCTTTACGAAACCGTCCGATTGTTTGAAAGTATGGAGAATTGCAGAAGACAATGCTGCCATATTTGAAGTCGAGGGTAACTTAATACTTACAGATGAAGGTGAAAGCCCGCCGGACTGGGCCACGGCAACTGATTATATTGCAGGTCAGATGGTTTCTAACGATGATATTACTTATCTCTGCATATTGGCGCATACTTCCGGCGATGCTGATGATGAGCCGGGGGTTGGCGCATTAACCGCTACATACTGGACTTCACAAAGTGGTGATTATCTATATCTTCCAATCGAATATGTCTATCAGGCAACTGATGTGACGTCATTCCCGCCATATCTCTATCAGTGTCTCGTCTATAATCTGGCGATAAAACTTTGTTCCCCCATAAAGCAGGAGGCGAAAACCGCCCTGGATTTGCAGACCGCACTTTATGGAGGGCCGAGAAATTACGGCTATCTTAGTATGGCACGTTCTTTCGATGCGCAGGAAGGCGGCGGTGAAGAAATTAAAACACAAACTTGGCTGGATGCAAGGTTATGAAAAAACTGTTATTGATTTTATTATTTTGTTCGGTTGCTTTATCAGAGGACAAGCCGTATCGCATATTAAACTCTTTTAACTCTGGTGAATTAGCGGCGATTTTATCTGCGAGGGAAGACTTGTCGAAATATCAATCCGGCTGTTCTCTGATGGAAAATTTGTTTCCTTTGCCGCAGGGCGGCGCACAGAAGAGACCAGGCACGAAATACATAGCCACAGCAAAAGACAGTAATTATCCTGTTCTTCTCATACCTTTTGAATATTCAACCGAGCAATCATATATCATCGAATGCGGCAATGAATATATGAGATTTTTCACCGATGGTGCGCCCGTTATGGGCGGAGTCGGGACTGAAGACATATCCGCTCTTAGCAACATTTTAGCACACTGGAAACTAAATGACGATGCTGCAACAACTGTTGTAGTAGATGCCGATGGTGCTACTTATAACGGCGTTGCTTCCTCCAACACAGAGGACATTAATGCTGTCGGTAAGGTAAATTCTTGTTTCGATTTTAACGGGGTTGAGTATGTAACGGTTGCCGATAACCCGAATTTCAGTTTTGGAAACGGCACAACCGATACTCCGTTCAGTATTGCAACGTGGGTTTATTATAATGGCGCGACTAACGGTCAAATGATAATTTCAAAATACGAAGTTACTACTCCTAATTTGATGGAATGGTATTTTCAAATAGATACGGCCAAGAGAGCAGTTTTGCTGCTTGCTCACAAAGATAACACTGCATACATAGCCGTAGCTTCATCTGCGTTATCTGCTGGGTGGTATTTTATTGTAGCAACTTATGACGGCAGCGAAAGCGAAACAGGACTTCATATTTATATCAATGGCGTGGATGATAGTGCTACACAAACAGAAAGCGGGACTTATGTTGCGATGAGTAATACGACTACTAATGTCCTTATCGGGTCGTATTTAAGTGGTGGTGTTAAAATTGGTAACTTTTCCGACAAAATCGACAATTTGGCTATGTTCAGTGATGAATTAGCAGCCAGTGAAGTGACAGATTTATATAATACAGGAGTATATGAAATAACTTCTCCCTACGAAGATAACGAACCTTTTGATATTCGGTATACACAATCCGCAGATGTGTTATTCCTTGCGCACCCCAATTATGCACCGAGGAAACTGTCAAGATATGCCAATAACAATTGGAAACTTGATAAGATAGAGTTCCAAAAGGGGCCGTTTCTTGATGAGAACACTACCGATACAAATATTGCCCCGTCAGCCACTACGGGTAACATCACGCTAACTGCTTCTACCCCGATATTTTCGGCTGGCAATGTCGGCGGATTATGGCGGTTAACTTATACCGATGAGGCCGAGGAAGTTACAGGGACTTTCACCGGAGCAGACCAAAATTCGACTACCGTAAATATGTATCTCGGCAGGGACTACAAATTCACAACCAACGGTACTTGGACTGGAACTTGCCTGCTGCAGAGGTCTTATGATAACGGCACAACTTGGAAAGATGTTGATGGTTCTGTGGTAAATTCTTTGGCTGCGGGTGGTTCTAATATCGCTTTTTCCGGTACGGAAGAAGAGGATGATGCACTTTATCGTGTTTATATGAAAACCTATACATCTACACCGACTTATAGTCTCGTTGCTTTAAGTTACGATATAGAAGGTGTTGTTGAGATTACATCTTATACCAATGCTACAACAGTTTTGGCCACAGTCAAAAATACTCTTGGGGACTATGGGGACTCTAACGCAACTACGCATTGGTCGGAGGGGGCGTGGTCTTCCAAAAGAGGTTATCCGAAAGTGATAACTTTTTTTGAAGAACGACTTTATTTCGGCAATAATTCATACAAGCCCGATACCATCTGGGGTTCGGTGGTCGGCGATTATAATAATATGCAGGCGGGTACTGAAGATGACGATGCGGTGGTATTCACACTTGCCTCGAAACAGGTCAATGCAATTCAATGGCTGGTAGGCAAAGACAAACTTCTTATCGGCACGAGTGGCGCCGAATGGACTTTGAGTGGTGGAACGGACGAGCCGATTACTCCTTCAAACGTGAAGGCAGAGCAACAGTCGGTTTATGGCAGTGCAAATCTAAAGGCCACACTTGCCAACGAAAGTGTCTTGTTCTTCCAAAGAGGTGCAAAGAAGATGAGGGAACTTGCCTATAACTGGGAACTTGACTCTTATGTTGCGCCGGATATGACGATTCTTGCCAAGGAAGTTACCGGAGATGGTATCGTGGATATGGATTTTCAACAGATACCGGATTCTATTCTATGGTGTGTTCGGGATGACGGCGAGATGCCTACTTTCGCCTATGAGCGCAAAGAAGAAATTACATCTTGGGCGAGGCAAATTACGGACGGAAAGTTTGAGTCCGTAGCACATATTCACGGCGATACTGAAGATGAGACGTGGGTTTCGGTAAAAAGGACAATCGACAGTAATGATTACCGCTATATAGAGCAATTCCAGCCGAGGCAATTTGATGGCGATGCCAACGCATTTTTCGTGGATTGCGGGGCAACTTATACAACTGATGTGAACGTGATAACGGATTTGGACTGGCTCGAAGGAGAAAGCGTTTTCGTTCTTGCCGACGGCAATATTCTCGAAGCCAATTCGGTTTCGCATACGCTGTTCGTTGTTAGTAGTAGAGGAAAAGTTACTTTGGGCGGGGTTTATCAGAAAGTCCATATAGGTCTACCTTACACAGTTCAGTTAAAGACAATGCCGTTAAGTTGGTTGGCTCAAGGAATGACGATTCAAGGCAGAGTCAAGAGGATTAACGGGACGATTGCAAGATGGTATGAAAGCGGAGATTTTTACGTTGGCAAAGATACAACGGATAAGGAGTTGTATTCCATTGATGGTATGACCACAGACGAAAGCAGGTTAAAGACTTTTCCTGCTGGATATAACCAAAGCGGACAAGTCTTTGTCTATCAGTATTCGCCAGAACCGTTGACGCTTCTGGCGTTAATGATTGAGTTTATGACTTACTGACCTATATGAATAACTTTATGACACAATACACACAACGGAATAACAATAAGGCGTTGATTCGGTTCGTAGCTTTGATGATGATATTGTTTGGCTTGCTCATTACAATTTTGACATTTAAGGTTTTTAAGGGGAGTCAAAATACCTTTTTTGATAGCTATTTTAACAGCATAATACGCTTTGAATTGATTGGGGTTTTTCTTGTATTTGCTTTTATAATATTGACTGCCGTATGTTGTTCGCCATTTCTTGCAACGGTTATGATTTACTTGTTTCCCTTTTGGTGTATTTGTGTATGCACGTTCATATTTTTTACACCATTCTTTGCCTTTGGTTTTATACCATTTCAAGTATGCTCTCTTATGGTTCTTTTTGTAAATATCGGTTTGTTGGTATTGTTGTTTCTTTTCTACGCCACCACAATTATTGTAACGGTATCTTGCTCTATTATTAAGACACTGTTTGCAAGCACTCGAAAGACTATCTCTTTTTTGTCGGTCTTTATTGAACTTGTCAAGAGATTTAGTGCGATTGCATTGGGAACATCTTTTTGTTATAATTTGGTCAGCCATTTTCGTCTCCTTAATAGGCGATTTTGGTTAGAGCCATTCGCAAGACCAATTCTTGCGTGTGGCTCGTTCTATTATAACAATTCTATTTGCGGAGTCAAATAAATTTTATGATATATATTAGACCATTTAAGGCAAGTGACTTGGACGCTTTCGTGCCTATTGACCCGATGACGAAAGATGAGATTAAAGACCCCGAATTGGCGGCGGCGATAGAGAAATCCGGTCTTTCTGTAACGGGAGTAAGGAACGGTAAGATAGTCGGTTGTGGCGGAGTCCATCCCATAAACGAGGAACACGGCGAGATGTGGTTGAGGTTGAGTAAAGATTGTCTGAATCACCGGCTTGATACTTTAAGATGGCTCAAAGACGGCCTGAAAATCATCGAGGAAGTTTATCCGTTCAGGCAACTAAATGCAGTGATTAGATGTAGTTTTGAAAAGAGTATAAAACTTGTCGAACATCTTGGTTTTAAGCCAATTCAAACGATGAGGAGAAACGGTGAAGATTATCTCGTATATGCGAAATTAGTCAGGGATTGATATGGTAGAAGTAGCAATTATTGCTTTATTGGCTACAGGGACGGGTTTAGCTGCCTATGGTGCTTATGAGCAGGGCAAGTCCGCCCAGCAGCAGGCGAAAGCGGAAGCTGCGTGGCAGATGTATAACGCCAAACTCGGTCAGAGACAAGCTGCATATCTCCAAGCTCAAGCTGCGAGAGAAGCCGAATCTACCAAAAAATTAGCGTTATTTGAAGTTGCACAGCAGAAACGTCAGGCGAGACAGGTTCTTGCTCGTCAGAGGGCTTTGATAGGTGCATCAGGTGTGACGATGGAAGGTTCGCCGCTACTTACTGCCGAAGATACTGCTGCACAACTTGCTCTCGAAGGTGCAAATAGAATCGCCCAGATTGAAACCGAAGGTGCAACAAGACAAGCAGAATTTCAACAAAGGATATATGGTTATAAGAGTCAGTCAATCCTCGATATATCCGAAGCAAGTGCATCGAGGGCTGCGGCGGTGGGATACGGCAAGGCGGGTACAATCGGTGCTGGTGCATCTTTATTGAGCGGTGCAGGACAGATAGGATATATGGGTTACTCAATGAGAAAAAAAACATAAATGAAATTGCCACGAATTAACGCTCAAACGCCACCGCCGATTCAAAGGGCGGTAATACCTGCTGACACCCGTGCGCAGGACATAGGCGCACTGACCAGAACTGGCGACCAGGCGATGTGGCGTGCGGTTAGTCAGGCAGGTGAAGCCCTTAAAGATGTCGGGCAAACTTTATTTGCAATCAATCAGGATAAAAGGGCGGCGGATATAGACCTGAAATATAGCAAGTTCACACAGGATTTGGAATTCAGGGATACCACACAGGAAGATACTTTGATAAATCAGGCAAATATAACCAGCGCCGAACAACAATCTGCCGCCCTGAAAGAGATTTCCGCGAACCGTCAGAATTGGATTACTGAAAGAATAAACTTTGAGAAAGACCCAAAGGCAAGACAACTAATGAAGATTTACGCCAATCGCAGTTATCCCGAATTTGACAAGCGTATGCTTGGCGTTACTTCCGCCAAATGGGTTGGTTATCAAGTCGCAGAAAGGAAGAAACTCATAGACGCCCTTGCCGTCAACGGCGAATACGAAGCAGCAAACAAGGAAGTTGACAAAATAACAGGGACATTGATTACGGCCAGAGATGGTGAAAATTGGAAGAGGGACATCGAACAACAGAAAATACTACTGGCAATTAGAAATGCTGGTTCGACTTTATTACCAGAGGATGAAAAAATTGCCAGTGATACAATAGAAAACAGTGATGTTTTCACAACTGAAGAGGAAAAAATTTCACTCCGCAGTCGGCTTACGACTACCATAAATTTAGCCAAACAACAGAATGAATTATTGATGAAACAACAAGACGATGAGATAGGTGAAGGATTTTTGAAATTGCTCATAAATAAATTAGACCCATCCGAAGAACAATTAACTTTTGAGATGATTAACAATTCCGATTTATCATTTGGCGCAAAAGATAAATGGTTCACTAAATTGCAGGTATTCGACAACTATTCTGAAGAAGAACTGGAAGAAGCTTTTCGGGACAAGGGTACTGTTTTAGCTGATATACACCAACGGGTTGCAGACAATAAAATCACTGATGAACAGATTAGAAATACGGTCGGCAAAGGGTTGAGTCCTACAACGGCTGAAGCGATAATAAGGGACAAAGAGATATGGAATCAGCACGAATATAAAGAAACAGAACAACTATTCAAGAGGATATTCGGGTGGTCGTCCGAACTCGGTTTTGAAGATGATATGTCCTCTTTTCTTTACGAGAAAGCATTGAGGGAATGGAAGGCACAGGTAGAAAAACAAGATGTTAAAGGTGAAGAAATCATAGAACTTGGCAGAGCTATTGCGAGACCGTATTTTATTGAACATCTAAAAGCCACAATGACTATGGAAGATATTCCTCGAATGGTCGAATTGGCTTTGGGCGAAGAAGAAATTAAGGAAGAGTCCCTACCCGAAGAAACTCCGCTAATAGAGGAAGAGTCATACGAGGTTGGAGAAACCCGTCCAGATGAAGAAGGGCAGTTGTGGGAATATATGGGCGATAACAAATGGCAGAAGAAATCAAAGAAGAAATAAAAACTACCGAGGAACTTTTCGGCAGTCCTGAAGTCAAAACTACCGAAGAAATATTCGGCAAGAAGATTCCCCCAACAAAAAAAACCTTCATTGGTGCTGCGCCGGAACCCACATTTGGCCGGAAGTGGAAAGAATATCTTTTCCCTTCCGGTGAAGCTCGCTGGACGAAACCTGACAGGGATGAGAAATTTCTCAATATCACCAAATGGCCTGTTACTACTGGTCTTAAAATGGCTGGTTCTGTTATTAGAAGATTAAACAAATTCATCACAGAAGCATCACCTTATCCCGAAACAATGAAGACAATAGCTACACTGAATCCCAACGCATTAAAAGATATTTTCCCGTCGATATTGGAAGCGAGGAAGGTTTTCTATCCCATTCCTGGTTCGGCGGATGAGTTAAGAACTTTCGGCGAAGCAACGGCGAAAGACTGGTATATTCCATTATCTAAAGAAGAGCCGCCTTGGTGGTATGTCCCTGCTATGGATATAGCCTTTGAGACTATTCTGCTTTCGGGAGCAGCGGCACAGCGAGCAAGCAGAGTAAGAATGGCTCCCGAATTTGGCAATGCGAAGTTGACCGCCACAGAAATCAAGGCAGCTAAAGGAATTTTTGCCAGCAAGAAACTTGCACAAATGCAACCTGCACAAGTAAGAGGTGTATTAGCAAAAGAGTCCGCTATTATTGTCTTAAACAAAGCCGAGAAAGCCCAATTATTAAAAAGGGGTTTTAAGCCAATACAAATACAAAGAATGACACCGTTGGATGCCTACCAGATACTTGATGATGTGCCTATAATAGAATCGGCGGCGAATACCAATCTTGCCTCGGCAACAAAAGTGGCAATCGACCGGCTTACGGCGGGAATTAAAAGAGCAAAACGCCTTCATCCCCAAAAAGAAAAACTAATCAGTCAGGAAAAGGCAAGGAGAGTGGCGATAGCCGAACAAATCCGCAGAACCAAAACTGGAGAGGCTGCAGCCTTGGCGTCTCGTGGCCCCTTAAAAGGTGAATATCCCATTCCAGCTTTTACCGCTCCGGAGATTTCGTCTGCCGACCGATTTTATTTATTTGAATCATTGCGAACATCCAAAATGCCTCATTTCCGTTATAGAAATACCAGCGATGCACTACTCAAATTGTTTCGTGGTGAGATACCAACACGAGGCGAAACTACTTTATTACAAAGACATTTCGGCAAAGGATTGGCGAAGGCAATACTCCAAAAAAGAACTTTAGGCACAAAGACGTGGCAAAATATCATAGATGTGTTAAATATTCCACGAGCCACTTTAGCTTCATACGATTTATCTTTCCCTCTGCGGCAAGGTATTATTCTTTTGCCAGGACATCCGAAACAATGGGCAATATCCTTTGGGCAAATGATTAAATCTGCACGGCCAGGAAGTAAAGGGAAAGAATATGCCAGACATTTAGAAGATTTGGCAGAAAATAGTCGATACGCCTCCCTACGGCGCAATGCCAAACTTGACATTACAGAATGGGGTTTAAGCAGTATGGCAACACGGGAAGAACCATTTTTGTCATCTTGGGCAGAGTTAATACCTGGGGTTAAATGGGCGGAACGGACTTTTACAACAATGAGTAATCAATTGCGAATCAATGTATTTGATGATATTGCCCGAAATTGGGAAGGTGCAGGTATGTCGTGGAGTTCTCATCCGGAAGAATATTTGCGATTGGCAGCTTTTCTTAATCACGCTACAGGCCGAGGAACAATTCCAACCAGATATGCAAGCATCACTCCAGAACTTAATGCCACTTTTTTCTCACCTCGTTATCAGATTTCACGGCCTCAAGTTGTTTATGATGCCTTTGTCAGTCTTAAAAATCCTGCTGCGAGAAAAATTATAATAGGGGATACGGTAAAATTTGTAGGCGCGGGAATAACTGCTATGTGGTTACTTGACCAAATAGAGGGTGTAGAAGTAGAAACTGACCCTCGTTCAAGTGATTTTGGAAAAGTAAAATATGGAAATACACGATATGACTTTTGGGCAGGTTATTCTCAAATTGCAAGACTCATTGTGCAAACAGCATCAGGCCAGCAAAAGGCAACTGGAACAGGTGAATTATATGATATAAACAGGGCGGATATTATAGAGCGGTTCGCTCGCACGAAACTCTCACCACCTGCCGGTCTCACTTGGGATGCTCTTAAAGGTCAAACATTTTTAAGTGAAGAAATAAAATTTGAACCGACTTTTCTTGCCGAAGATATTCCTAAAAGAGTTGTCCCTATGGTTATGCAAGATATTTATGATGCTATTCGTTATCAAGGGTTGGATGGAGTGCTGCCTATAACTTCTACTACTGCCTTTTTCGGCGTTGGTGTAGGAACGTGGGAACCCTCAAAATGGACTCTTTTGGCAAGGACACAAGACGAACTGGCAATGATGACCTACGGCAAAGAATGGGACAGTCTCAACGAGGTTGAGCAAAAACTTTTAAGTCGTGATAACAAATTATTAGATAACTTAAAACGAGAAGCCGAATACGACCGAACAGTTTTTCCGTTCTTGGAAGAAATCAAAAAAGAGCAATTAGTTGCAGGAATGGATGTAGAGGGCAGATTGCCCGAAACAACACAAAAAGAAATGCAACGACTTAAAATCCGTGTCGGCAGTTTGCCTCGGACTTTTGGGAAATGGACATTAAATGATGAGCGCTACGAAAAATACAAAGACCATATAACAACAGAGTTACAAACAATATTATCTCTTATTCTCAAAAGACCGGATTGGGAGAAAACTCCTAAAGAAAAACAAATACAGTTTATTGAAAAGGCGATAGAGATAGCCAAGAAAAGAGCAAGAACTCGTGTGCGCATAGAAGCTCGAAAGGGAGATTAAACTTGACCTTTTTTATTAGTAAAATACTTCGGGATAAGATAATTTTCGATAAACCACTTACGAAAACGAGTTTCCCATTCATACGTTATCGCTTCTTGTTCTTGTGGGCTTATTGGCTTTTGTCGCTGTTGCTCTATTTTGTCTTTGTGTTGGGAAAGAAAAATGAATTTTTGGCCTTTAAGTTCATTCTCTATATGCGCTCTTTCTATGTTTTTAAAAAAGCCCATATTTGCATTTTACCCATTTTAATAGGGCTTGTCAACTAAAAAATTAGATAAATAAAGGACTTTGAATATGGCTTTGAGCGAAGGCACAAGAGCGTTGATTAAAGAGATGGCAAGAGAGGTTATCGCCGAAAACCATAAACACTTAAAAGCTGAAATGGCCACAGAGATAAAACTCCACGCCGCTCAATGTTCGGCTAAAAAATATGCCAACGGCAAGAACTTTATTTCCGCCATTGTCGGCGGGGGGTTGGTAGCTTTTTGGACTTGGTTTTTAAGAAGGTTGTAGCAATGAGTAAGCCATCGAAACATTTTACGATAATCAAGTGGTTGGCGAAACTTCATCAAGAAGAAGTTACAACCATAAAGGAACACGGTCATCTCGACAATGATACGGAGTTGGAAATAAAGTTAGGCGCAGTAACTTTTGCATACGAGGAAGCGGTAGAGCAGTTCAGGAAAAATGAGCAAGGTTAAAATCCACAAATTGAATCGGGTCAAATACAGGGTTGACCCGGAAAAAATAGATGGCGTGTGTGTTTTGCCGAACAGTAAGCCAACAATACATATCGCTTGTGGCTTACCGTACGGAAACGATAAGGGCGCCAAGAACGGGCTTATTACTCTGATTGAGGAAATATTCCACGCAAGACTGCCAAACAAAATGGATAAGACCATAAGGCGTATGGCGAGGGAAACTGGAAATATCTTGTGGGGGCAAGGATATAGACGAGTTGCGAAGTAAAGAGCCTATTGATGACATCTGGGGCGAACCACAGAAAAACATCTGTGTAAATCACCCTGAACGTGGCGGGCATATAACCGCAGACGACAAAGTGCTCTGTGAGGAATGCTGGGAACAGGCAAAAGTTGATAGAGTGAAAGCGGCAGAAGAATACAGGGAAATGATGAACCCGATAAAGGACTGGTAAATGAAGTTGCTCGATTACGAAATCAAGGTTAAGGGCAGGGCTGACGAGGTAAGTCTTCACCCGCTGGGTGACATTCACGAAGGCGCAAAGAACTGTGCCGAAAACCAGTTAAGAAAAACCGTAAGAGAGATTGGGAAAGACCCCCACGCCCGCTGGTTCGGCGGTGGCGATTTGATTAACGCCATAAAACCTGATGAC
>Ga0307378_10006535_pt1 | contig 15917 bp, 11 predicted proteins | sample UN1MG_FD_202238 | JGI IMG/M metagenome (GOLD analysis project Ga0307378, IMG submission 202238) | Soil microbial communities from Risofladan, Vaasa, Finland - UN-1 | ecosystem: Environmental > Terrestrial > Soil > Coastal area > Acid sulfate soil | place: Finland: Risofladan, Vaasa | collected... | reverse complement strand
CCTGATCTCGGCCCATGGGATAACACAAGTTGGGGATCGCCCGGAAAGCCACAAAAGCCAATGTCGCGGCGAGCCAGGCGCGGGAACGCGCTGAAACCGAAAAAGGCGAGGAATTCGACGAGTCTTCGGCCATGAGGGACTGTGCGTCGGGCACGGCAAAATCGATGGGTCGACGGATTGGATCGGACCACGCCCGCAACTCGACCGCCCGGGGACACGCCCGCACGGCGAGTTTTGCATCCTACCACAAATGTTTCGGGACCTTACGGGTTCAAGCCCCTTGCACCGAGTCCGGCGATGGGCGCGACCGCCAAATCCGCCAAATCGCCGGAATATTGAAGAGCAGATTCAGCAAACCACCCGCCAAGATTCCCGCCGCGGCCGCGAGTGGAAGACGGGTTCCCCGCGTGAAGAGAAGAAGCGTCACTAAGCCATTGAGGACAGCTCCCGGAATGCAGGTTATTTCATATCCGAAGAAGCGGGCGGCCAGCCTGGTGTCCGCCGCGGCCAGGGGACGCTGAGCGCGAAAAGTAAATGTCTCGTTCCAGATGAAATTGCTGATGAGGGCCACCTGAATGGCCACAGGAAGGGCGAGGACGAGTGGCCAGCCACCGCGCTCGACGAGGAGGTAAATCCCTCCCAGGTCGATCGCTGCGCCGCTCAATCCCACAAGTCCGTAGCGCACCCAGGCGGCAAGTTGACCCGTGGAGCCGGCCAGGCGCGCCAAATGGAGGAGGAATTCCAGGTATTGCCGCGCGCCCAGCTTCGAGCCTCCGCGGCCGCGCTGCTCGAAGACGTAGGGAACTTCGACGTAGGCGCGCGATTTCGCTTTGGCCAGAACCTCGAGCAGGATTTTGTAGCCCAGCGGGTTGAACCGCACTCCCGAAATCGCTGAGGCGCGGACAAAAAACATTCCCGACATCGGATCGCTCACGTCCGCGAGAGTGAGCGGAAGCACGCAAGCCGCGAGGTGCGTCGCGCCCTTGGACATCAATCGCCGAAGCCACGACCATCGGGCCGTGCCACCTCCCTCGATGTAACGGCTGGCAACCGCAATGTCGACATCGTCCTCGCGCATCGCCTCCGCCAGGCTGCTGAGGACTTCGGGGGGATGTTGTAGGTCGGCGTCCATGGCGCCCAAGATGCTCCCCCGCGCGATGCCCCACCCGTCGAGGACCGCCGTGGCCAGACCCAGTCTCCCCGGCCGCCGCAGCACGCGCACCGGCAATTCGGCACTCAGTGACTCGGCGAGTTCCGCCGTGCCGTCGGCGCTCGAGTCGTCGACGACGATCAACTCGAAGCCCTGCCCCGGACGTCGCAGGGATGCCGCGGCGCGCCGCAGCATTTCCTCAATGACCGCGGCTTCGTTGTAAGTGGGAATGACGACTGAAATCATCGGGGGTGCTCGTCGCGCCAGGCAAATGTGCCGTGCGCGACCGGCGACCGCCCGAAAGTATCACGCGGGTCCAGCCCAGTCAATTATGACGGGGTGGAAAAGAACCCGAAGCGGTTGGGGGTAGAACAGACGAACTACGGCCGCACGCCCAGCTTCCGCAAAATGCTCATCATCGGGCACCAGTTCGTGAAGGCGGATTGGAAAAGGTTCAAGCCCACGAACGCGGTGAACAGATACCATTTGGGACTCACGAAATAACCGAGCGCCAGACTCGCCATCACAAATGCGCCCGCGACCAATCGCAACCAACGATTGACATCCATATTCTCACCCTCCAAGGTTTTCCAAACAATGAGGGGCGGCGCAGCTCTAGGCCACAGCCGCACCGTTTTCGATTCCCATCTTCTCGTGGCGCGCGTGGAGGTAGTAAAGGACGGGAACCGCCATGCGCGACAGGAAGGTGGAAGCGACTTCGCCGGCCATCAGCGAAAGCGCCAAACCCTGAAAAATCGGATCAAACAGAATGACGAACGCGCCAACCACTACGGCGGCCGCGGTCAGCAGCATGGGTCGGAAGCGCACCGCGCCGGCATCCACGACGGATTCTTCCAGGGACATTCCCTGCTTGCGTCGGAGCTCGATGAAATCCACCAGGATGATGGAATTGCGAACGATAATTCCCGCGCCGGCGATGAATCCGATGATCGAGGTGGCGGTAAAGAACGCTCCGATCATGGCGTGCGCCGGCAAGATGCCCACCAGCGTCAGCGGAATCGGCGCCATGATCACCAGCGGAACGCGGAATGACTGAAACCACGCCACCACGATGACGTAGATCAGCACCAGTACTATGGCGAAAGCAAATCCCAGGTCGCGGAAAACCTCGTAGGTGATGTGCCACTCGCCGTCCCACTTCATGGAGACGCGGTCGGTGAGAAACGGCAGGTGCGTGGCATAGCGCTCGATGGTGTAACCGCCCGGCGCGCGAATCTTATCGAGCGCGTCCGAGAGTTTCATGATGGCGTAGACCGGGCTTTCCTCTGTTCCCGCCACGTCCCCCGTCACGTAGACCACGGGTTTCAGATTCTTGTGGTAGATGGCCTTTTCAATCGTCCCCTCTTCGACACGCGTCAGCTCGCTCAAAGGAACCAGCGGTCCCGACGACGAGACGACACGAATCTCGCCGATGTCCGTCAGGCTGGTCTTCTGCGAACGAGGAACTTCCAGAACGATCGGCACGTCCTCTTTTTCCTTGGGCAGGTGCGCGAGCCCCACCTCATGACCGCTCAGCGCCAGGCGAAGCGTGCGGCTGATCTGCTCGGCCGTCACGCCGTTGAGCGCCGCCTTTTCCTTGTCCACCACATAGCGGTACTGCGGCTGATCGTCTTCCACAGTCCAGTCCACATCCACCAAACCGGGCGTCTTCGAGAATTCCTCGCGAATCTTCCGGGCCACTTCGATCTGCTGGCTGTAATCCGGCCCGTAAACCTCCGCCATCAGCGTCTGGTAAACGGGAGGGCCGGGAGGAATCTCCGCCACCTTGAGCTGGGCTCCGTATTTCTCGCCGATGGGCTGGATGGCCTGCCGAAGCCGTTTGGCGATTTCGTGGCTCTGCGCGTCATCTGCGGATTCCGCGCCATCTACGGATTCGCACGTCGCGGGTGGCGCACACATGGTGAATTTGACCATGTGTGCGAAACACTGCCTCAGGTTGTCGGTCGCGGCCCATGCGTTCCAAGATGTGGTCTGAACCCTCGCACACATCGCGAGCGACCGCCACTTGGGTGCCGCCCGTCGCGCAAAAGATTGCAACCAGATCGTATTGATGGTAATCAACATCAGCAGGATGGGACGCACGCTTACAGGCTCAGCCTACCGCCAACACGAAACCGCTTTTTGCGCCGAAGTCTCAAAGTGGTGCGACAAGCTTTTCGAAGCCAAACCCGACCTCCCCTTTGGGTCATCCGACATCGAAAGCTTTGGTCGCGGCAGTCAAAAGCGGCAGGATTTTCGCGTATACGAGCGCAGCACCAAAGGCCGAGGCAAGCTCGCACTTTGTGGCGAGGTGAAGCTCCCCGGCAGTCAGCAGGGCCATTCTCCTTTTGACATGAGGCTCATGCAGGATGCCTTCAATAAAGCCACCGCCGAGGGGTGCCGTTACTTCTTCACGTGGAACGTCGAACACCTGGCGCTCTTTGACCGGGCGCGTTGGGACTCGATTTCGATGCACGAGCGTTGCATCGGGGAGTGCAAGCTCGGCCTTGAGCTCAACAAACCAGAAGAGGTCACTCGCACTGAGGTCAAAATAAAGCTTCAGGAAGACTTCCTGCCAAGATTTTTTGCCCAGTTTGCTAAGGTCTGGTCCGGGCGGATGAAGGATTTCGGCCAACCGCCCTCCGACGTTTATGTGGCAATCATTGAGAGTCACTTGACTGGTCCCATGGGGCCTGTGCGCGAATTGCGCGATTACCTCGGGGCGGAATCGACCCGCAACTCTGCATTTCGTGTCCGCCTCCGGTCGTGGATGGCGGAAGAGCAGCAGTGGAACGTTGACCCGACCGATCCGAAGTCTTGGCCCGAGGCAATTGACCGAGCGGCGCGCAGCATGGCTTACGTGCTGAGCAACCGCATCTTGTTCTACCAGGCTGTACGGTCACGCAACGAACTTCCAGAACTCCGGCTTCCGCGCACCGCCAAAACACCGGAAAAGGCATACCAATACTTGCGCGTCCGCTTCGAGGAGGCAGTTCTCAGGACAGGCGACTACGAGCCGGTCTTTTTTCCCGAAACGCGTGAGTGGGCGGCGGTGACCGCTCTCTCGGGAGCCAGTTCCATTGACGCGTGGGGCCGATTCATACTGGCATTGGAAAGGTTCAGCTTCAAAGAAATCCCCACGGACATTCTCGGGCACACGTTCCAGAAGCTCATCAGCCCCGAGGAGAGGCATAAATTCGGCCAGTTCTACACCGATGAGAACATCGTTGATCTGATCAACGCATTTTGCATCCGCAAGGGCGGGGATGTGGTTCTCGATCCAGCCTGTGGCAGCGGAACCTTCCTCGTCAGGGCATGGTACCGGAAGTCTTACCTCGACCGGCGGCTAAGCAACCAGGAATTGCTCGAAGGCTTGTACGGGTGCGACATCAATCCCTTCCCCGCACATTTGGCAACGCTGAACCTTGCGGCCAGAAACATATCGCAAGAAGAGAATTACCCGCGAGTTGTGCGAAAGAACTTTTTCGTTGTTTCGCCCGACAAGCCATTCTGCGAAATCCCGACCGTTTTTCGGGACCGGGACGGCAAGCGGGAGCGCGAAGGCATCGACCTGCCGGGACTGGATGCGGTGGTGGGCAATCCGCCCTATGTTCGTCATGAGCACATCCCCAAGGCGGGTGAGAAGGGGGCGATCCGGGACCAGACGAAGGAGCATCTTTACGAGACGGTAGAACGGGCTTGGCCCGGAATCAAGCTCTCGAAGCAGAGCGATATCCACGTGTATTTCTGGCCCGCAGCCGCACGGTTCCTCAAAGAGGGCGCCAGATTCGGTTTTCTCACCTCGTCCAGTTGGCTCGACGTGCGGTACGGGTTCCAGCTTCAACGGTGGTTACTGCTCAACTTCCGAATCGAGGCGGTGATTGAGAGCGTGGACGAGGTTTGGTTTGAGGACGCGCGGGTGAAAACGGCCGTCACCATCTTCCAGCGGTGCAGTGACGAGACCCGGCGCAACGAGAACCTCGTCCGCTTCGTGCGACTCAAGAAACCGCTCGCTGAAATCCTCGGGGAGCGTGCGGACGAGGATCAGCGCCAGGACGCGGCAGAGAAACTGCGTGACTTTATCCTCAAGACCAAATCCGATGTCTCGAATGACCGGCTCCGCATCATGGTTAAGCGCCAGGGCGACCTCTGGCAGGAAGGCCTCTCGGTCGCCGAGATGTTCGCCAAACACCGAGAAGCTGACCTCGAACAGGACAGTGGCGAATCTGACAAAGAGGAAGAGGAAACGAACGGCCGACCACCTGAGGCAGAGGGCTTGGACCTCGGCCACCGAATTGGAGACTACGGTGGGGGGAAATGGGGCCGCTATCTGCGTGCCCCAGATTTCTATTTTGAAATCATGCGCGAGTTTGGGCAGCGATTTACTCGGCTAGGTGAAGTTGCCACCATTAAGTTCGGAATCAAAACCGGCTGCGATGGCTTTTTCATGCCACGCAACATCTCCGCTGAACTTTTGGATGCGCACCCAAATGAGTTGGCGTGGAAACTTCTCCCCCTCATGCGGCGCTGTAAGCGCGAAGAAGTTGAGAGCGGGAAGGTCGTGATCGTCAAGTGCGGCGATGGAACCCTGCATCCCATTGAGCGCGAGTTTGTGCGCCCGGAAGTGCATAGCTTGATGGAGGTTGACCGGCCCGTCGTCACGCCCGACCAGCTCGACCGGGTCGTCTTGTGGGTTAGCCAGGATTTGAAGGAGATCAAAGGGACCTACGCTCATCACTACATCACATGGGGCAGTAAGCAAACGTTCGCCTCCAAGAAGTCCAAGGCCGTCCCCGTTCCACTACGTGCGACCTGTGCAAGCCGAGAGCGCTGGTACGACGTCACGGGCCTCGAACCGGGAATCGGCTTTTGGCCGATGGCGCAGAAGTATCGGCACATAATTCCTTGGAACCCCAATCGACTCCCATGCAACCACAATCTTTTTGATATTCATCCACTCGCGCTAAACAGCGACGGACAAAAGGCCCTCATGGCGGTTCTAAACTCCTCTCTGGTGGGTCTCATCAAGCATTTCTACGGGCGCTATGCAGGCTCAGAAGGCACCCTGAAAACAGAAATCGTTGACGTTCTTATGCTCGAAATCCCCTCACCAGTGGGTGTGTCCCCGGAACTCTGTCGCCGATTGTCTGAAACTCTAGAAACGATTTCCAAGCGGAAAGTAACCCATCTCGTCGAACAAGCTTTCCTCGATTGCCATACGGAAACAAGGATGCGCGAATTGCAGGCTACCCCCTTGCGCCTGCCATTGGAACTTCAGCACAAAGATCGTCGGGAACTGGACTTGCTCGTTTTCGAATTGCTGGGAGTCACCGACGCTAAGCGTCAAGAAAAATTCGTTGACCGATTATACCGGGAGACTGCGCTGTATTATCGCGAGCAGAGGGTCCAAGACATCCAATCCACCATAAACCGAGCCAAAGGGAGGGGCGGGACAGTCTCCCAGCTCGAACTAGCCCTCGACGCGTGGAACGAACTCGAACCTGAATGGCAGCAACCGCTCGCCGCGTGGCTCGACGACCAAACCGGGAAAACCAAAACCTTGAACCTTCCCGAGGGCGAAGTCCGTCTCCCCGCCGCCGAGAACTTCTTTGAAGCCACCACGGTCTACTTTGGAAAGAAACCCGCTTTGAGCCATGTTTGCGCGAGCCGCGCCGAAACAGAATTGGTCTATGCCATAGCCCACGAAGGTCTGCGCGGGCCGGTCTCGCTCCCCGCAACCGAGAAGGCGTGCCGCGAACTAGGTCGATTACTCGAGCGTCGAATAACTACGGCGAGAAGTAAGTTTGAAGAACTCGCGCAACAACGCGCCGGCAGCGACAAGTTGCGTGAGCAGGTCGTCGATCTACTCTGCCGGTGGTTCATACACGGTGCCCCCGAAGTATTCACGGGCAATGAAGTCAATTCAGTTGCAGTCCCTCCCTCCAGCGTTCAGTAAAGGGCGCCCGATAAATGCCAAATGCTAAATCTCGGATTCACTACGCCCGCCCTGCCTGCGGCAGACAGGCGCGGCCGCCTGCGCGACTCTGACGCTTTCCCGAGCCAGCAGCTCATTCAAGTAGGCTTCGATGACGTTGAAAATCACTTCTTGACGCGTTCGCTGGCGCGCCTGGCCGGCGCCCTGGGCATCGAGCCGTGCGTCGCGGATCTGCCGCGAGGTCCGGCCAAAATCGTAGAGCGGCATGGAGGCGCTGAACTGCGTGCGGAAGTTGTCGAGCGGTGGCGGGACGTTCAGCAGCGCCAGGTCGAAGTTGCGCGCCGTGAACTGGCGCTGGGTGAGCAGGCTGCCGAAAACGTAGACGGGATTGTTGCCGCGCATGAAGGATTCGGAGAAATCCAGGCGCGGATAGCGGCCCGCCTTGGCCACCGCGATGCCGTGGCGGACGGCCTCGGCATAAGCATCCGCCGCTTGCACGGTGGGGTTGTTCTTGAGCGCCAGCTCCACAGCCTCCGGCAGGGTCAGTTTCTGAGAGGCTGGCGGGGTCTGAGCGGGAGTGGCTTCAGATCCCACAACCGCCGTCATCAGAATCAAAGCAAGAATTCGGATGGTTTTCATCATGCTGCCTCGGCAGGACATTCCTCGATTGTTTCGGGGAGGATTTCGAACGTAGTTTCGATCTTCGCGGTCTTCGAGATCATAGCACCAACCGAACAGTACTTCGATTCCGAGAGATGGATGGCGCTCCGGACTGCCTCGGGATCGATCGAGCCGCGCAGCCGGTGCTTGACTTCGACGCGAGTGAAGACCATCGGTGGCTCGGAAGACTGCTCGGCGCTCAACTCGATTTCGTAACCCGTGACCTGCTGACGTTTCTTGCGAAGAATGCTGATGACATCGAAAGCCGTGCAGCCGCCCAGCGCCAGCAGAGCGAACTCGATGGGTTTGGGTCCCGTGCCGCCCTGGGCATCGTCCATCACAACCGCGTGGCCGGTGCCCGACTCGGCGACGAACTGCCTTGCGGTTCCCTCAACAGTGGTCAAGCGCAACTTACCTTGCAGCATAAGAACACCTCAATTCTGGTATGAGTCCACAGCACAAGTGTCCAGCGAAACACCCGGCAGCCAAGTGCCGACCGGCGATCGAAGAAGCTGCTCAAACTCCCCCACTCCTTCGTTGAAGATCCGCTCCGCTTCATCGGCCGGAAGTCCGGCAAGCTCCCAATAGTCCCAGGCCAACGCCACGCAGGAAGCATCCGGGTAAGCAACGAAGTAGTGGTCAAGAACGTCCGGCTGAAACATCTCAAATCGTTTTTGAAAGCGAACATAGAAGCCGGCGTGGCGCGAGAATTCCGAACTCAGCTCACTGATGACGGAGCGTGATGCCTCCGCCATGTTGGACCGAGACAGGACCATTCTCACGATCGCGCGAAGCAGGTTGAGGTGCGCCTTGAAGCGGCCGTCTTTCACCTCGAGATCGTGTCCGACCTCTTCCATCGTCCAGCCCCTGGTCAGCAGTTCCCAGGCGATTCGCCGGGAGAAGATCTCGGTATCCACCACCGCGAAGGCGTGGAGGGTGCCGGACTCCAGTTCGCCCGCCGCGTCGCCGAGCCATTGGCGCGGATTCGGAACATCCCGGACGTCGTATGACCCCCCGAGGTTCAGATACACGGCTCGCGTCCGGCAAAGGTTGGGAATCCGCGACCCCAGCGCCGAATAGTCGTCGGAAGCTGAAGTCGATTCCGCATCGCCATTCTCCCCGCCGGAGCGGGCCACCAGGTAGTAGCCGTCCTCGACCTTCTCCACCCTTGTTTCCCCCGACTTACGGGCTTCCTCGAGCAGCCGCAACCAAAGGTCCTGAATGGTCAAATCGCTATGCATTTCCCTTTCCTCACAGGGAGAAATGCGTTTGGCGATGGAAGGTAACAAGGAATTCGAGGGGACTATTTGTCTGAGACAGGAAACGACCCGGAGGGAGTGCTGTGGGGAGAGTCAAATGGGGTCGCGGTGTTGAACTTGGCGTCGCGCCTTGCCCGCGAGTCGGGCGGCTGCCGGCTATTGCCCTTCCAACCAGTTGGGGCTAGTGCCGTTCCAGCTTGACTCGCCTACGACCCGCATAGAGCGGAAGCTAAATGCCTGGCGGGCTCGCCCCGTACCACCCGGCCCAGCCCCGTGCAGCCAGTTCAGCCATAACAACTTGGTACGGGGCTCGGCAAATCGGCTTTAGTGAGGATAAGTCGGAACGGTACCACAACCTCCCTTGGTGCCTGAAAATCTCCCCTTGATTATTGACAAGAGGAGAGCTAGGATTCATTGTCGATAACTGAGGGGAGTGAGAATGAGCAAACCAACCGATTTGGTCCAGGGCACATTGGACCTCCTGATCCTCAAGACCATTGCTCTTGAACCCATGCACGGCTGGGGCATCGCCCAGCGCATTCGACAGGTGTCCAACGAAGTGCTCCAGGTGAATCAAGGAGCGCTCTATCCGGCTCTCCATCGCCTCGAGCAAAGCGGATGGATCCGGGCGAAGTGGGGTGAGTCTGACAACAACCGCCGGGCGAAGTTCTATTCGCTGACAGCGGCCGGTCGCAAGTACTTGGAGCAAGAGGAAGCCAATTGGCAGAGGCTGTCGGCGGCCATTGGCATGGTGCTGGAGACAACTTGATCACGGCCGGTTGGTGGTTGTCGATTGCTGATTGAACAGACCAAGAAAGCATTCGGCTAGCAGCCGTCAGCAGCCAGCAAGGCAGGAAGGTGAGGAAGTTCACTGGTAGCTGACTGCTGAAAGCTGAGGGCTAACGCCATGCGCCTCTTCTACCAAACGCTGCTTCGATTCCGATCACTCTTCCGGAAGAGCCGTGTCGAGCAGGATCTGACCGACGAGCTCCACTTCCACCTGGAAAAACTGATTAAGGAGAACGTCGCAAAAGGGATGAGCGCGGAGGAAGACCGCTACGCCGCACCGCGCGAGCTAGGCGGCGTCGAACAAATCAAAGAGGAATGCCGCGACGTGCGCCGAGTGAGTTACATCGAGAATTTCGTCCAGGATGTTCGCTACGGCCTTCGGATACTGGCCAAGAATCCCGCCTTCACGGCCGCGGTGACAGTAACCCTGGCGCTGGGTATTGGTCCATGCACAGCCATCTTCAGCATCGTGAATGGCGTGCTGCTACGCGCGTTGCCTTACGAGCAGCCCGGGCAGTTGGTTTGCCTTTGGGAGGACCACCCCTCCGGCAAGGGGCGGGATAAGAACTCTGTCGCCGGCGCAACGTTCGCGGATTGGAAAGAACAGATCACCACGATGGAAAGCATCTCCGCCATTCGCACGGTCCACCTAAATCTCACCGGCGAAGGTCGTCCAGAACGTCTCAGAGTGCTTGAGGTTTCGGCCAGTTACCTCCAAATTCTGCGCCTGTTCCCGTCTTTGGGCCGGGGCTTCCTGCAGGACGAAGATCAGCCGGGCAAGGAGAAGGTGGTCGTTCTGACCCATCAACTCTGGCAACGGCACTTCGGCGGCGCAACGAACTTGTTGGGGCGCGCGATCCGATTGGGGGGCGAGAGCTACTCGGTGATCGGCATCCTGCCTCCCAAACCGCAGCTCCCCTTCGAATGCGATGCGCTCGTGCCGTTCGTGTTCGGCAGCGAAGGGTGGCACCACTTGCGACAAGATCATAGGCTTCGGGTCATCGGCCGGCTCAAACCGGGAACAACCCTGGAACAAGCCCGCTCAGAAATGGCTGCGATCACGCAGTGGCTGAAACCGCTGTATCCACTGTGGAAGAAGGATTGGGGTGTTACGATTACCCCGATGCAAGAAGAGCTCACCGGCGCGATCCGTCCCCAGCTTTGGGTATTGTTCGGCGCGGTTGGGTTCGTGCTCCTGATCGCGTGCGCGAACGTCGCCGGGTTGTTGCTGGCCAGGATGGCGGCGCGGCGGAAGGAAATGGTCGTTCGTGCAGCGCTCGGCGCCGGCCGCGGGCGCGTGATCCGACAATTGCTGACGGAGAGTGTGTTGCTGTCACTGCTGGGTGGCGCGTTGGGATTGTTGCTGGCCGTCTGGGGCGTCCACCTCTTCACACGGTTGGGCGCAGGAAATTTGCCGCAGGTGCAGGAGATCGCGGTCGATTCCTCGGCACTTGGGTTCGCATTGCTGATGTCGCTTGTCACGGGCATCGTCTTCGGCCTCGCGCCGGCGCTGCATCTGGCCAGGTCCAACTTGAGCGATGCGCTCAAGCAAGGCATCCGCACTTCCCGGGGCGGCACAGGTAGCCGCATGCGTGGGGGGTTGATTGTCGCTGAAGTGGCGCTGGCGTTGATGTTGCTGGCAGGCGCAGGGCTGCTGCTGAAGACGCTGGTCCGGCTGCAGGCTGTCCCTGCCGGGTTCAACCCTCATGGTGTGCTGGCAATGGACATTTCCCTCGATGACAACAGGCACCCGGCGGGTGAACGACGCGCCGTTTTCCTCAAGCAAATCGTCCAGCGCCTCGGATCCCTGCCCAGTGTGGAAGCCGCTGGCACTGCCACGACGCTGCCGATGGCTGGCTGGACGGACAGCTCCGTGCGCGCTGAAGGCCGCCCGGATCAGGACGAATTCTACATCTCGACGGATTATGATTTTGTATCCGGGGATTTTTATCGAGCGATGGGCATGCCTTTATTGCGCGGACGCCTTTTCACCGAGCGCGACGATTCCACCAGTGCTCCACGGGTCGCCATCATGAACGAGGCGCTCGCGGGCAAGGTTTTTCCGAACGAAGATCCGCTCGGCCAGCGGATCCAGTTCCATGGCCAGTCGTGGGAAATCGTTGGCATCATCGGCAGCGTTCGCCATCGCGGGCTGGACAGGGACGCGTGGGAGCACATCTATCTGCCCCAGGCCTTCAGTGGTCTTCAGTGCAGTCTGGTGGTGCGCACGAAGGTGCCGCCGCTGGCTCTTGCCGAAACCATTCGCGGCGAAATTCTGAAGCTAGACCCTGACCAGCCCGTGTCAAACGTTCGCACTCTGGAACAAATCGTGGACAACGCCGCGGGCCAGCGCCGTCTGATGTTCGTGCTACTGGGCCTTTTTGCCGGAGCAGCGTTGCTGCTGGCGGCGATTGGTCTTTACGGGGTCATGGCTTACTCGGTCAGCCAGCGCACACGCGAGATGGGGATTCGGATGGCGTTAGGGGCGCAGCGCGGCGATGTGGTTCTCCAAGTCATGAGGCAGGGCTTGAAGCTCGCTATTCTGGGCGTGACTGTCGGGCTTGTCGGAGCGTTCGCTCTCACGCGTGTTCTGGCGCACCTTCTGTTCGGAGTCGCTCCCAGAGATCCGTTCACTTTTACCGAGGTGGCTGTCTTGCTCGTAGCAGTGGCCTTGATCGCTTGCTACATTCCCGCTCGCCGGGCGACGAAGGTGGATCCCATGGTGGCCTTGAGGTACGAATGATCCGCTGGGCTTCCGGCGCGACCTAATGAGATCTGCAAAATACAGCGACATTTCCTTTTTGTAGCGCCGCTCTACCTGTCCCGATGCTTGTTATCGGGAGGAGCGGCGCTACAGAAGAGGCCGTCATCCTATTTTTGCAGACATCTTTAGAAATCCACCAGCGTCTGAAGGTAGAAGAAGTGTTGATTGTCCGGGCCGCGTGTTTGGCGCGCAAATTCACCCGGCAGGAACAGCGAATATCCCGACAGTATCTTCAGGTGCTTCTGAATCGGGAAAGCGACCGTAAAGTCTAGCTCATCGCCGACGTGCTTTCCCGACTGCCCCGTGGGGTCAAAGCCCAATACCGCGCCGCCGGCGTTCTTCCAAGGGCCGCGCGCCTCGACCAGGAAGAAATTGTGGTAGTCGAAATCGAACTTCAGCGGCGGCGCCGGGGTCACGGAGAACATGGCGCGAAAGTCTTGCATATTTCGCCAGCCCATCTGGTCGGCGTAACCGTAGTGAGCATGGTTGGTGGGAAAAAGGTTGAAGAATTCCCCGGAGCGGCCGTCCGCCGGGTCCTTGTCGCCGGTGGCCACGTCGTACTCGAATCCCAGGCGCAACTTGTGAGCTTCTTCCAGGCTCTTGAAGATTTTGCCTGCAAACGCCCTGGCGCGGTGCGTATCAAATCCGCGATGCCCCAACTGCTGGGCGAATTCGAGATCGTAGTTGATGCCGCTTCGGAGCGCTCCGTCGCTTCGCGCCCCGAGGGTCATGAGGCCGGTGGCCTTCGGGCCGCGTGTCGCAATCTCTCCGGCGGTGCGCAGCCCGTCACGGAAGAAGATGCCGTAGACTTCCAGGTGTTGCGGCCGTTGCCGGAAGAACTGATTGTATGCGCCGTAGAGGTACTGATCGCGGTCACCGCGCCCTGTGGAGCGACGGTCAACCACCTTGGCGGCGAACCAGTCGCTTGCCACGCTGTTCGAGGAATAGCCCATCTTGACCGCGTCGAACGACCGGCCGATGTTATCCCAGCCGAAAGCCCCGATCAGGCGCTCCGCGCCGTAAGCCATTTCCTGGCGGCCAACCTTAAGCCCCAACCCCGGCGCCAGAAAATCTTTGACCTGAACGTAGCCCTGGTGGAGGTCAGTGAGGTTGTCGTTGGAAGCGGTAGACAGTTCCTGGCCCCACAAACGCGAGTCCTGAAATTGAGCGAAGGCCTCAACGTTTTCGCTCAGCTTGGCGCGAACGTGGAATCGCAGACGCTGTCCAACGAAGTTTCGGGCATCACTCTGATCTGAGCTGAGGTCGGCGTTCTGCCGGACTTCGGCCCGGAAGCGGATCTGCCCTCCGATTTCGACGCGCTCGGATTTCGTCTGGAGTTTTTCGGCAGCGGCCTGCGCCGCCGGGGTGGCCAGCGCGCGCGGTTGCGAGCTTGCGGAAGGATGCAGGCCGGAAGAGACCGCCGCGGTTGGAGCCATCGCCGCCCCGGCAACATCGGGAGATGTCGACGCCAACTCAACTCCCCCGGGCGCGGGGTCAGGCATCAAGCGCGCAACCTGCGTCTTGAGCTGGTGATTCTCCTGCTCCAGTTGCTCGACGCGGCGCTCCAGGGCCGCCAGGCGCTCTTCGAGCGTCGCCGGCGGACTCTGGGCCCAGGCCGAGACAGTGCCCACGGCCAGGCAAGCACACACACTCGCGCCCCACAATTTCCAGCGCATGATTAACCTCCCGGCAGTTATTGCTTGTAACGTTCTTTGTAGAAGTCGAGGATTCTCTGCGCTTCCTCGGGCTTCAGCCCCGTCTTCCAGCGATGCCAGTCCTGGCTCAAAACGGTCTGCGAGATCCCGGGCTGGAGGTGGTCGGCCTCCGGCAGGAATTCGTTATAGAAGTGCTTGGCCACCTCGTAGAAGCCGTGCCACTGCGTGTAGTCCGGACCCATCATGGCGGTGCCCATCCGGGCGCGCCGCCCTTCGTGATGCCAGAGCTCGTAAAATGTCCACTCGAGCTTTTCGTCGAAGGGGGTTTTGGAGAGCTTGCCGACGGCGTAGAGCTTGTCCATGACGCCCTTCGCCGGCTTGGCGAATTTCTCGTTGTAAAGGTCCACGGTGAGGTCATACTGCTGGTAGAAATTTCCCACCCAGCCGGTGGCGTGACAACTGGAGCAGACGTCCTGCATCGCCTGGCGTTTCCTCTCCCAATTCTCCTGCTTGATGGAGACCACGGGGCGCAGCGTCCAACTGATGCGCTGGCCGACGTCGTGAGTGATGGGCTGATTGGCCGTGGCGCTCATGTGGCAGGTGGCGCAGGTCGGAGCGGAGTAGTAGTCCTTACCCACCACCCAGGATTTTGAATCCAGATTCATCTTGTTGATGTTGGCGCGGAACTGAATGCCGTGCTTCGATTCGGTGTAGATTTCGATCTGCGGGTGGTCGGGACCCATGTGGCACTTGCCGCAATTCTCCGGCTGGCGGGCCTGCGCGGAAGAAAACGCGTGACGCCCGTGGCAAGCAGCGCAGGTCCCCTTCGAGCCGTCCGGGTTGACCCGTCCGATGCCGCTGTTGGGCCAGGTGGCGGGGCTGAATTTCCCTTCGGCGAGATACTTGACCGTGCTGCCGTGACACTGCATGCAGCCGTTGATCGCGGCCGGGCCGCCCTCAACGACTTCACCCAGCATATTGTCGAGCGAGCCGATGAATTTCGCCGCGTCGGCGTGATGACTGGCCTCGAATTCCTTCACTTCCTGCTCGTGGCAGCGCCCGCAGTAATTGGGAGTGACGATGACGGCGATCTTCTGGCCATAATGGTCAAACGTGGCGGGGTCCTGCGGGTTCGCCTTGTGGCAGGAGTAGCAGTCCACGCCTTCAGCGGCGTGACGGCTGGAGCGCCACTGCTCGACGATGCCCGTCGTCGTCGATTCGTGACAGGCCAGGCATTCCTTGCCTTCCGCCGAGATCTGTTGGGCCGTGCGGCCCGTCATCGTGGACGTCGCGAGGATCAACATCAGACCGCAGGTCAATGCGATTTGTCTCCGGGAAATCATGAGTGCCTCCGTGAACGCCGGGTACGAGTGGGTTCGTGCCTGGATACACGATGACCTTCGCACTGGGATTGACCGAAAATTCGAGCGTGGACGCGCGAGGACCTCTCTCGGCGAGGGACTTTCCGAGGCGGTAAGAGCATCTCAAATCGCTCGTCGAAGGGCAAATGACTTTTGTCACGTGGGCCAAAACCTCCATGCTAGTATCAATTTACGCCGGGAGGACGGGTTTGTAAGGCGCGCAACTTAGCTAGGTCTCGACGAGCCCGGAGGGCGTTGGCCATGAATGCTCAGGTCGAGCAGGCGTTGGAGATTCTGAACTCGGGAGAGCCGCGGGCTGTCGAGCAGGCGCTGGAGACGCTGCA